>Ga0181569_10002297_pt1 | contig 15150 bp, 15 predicted proteins | sample 101ome_19_FD_132452 | JGI IMG/M metagenome (GOLD analysis project Ga0181569, IMG submission 132452) | Coastal salt marsh microbial communities from the Groves Creek Marsh, Skidaway Island, Georgia - 101405AT metaG (megahit assembly) | ecosystem: Environmental > Aquatic > Marine > Intertidal...
CCACGCCACGAAAGGCGCGGTCATTCAGCTGACCAAGGCGATCGCCATCGAGAACACGCAGGACAATATCCGCGCCGTCACGATTTCGCCCGGCGCCATCGAAACCGACCGTCTGCTCGCCCGACACAATTCGATCGAAACCATCCGCGAGAAACTGACGCCCGGCCACCCCATCGGTCGCCTGGGACAGCCTGAAGACATTGCCGGCGCGGCGCTTTTCGTCGCGAGCGACGACGCCGCGTTCATGACCGGATCCGATCTGATCGTCGACGGCGGCTATACGGCGGTCTGATCCCGTGGCGCGGGCTCTGATTACGGGGGCGGAAAGCGGGCTGGGCCTGGCACTGGTCCGGGTCTTTACCGACGCGGGTTACAGTGTCGCGGTATTGTGCCGGGGGGCGTCGCCCGAACTGGATGCACTGGCGCCGGACATGCATGCCGATGTCGACGTGACCAACGCCGCTGCCGTCTACCGCGCCGCCGCCGCTCTCGGCGATGCGCCGATCGACGTGCTGATCAACAATGCCGGCATCATGATCGAAGACGATATCGACCGGATTGACATAGCCGCCGTCCGCCTCCAGTTCGAGGTCAATGCGCTCGGCCCGCTCAACGTCGCTCTCGCCTTCCGGCGGCGGCTCCGGCGCGGGTCGCGCATGATAAATATATCAAGCCGGCTGGGATCGATCGGCGACAACTCCTCCGGCGACGATTACGGCTACCGGATGTCCAAAGCCGCTCAGAACATGCTGACATCGAACCTGGCGATAGAACTGGGCAAGGAAGGCGTCTGCGTCGCGGCACTGCACCCCGGCATCGTCGCCACCGGCATGACGGGCGGCAAAGGGACGCCGGCGGACGAGGTCGCACGCGATCTTAAAAAGACGATCGACGGACTGAACGACGACCGTTCGGGAAAATTCCTCGATCGCTTCGGCGAAGAAATACCGTGGTGAAGCGTTAAACGAAGAGCAGGCTCAGCTCGGGCACGGCGATTAGAAGAATCGTTACCAGCAGCATGATAAAGGCGAATGGCATCGCCCCCAGGAATATCTGGTTCAATGTGATCCGGTCGTCGTTCAACGTCGACTTCACCACGTAACACGTGATGCCGAGCGGCGGCGTCAGCAGCCCGATCTCCACAGCGATCACGGTAACGATTCCGAACCAGATGGGGTCGCCGCCGAAGGTTCCCAGCACCGGCAACGCCAACGGCAGAATGATCAGCATGATCGAAATCGAATCCAGGATCATGCCGAGAAGGATCAGCACAATCACATACAGGACGATGAAGCCGGTAAAACCAAGCCCGGTGGATCCGATGAAATCGCCCATCTGTTGCGGCAGGCCCGACAGCGCCAGCATGCGGGAATAGATATTCGCCGCGAGAATGAGGAACAGGATCGAAACCGTAATGTGGCCCGTTTCGAGCAGCACACCCCAAAGCGCCTTCCAGTTCAGTTTTTTCCGCAGTAGCCCGACGATCAGGGCTCCCAGAGAACCTGCCGCGCCGGCTTCGGTCGGCGTGAAAATGCCGCCATATATGCCGCCGATCACGAGCACGACGAGTGCGACGATCGGAAACAGCTTCAGAAACGCGGATTTGATGGATTCGTCATCGGCGTCCACCGAGGACGCGCTCACATCGCCGATCATCTCGGGTTTCCAGGTCGCCATGCCCAGAATCAGCAGCGCAAAAGCAGCCGCCAGAATGATCCCCGGCACCACTGCCGCGATAAACAAAATGCCGACCGACTGTTCCGCCAGGAAACCGTATACGATCAGAAGCAGGCTGGGCGGAATGAGCATGCCAAGAACGGACGAACCCGCGACAACGCCCACGGAGAACCGCGGCGTGTAACCCTGCGACATCATTTCCGGCGTTGCTACGCGGGTGAACACGGCCGCCGACGCGATCGAAGAGCCGGTAATCGCCGCAAATACCGCATTGGCGGCCACGGTGGCGATGCCGAGCCCGCCCCGCACGTTGCGCAGCGCCCAGCGCGCGACCTGAAACGTCTCCTTGCCCACGTCGGAAGCCGCAACGAGCAGCCCCATCAGCACGAACAACGGTACCACGCCGAAGAAATAGTTTCGCATGTATTCGACTGCCGCGAGGGCGAGCATCCGTTCGGCAATGATCGTATTGCCCTTCATGAACCAGATACCGACGAACCCAAGCACGATCAGCGCTATGCCGATCGGCATTCCGGCATAGATCAGCACCAGCATGCTGAGGATCGACAATGCCCCGATCTGTCCGTTGGTGAGCTCCGCGGTCGTGGCAAGATAAACAACAAGCATCAGCGCACCGAGCACGATCAGCCAGCCCCACCCGCGCTTGAGGGGCTCGCCCGCGTCGCCGACCGCGTTGTAGGAACGGGTCGCTCCGGCTGCGGATTGGCAGAACTGGATGAAAAATTCGATGCACGTCGCTGCCGACCCCAGGATAACAAGCAGCTTGAACGGCCAGATGATAAACGTGAAATCGCCCGGAACGCCGGCGACTTCGTTTTCGGTCCAGGCATCGACAAAAGACGGCCATACACCGTGCGTAATCATGGCGAACACGATGACGCCAGCGAGATTGAACAGCGTCTTGAACGTCAGACCGGCAAAAGGCCGTCTGGCCTCCAGCCAGTCGATAAGCAACTCGGCCCGCGTGAAACGTCCCGAGTGAAGCGTATTGGCAAGCTGCAGATAAACCGTGCCGACAATCGAGTAACCGACGATTTCGGCGACACCCCGGATCGGCGCCTGGAAAAAGTTGCGGGCAAAGATATCCGCACAGATAAGAAACATCAGCCCGAACACCCAAAGGGTACCCGCGCTGTTCATCAGGTGACAGAACCCGTTAAACAGGGAAACGGGGCGTCCCAGCCAGGACGCCCCACTCTTGTTCGTCTGTGGGTCGCTGTTTGCGCTCACAGGCTCAACCTTTTAGATCGCGGGTATCAGAGACCCTCGTCCCAGTTCCGGAGCGGCGTGCCGCCGCGTTTGCGAACGCCGTCCATGAACGCCTTCATGACAGCCTTGGCCGGAACGCCCTTTGCTTCGTTGGCATCGACCCACTCTTTGGCAATATTCGGAAGCAGCTCCGCCCATTTGCGGCGCTCGGCTGCGGGGAATTCGGAAACCGTCGCGCCCTGCTTGGCCATCAGTTTCAGGAAAAGGCCCGCTTTCTTTTCGACTTCCACGGTCTGAACGTCGGAATATTCCTTACCCAGTTTTTTGAAGATGTCCTGCATGTAGGCCGGAAGCGAATTCCAGGTGTCCTTGTTCATCGTCAACGCCCCGGAGATCGGTCCGCCCAGATCCACCTTCGTGATGTAGGGCGCAACTTCATGGATTTTGAAGGGGAACATTCCCGTATTGATGACAATGCCGCCATCCGCAAGACCGGTCTTGATGCCGTTGTAATACACCGGCAACCCGCCATTGATTCCGACAGCGCCGGTATTCTTGAGCCAGTTCGCCACCGCGCCCGGCGTATAGAGCTTCTTGCCTTTGAGGTCGGCTACCGACTTGACCGGGAACTTGGTAATCAGATTATAGGTGTCGACCACCTGTACGCCGAGCATCACCTGATTGTACTTGTCCCAGGATTCGTTCAGCGCGGGTATGTTCTTGTGAAGATCTTCCCCGATTGCGGTCAGGTGCTTTACGTTACCGGTAGCGAACGGCGCATAGAAGGTCACGTTCATCAGCGGCATCTTCACCGGCTCCCACAAAGTGCCGACCCAGCCGATATCGGCCAGACCGTTCTGAACGCCTTCGAGCGTGTTCTTGAAATTGTAAAGTGCGCCGGCATAAGCCTGAGTCCACTGGATACTGTCGCCCTTCCCGGCGGCTTTCGTCATCGTCATGGATTTCGGCACGACGACATTCTTAATAGCCGCGACCCACGGCACGACAGGCGGATGACTCGACCCGGCCGTCAGCTTGTATATCTTCGCCGACGCGCCGGAAGCGCCAAGTGTCAGCGCAACTCCGGCAGCTGCCGCTGATGCGACAAGTGTTTTCGAAAGTGATTTCATGACGTTACCTCCTGCGTAACTCTGTTGAGTGCAATCATTTGCACATTTCGTTGTAATTGATTTCATTATCACGGAATATCCGGCGCATGCCAACCGCATAAGAAACGCCCTTTACGGGCGAATTTTGCGCGCCGGACTGCCGCCGAATACAGGGAGATGCCAGAAGATGTCCAAGACGCTGATCAAGAACGGAACGATCATTTCGATGGACCGCCGGGTGGGCGATTATGCCAAGGGCGATATCCTCGTCGATGGCGACAGGATCGAGAAAATCGGCAAATCCCTGCGTTCCCCCGGCGCAAAAACCATCGATGCCGCCGGCATGATCGTCATACCCGGCTTTGTCAACGCCCATATTCACACATGGCAAACCGGCATTCGGGGCGTCGCGGGCAACTGGTCCATCCCGCACTACCTTCACGAGATGCACGCTCATATCGCGCCCCGCTATACGGCCAATGATACCTATCTCGCCAACCTCGTCGGTGCGCTGAACCAGATTAATCTGGGAGCGACGACCATCTTCGACTGGTGTCACAACAACGCGACCTCGGGACATACCGACGGCGCAATTCGCGGGCTTGAGGAAGCCGGGATCCGCGCCGTGTTCGGTCACGGCTCGCCGAAACCGGACGCGAAGGAAGGCGCCCTGCCCTTCACCCACATTCCCCACCCGCGGTCCGAGCTTGAACGCCTGCGCAAGGGCGCGCTGTCGGACGATGACGGGATGATTACCCTCGCCATGGCCGCGCTCGGCGTCGACTTTTCCATCTGGGATGTCACGGAACACGATTTCCGTCTAGCCAAGGAACTTGACCTGCTCATCAGCACGCATGTCTGGGGAGCGCCCAACCGACTGAACCCCGACGGATACAAGAAGCTCGCCAAACTCGGCCTGCTCGACAAACGGCACAACATGGTGCACGGCAATTACCTGTCGGATGACGAACTCAAAACCGTTATCGATTCCGGCGCCTCCGTCACCATCACCCCCGAAGTCGAAATCCAGATGGGGCATGGCGCGCCGCTCATCGGCCGGGTCCGTGCATTGGGCGGCAAGCCGTCGCTTGGCGTCGACGTGGAATCAAACATTTCCGGCGACATGTTCACCGTCATGCGCATGGCTCTGCAGCCGCAGCGGATGCTGGACAATCAGGCGGTCGCGAAGGCAACCAAGGCACCGGCGCAGACGCTGTCCATCAAGCCGCGCGAGGCCCTGCAATGGGCGACGATCGATTCCGCCCGCGCGCTGGGACTCGACAAAAAGATCGGATCGCTCAAACCCGGCAAGCAGGCCGATATCGTCCTGCTGAACGGCAACGACCTGAACCTTTTCCCGGTCAACAATCCGATCGAAAGCGTCGTTTTCCATGCCAATGGCGGCAATGTCGATACTGTCATGATCGCGGGCAAGATCGTGAAGCAGAACAAGAAACTGAAATACCGCGGGCTGGAGAAAAAAATGGAACAGCTCGCGCGTTCGGGACGAAAAATCCTCAAAGGCGTCAAGCTGGCCGCCTAACGAACCGGCGAGGGCCTGCTATCCGCCAGGCTGTCTCTCCGTCGTGCTGGACACCGCATGGCGGTTTGGTCATGCTCGGCCGCCATGACCGCCATCGACTATTTTCCCGCGAATTACGCGCAGGGCCGTGACCGGTTTCGCGCCGCCGCCGAAAAGGCCGGCGCGGAAATCCGCACCTACGATTCCGGATCGGCCGGGCCGGACGGATCCCCCGTCTCCACGGACGTTGCCCTGCTCGGCAATCCCGGCGCACCCAACGTCTTCCTCTGCAATTCGGCGACCCACGGCGTAGAAGGATTCTGCGGATCGGGTATTTTTACCGGCATACTCGAAAGCGGAGAAACAGCGGAGCTGCCGCCCAACGTGCGCCTGATCCTGATCCATGCGCTTAACTGCCATGGTTTTGCATGGTTGCGCCGGGTGACAGAGGAAAACGTCGATCTCAACCGCAATTTCGTGGATCACAGCAAATCCCATCCGAAGAACGCCGAATACTCCAAACTGCATTCGGCCGTCCTGCCGGATGCCTGGGACGAGCAATCCATCGCCGCCTCGACAGCGAAACTGGAAGCCTATGCGTCCAAAACGTCGCTCTACAAACTGCAGTCGGTGCTGACCGGCGGCCAGTATGACTATCCCGACGGCATTTTCTATGGAGGCCGCGAACCGACAGCGGCTCACAGACGGTTCCTCGAAATCGTCGAAAATCACGTTGCAGGTGCCCGGCATGTGCTCTTCCTGGACTGGCACACGGGTCTCGGCCCATACGGCGCCGGCGAACTGTTGGGCATGACGCGACCGGGAAGCCCGCATGGCGACCGGGTCAGCAAATGGTTCGGGCACGGGCTGGAAACCCCGGCGGAAGGCCAGGCCACGTCGGCGCCGCTCACGGGAACGATCGGATCGGGCCTGCGGCGCCGTTTTGCCGACACGAGTACGGAAATAACCAGCCTGACGGTCGAATTCGGCACCTATCCGGTGCGTGAGGTATTGATGCCGCTGATCGCAGATAACTGGCTGCATGCGAAAGGCGATCCCGACAGCGATATCGGGCACGCGATCAAGTCGCAGATTCGAAAAGCGCTCTATCCCGACGAGGACGACTGGAAAGAACTCGTCTGGGTCCGCGGCCGCCAGATCATACGGCGCGGAATCGCCGGGCTGGGAGAACTATAGCCCTATCCCTGCCCGGCGTTTCTCGCCTCATCCCTTCATCGCTTCTTTCACGCGTTCCGGCGTAAACGGCATGTGCCGCAACTTGGCGCCATTCAATGCGCGTATGGCATTTGCCACCGCGCCGGGCGTGGACGGCAGGCCGAGTTCGCCCACCGCGGTTGCCTTGCCTCCGCCGGCAAGCACCTTGACCTCGATATTCGGCACGTCGGACTGACGGAACACTTCGTAGTCGTGGAAGTTGCTCTGTTGAACCATGCCGCCTTCGAGCGTCACCTGCTCCTTCAATGAATGGCTGAGCCCGTAGATGATCCCGGATTCCATCTGCGCCACGATATTGTCGGGATGCAGCGGAATACCCGGGTCGACCGACATCCAGAAATTGTGGACTTTGATCTTCCCGTCGGCATCGACCGAACATTCGGCCACGCCGCAGGACAGCGTACCGTTGTATTCGGCAAAGGCCATGCCAAGCGCGGTGTTGGTCCGCTTACGTTTCCAGTCCGACATATCGGCGACGGTCTGAAGGACCTTTTCGACGCGCGGATTGGCCGCAAGTTTCAAGCGGTACTCCAGCGGATCCACGCCCTGATCGCGTGCCAGTTCGTCGATCGTCACCTCGACCGCGAACTTGGTATAGCCCGCGCCGATGCCGCGCCAGGCCGACAGACGCGCGCCCCGTTTCTCACGGACATGCTCGGTTTTCCAGTTGGCGATCTTGTAGAACGGAATTTCCGAGCCCTTCATGACGAGGATGTCCTTGCCCTTGGACTTTTTCAGCCGGTCCGGATTGGTGTAACCGATGGCGGATTCGCCGACCACGCGGTGCTTCCAGCCAACGATGTTGCCGTCCTTGTCGAGGCCCACATCGATCTTGTGCGCCGTCATCGGCCGCATGCGTCCGGCAGCCACGTCGTCCTCGCGGCTGTAGATCACCTTCACCGGCGTACCGCCGCCCAGGATCTTGGAAACCAGCACCGCATCGACCACGAAGTCCGGCTGCGCGCGACGCCCGAACCCGCCACCGATCATCTGCGGATGCAGCGTGATGTTCTGCGGCTTGGTTTTGAGCACCTTGGCGGCGGCAAACGTTGCGATGGACGGACCCTGGGTCGAGGCCCAGATTTCCGCGGACTTGCCGTCGGCGCTGACTTTGGCCGTCGCGTTCATCGGCTCCATCTGGGCGTGATAGGTATGCTCCGTCGAAAACTCGAAGCTTTTGATTTCAGCCGCGGCTTTCACACCGGCATCGGCGTCGCCCTTTTTCTTCCATTCGATGGGAGCGACATGGGGTTTACGCGCATGCGCCCGGTATTCATCGATGGCCTTCGCGCTATCGAACGCATCGCCCGGAGCCTCGGACCATTTCACGTCCAGCGCTTCTCGTCCCGCTTTCGTCGCTTCGACGGTCTCGCCGACCACCGCGACGCCATAGGGCAGTTTGACGACGCGTTTCACGCCCTCGACCTTCATCACATCCGCGTCGTTCACCGACATCGGCTTGGCCTTGGATACCGGCGAACGTTGGATAGAAGCGTACAGCATGCCCGGAACCTGAACGTCCATGCCGTACTGTGCCGTACCGTTGGTTTTCGACGGCACGTCGACGCGGCCCACATCCTTGCCGAGAATGCTGTAATTCGCGAGCGTCTTTACCTTGTCGGGGTCGACCTTGGGCATCTCCGAAGGCGCCTTCGCGAACTTTGCGATTTCGCCATAGGTCATGGATTTCCCGGATCCGTGCACCACTTTGCCGGGCTGCGTGCTGCATTCGGCGGCGGACACTCCCCACTTGGCGGCGCAGGCATCGATCAGGACCTGGCGCGCCTGAGCACCGGCCATGGTCAGCGGCTTCCAGTAGCCCATCACCGACAACGAGGCGACGGTATGCTGAATGCCCCGAAAGATCGGATTGCCGTATAGCTTGGGATTGGACGGCGCCAGTTCGACCTTCACCTTGTCCCAGTCGGCGTCCATGTATTCGGCGACGATCATCGGCAGGCAGGTCATGATCCCCTGCCCCATTTCCATCGCCGGCGCGACGATCGTAACCGTGTCGTCCGGGGACACAGTGATATAGGCGTTCAGCCGGTTGTCGCCGGTCGCGCCAAGCGCTTCGGCGGCATCGCCCGCCACGCCCACAACGGTAACGGCAAACGTCAGGCCGGCGGCCCCGCCCATGAAACTGCGGCGGCTGACGGTCATTTCGGGCATATCGATTTTGCTGATCTCGTTCATGGCTTAACCCTCCTTCGCGGCGCGCTGGACAGCGCGCACTATGCGGGGATAAGTGCCGCAGCGGCAGATGTTGGAATTCATGTGCGCCACGATTTCCTCGCGCGACGGGTTTTTGTTTTCCGAAAGCAGTTCTGCCGCCTTCATAATCTGGCCAGACTGGCAGTACCCGCACTGCGGCACCTGTTCGGCGATCCATGCCTTTTGCAGCGGATGGTCGCCGTTTGGCGCCAGGCCCTCGATCGTCGTGACCTTTTTTCCTTCGACATCCGCCAGCGCAGTCTGGCAGGAAAACACGGCCTCTCCGTCCACGTGCACCGTGCAGGCCCCGCACAGGCCTGCCCCGCAGCCAAACTTGGTGCCGGTCATCTGAAGATGTTCGCGCAACGCCCAGAGCAGCGGCGTATCGCCGTTGGCTCCGACGGACTGAGCCTTTCCGTTCACAGTAAATGCAACCATGGCAGATTTTCCTCCCGCTGATCGAAATAATGAATTCTTATTCGCCGCGCATAGCGGCGCTGCTCTTGAAAAGAAGTCTATCGGGAGACAATCGACCGGTCACGCGGAACCGGCTGGTCACGCTTTTCGGTTGTTTCGGATTGTGTCGAAACGTACCGGTCCGCCGACCGTTTCAGTGTGTCCAGTTTTTGTCCCGGCTGTGCGAAAAATTGTCCGAATAGGATTTTTGTTTCGTGGTGCGGGCCTTGGCTTCGCTGACCTGATAGTCGAGGCCTTTCTTTTCGCAAAATGCGATGGCGTCCTCGCGGCTGGCAAAGCGCATCCGGACCTGATTGCGGGTATCGCCCTTCCCGACCCAGCCCATCAGGTTGTCGTTGCGCACCGGGGCAATGGGTTCAAATTCGACAAGCCACTGGCGGGTTTTTGCACGACCGGACTGCATGGCTGTTTTTCGAGGTTGATAAATACGAACTTTGTCCATCCGACACTAATTTCTTATTGCCCCGTCGCTCTTTATGGGTCTCTTGGTTTGAAAGGTCAAGTTGCACCGCCATGCCTTGCCTGATAGCATGAGAGTGTCGTTTGCGAAGATAACTTTATTGCTGGAAAGCAAGAATATTAACGCAAAGATGACTGTTCACGCGGCTTCCGCTGCTCGAGAAAAAATTGAGAGGGTTCATGATTGGTAAAACCAAACTAGCGTTGTTCAGCGCAGCGCTTGGTGTAACGGGAATGCTCACTTCACCCGCAAGTGCAGCATTCGATTTCGCCGGAAAGCAGATAACCATTGTTATCGGCTATGGGTTCGGTGGTACATACGGAAAATATTCCAGGATGTTCGCGGAGCATCTCAAAAAACATATCCCCGGCAATCCAAACATTATCGTAAGCTCTCGCCCCGGTGCCGGTGGCATGAAAATGACCAACTTTGCGGCAAAGGCACTGCCTGCAAATGGTCTTAACTACATTGTTCCTCCTGATACCTCCGTTATTGTTCAACTTATGCGCCCCGAAAAAGCAAAGTACGACATGCGGAAATTCACTTGGATCGGCAGCGCCAACCAAACCAACGTTATCATGGTCGTGCGCTCAGATACGGGGGTTAAGAAATGGCAAGACCTTCGCAACAAAACCGTTCCGATGGGATCTACCGGCCTTGGCTCGACCGCGTATATCATGCCAAATCTCGTAAATTCACTTCTCGGAACGAAGATGAAGGTAGTTTCCGGTTACAAGGGTTCGTCAAAAACCGGCCTCTCGGTTGAACAGGGCGAAAACCTCGGCGCAGCGTTCAACTGGCTATTTTGGAAGTCAAAGTACGAGCGGTGGTTCCAGGGAGACAAGCCTTTCGCGAGAGCGGTAATGCAGATGGGCATTAAAAAGGACCCCGAACTTCCCAACGTTCCTCTGTTGAGCGATATTGCTGACCCAAAATACAAGCCGATGATCGACTTTATTGGCGCAATGGGATTGATTGGTCGCGGCCTCGCTGCACCACCCGGTACTCCGAAAGAGGCCATCTCGGTCATGCAAGTTGCATGGGAAAAGATGGTTAAGGACCCTGAATTTATCTCGGACGCTAAAAAGCGCAAACTCCGCGTTATAGCCACCGATGCAGCAACAATTCAGCAGGTTGTGAACGATGCAGTTGCAAGCGCCACCCCCGAGGTGATCGCAATGGCCAGTAAGGCAATCTACGGCAAATAGCCGGTCTCAGGCTCGTCACGTAAACGGCCCCCTCTTAGAGGGGGCCGTTGTTATGTGCACCGCATGAACCTAAGTTTAAGTGCAGGGTGATAGTATCTTGGATACATAAACTCTATACACCCGCTATCCTGGAGATATGAACTCCATACACCCGAGTTAACCGCAATCTAGAGTGCAAAAAATGCCAACGTACAAATACAACTCAGCAGATAACCATATCGACCAGCGATGGATCCCCGCGAATTTGTGGCAGGATCGTGTTCAGGAAAAATTCCGAAACGACGCGCCTAAGGTCATCGAACATGACGGGTCTTGGGTTTGGGAGTGGGAAGGACGCGTCTTCGCAGGACGCGACGGAGGTGCCGCTGACAGTCCCGACAACCGCAACACTCTCGAGGCTTATTACGGTGAGCATGCCAAAGACCTGCCTGACGGTGCCCTACCGCCGGCAGATCCGGAAATAATTTTAAAGCACATGGATATGGCGGGTATCTGGGCCTATGTCGGTTACGCGTCCGTGCGCAAATGGGAAATTCACGACGTCGCTCTGCGTCATGAAGTACACCGCGTCTACAACGACTGGATGACGGAGCTGAACACCGTCAGCCCCGACCGGCTACTGATGCTGCCGATCATGCCGGTGTTCGATCCCGAAGCCACACTCGCCGAGCTGGAGCGCGTGAAAAAGCTCGGGTGCAAGGCGGTCGAATTTCCCATCGCCGACATGGCAAAGGAAATCTGGGAAGAATGCTGGGATCCCTTCTGGTCTGCCTGCGAAGATGGCGACGTCACGGTTTGCAGCCACATCGGCGATAAGGCAGGCGCGCCCTATCCTCTTCTCGAACGCGGCGTCCGCATGGCCTATTTTTCCTGCGTGCCGTTCAGCGCGGCGAAGCCGATCTCTCAACTCGCCTATTCCGGTACGCTGATGCGCCATCCGAAACTGCGCTACAATTACGGCGAATGCCGTGCCGGCTGGGGTCCAATGCTGTTGCAGTGGATGGACCGTCAGGCCGTCGAACGCCCCGGCCTGTTCGCCGATACCGGTCTGAAGGAAATGCCCAGCGAATACGTCAAGCGCCAGGTCACCATCACCTACGAAGAAGACTACGTTGCCGGCATGATGCTGCAGCACCCGGAATCCGGGATGGCTGACATCCTTATGTGGGGCGCTGACTATCCTCACGGCCAGGGCGTATGGCCCAACGCAGACGAAGTTATGGAGAAGACCTTCGCCGGGGTCGATCCGGAAATTCGCAAGCGCGTGGTGTTTGATCGATGCCTCGAAATGTTCCACCTTAAAGGACCGGACGCGTCGCAGATCGCGGCCTGACCGATCCGAATTACAGGAGATTACCCATGGCTAAACTTCGTCACATCGCGCTGTCCGTTCCCGATCCGGAACAAGCTGCGGACTTCTATTGCGAAGCCTTCGACATGGAGCGGGTCGGCAAGACGGATTCTCCGCTCGCCAAGGGATGTTACGTGTCCGACGGCACGATCACGGTCGCCCTCCTCGCCTACAAGACGGACGAATGGGCCGGCTATGTCGAGGGCGAGGACGAGCGCGGCAAAAACTGGCAGGGCATCCATCACATGGGGTTCTGGGTCGACGACATCGACGAGACCGAAAAGAAAATCGAGGCCGCCGGCGGCAAGTATTTCCAGGGACGCCCGGACGAGAATGCACCCGACACATTCTACGAAATGAAATTCCGCGACCCCCACGGTGTGATAATCGACTGTACCCATCTTGGCTGGGGCGGTTCGGTGAAGGACGTGGTGCCGGTGGACGCCGCCGAACGCGAGAAACTCGAAAAGCGTGCAGCAAAGAAAGCCGCGTCCGCGGAAGCAGCTGAATAAAACTGTTCGACAACTCTCGGTAAAGTCACATGTCGTGGCAGGCTCCCCTATCTACTCCCGCATCCTCCCCCTCGAAAAGGTGGTAATTCGCTACGCGCTGGAAACTCTGTGTTTCCGGCGTTCTTTTTCCAGTTCTCTGGGGATTACCGGAGGCAGCCTTGGGGCGCGTTTTCCTCGTTCTGCAGGGATTTCCATCATCTTCCAGACAAAAACGCTGCCCAGCTTTTTTCGGGCGCTAGCGTCCATTTTGCCGTGGCGCTGCGCGGGCGCCTTTAAGCCCAGCGCCAAGGGTCCTAGCCACGACCCAATCGCCGAAGTCCATCGCGTCGTGACGGTCAGGAAAGCCCGAGCGAGCAAAACCAGACGCGCCGGGCCGCCAGTCTCATCTGGCTTGATGATCGTTTCCAAGTGGAAGTCATATTCGTCGTGCATATGTTCCCCTAGAACTGCGTCTGCGGTAAAACTTGCGGCCCATGCCAAAAGTGACACCCGTGACCATCGAAACGATCGACGACCTGACGCGTTGGGGCTACACGTTGGCCCTCAACTGCGTTCCGTGCCGCCGGTGGGTAGACCTGGACCTGGCCGAAATGCAGGCAGCTGGCCGAGGCAAGAAATCCTTCGTAGACATGAAGTTCAAGTGCTCGGAATGCGGCGGGAAAGCTGACAAACAGCTGCGCTCTCCGCTGGCTTGGAAGGACGGGGACAGCCCGTTCGCAACAAGTCCATCTTATTAATATTTTACGTGAAAACGGCCCGATAATAACGCTGAAAAGCCCATTATTTTCAATCCATAATAGGAATTAGCGTGTAATTCACATAAACGTTTGGGGTTACCCGAACAGGACGCGCAGCAGGCCGTCGATAAGGAATGTGAGGAAGGGGTCCATTCGATTTAATCCTCAAATTTCGCGTCTATGTTTTTGCGGAAAACAAAGGCAATAGCCCAGATCACCGCCAATCCAATCATGGCGGTAAGCCCCCAAGTCGTTCCTGCGATAAGGCCTCCCAACCACAGGAACGACAACCCCCAGGCAATTTTCTTCCACATTTGCATCGTGGCGGAACCTCCGACTAATCGACTGCTGAAGTGTTGAGAGACAAATTTATGGCGCGAGCCTCCGCGTTATAAGTCCTAGACATTCTGGCACATCATCGAGCGCTTCGCGAAGTCTCCCAAAATTCTGCCACATCATCTAGCGCAAAGACGAAAAGCTACCTCGCGAAATCCATTGAAAGAATGCAGTCGTAAGAAGGTTAGATTCTAACAGATGGTGATAGACATGACCTACCTAATCGAACGAATTTGCGCTTTTGGTGACCGTTGCTACGCGTCGGGCAACTGGGTATCCCACATGAACTCGTTCTAAGTCCTGTGCTGGGCGTTATTTACGATGACATAGACCGAACGTCGTTCGGCCGCAGGAAGTATTCGTTAGATGTGAGACACGAAACGCTCACGGAACGCTCCACGCACCGGATAACAAAACTATTGAAAATGCGTAAAATTGAGAAACGGAGCACTCAGATGAAAATCACCCAAGCAGCGACACTCTCGATAATCGTACTCGTGACAGCCTTAATTTCCGGTTCGGCCTACGCTATGAGCTGTGGCGGGACGACGCACACGCACTCCGCACAGCGGATGGCAGAAAAGTACTTCTCCCAGATGGACGCCAATGGTGACGAACTTGTGTCAGAGGCGGAATTTAAAGCGTCGGCTATGACGAAATTTGTGCAAAGCTTCGTAGCACTAAAACCGAACGCTGCGGGCTTCGTTGAAAAGAAGGCATTCCTGAAGATGTTTGTCGAAGCCCACTCGACGGATAAGCCGGAGGCGTAACTCCTCGGGTCGGCGCCTTTTAGCAATCAGACTCTGACATTCTGCCACATCGTCGAAGGCTTCGCGAAGCCTCTCAATCCCGTAGCGGTCCCGCCAGCCCGCCTGCCGCTCAAATTCCTTCATGGCACGGCCCTCGCCGCACACAGCGATGAGGATCACCCTGCCGACCTTGTTGGTGTCCCTGAGAATGCGCCGTAACTCATGCAACGCCTCCTCCTGGGCGGGTTTTGGGTCCTCCTTGGCGCTGACGCCATAGACCGTGTCCTAGTTGATCGCGCTCACGCCGATCTGCGCCGCCTCCCACAAATCCA
>Ga0181569_10002301_pt1 | contig 15136 bp, 10 predicted proteins | sample 101ome_19_FD_132452 | JGI IMG/M metagenome (GOLD analysis project Ga0181569, IMG submission 132452) | Coastal salt marsh microbial communities from the Groves Creek Marsh, Skidaway Island, Georgia - 101405AT metaG (megahit assembly) | ecosystem: Environmental > Aquatic > Marine > Intertidal...
GCTATGACCCCGCAGATTCGGCTGTAGCTTGGGATCGAGACCGAGTTTACCTCGAATTGTTGAGCACTCCCTTTGGCCCTCGAGCTCTTCATCTGGATCTGGTGAGACCCACGCATTACCATGAAGGGCTCTTGCCAGTGGTGTTTCTGATCCATGGTGGGGGTTGGCGATCGGGTTCACGCAGCAACCTCTATCCAATGGCTCACCACCTTGCCTTGCGAGGCTACCTGGCTGTTCCGGTGGAATACCGCCTGGCTCTTGAGGCCAAATATCCGGCTGCCTTGCATGACATCCGCGCTGCGATTGCCTGGGTTCGTTCTCAGCATCAGGCATTGGGAATTGATCCAGCTCGCTTGACACTGCTCGGATGCTCCTCGGGAGCCCATTTGGTGACTTTGCTGGGTATGACCCAATCCGCCGGCCGATATGAGCCAGGCAATCAGGCTAGTCAGGTTCAGGCCATCATCAACGTGGATGGGGTGGTTTCCTTTGTTCATGAGGAAGCCATTGCTGAAAGAGAAGGATCTTCTGCGAGCCAGTGGTTGGGAGCCCGATACGAAGATAATCCGAAATTATGGCGGGAAAGCTCTCCGCTTGAGCACGTGAATGCTCTGGCCCCTCCAGTCATGTTCATCAATAGTTCCATCCCTCGCTTTCACGCTGGCCGTGATGACCTGATCAAGCGTCTGACTGAGTTCGACATTCGTTCCCGCGTACACACTATGGAGGCAACACCCCATCCTTTCTGGCTTTTCGATCCATGGTTCGATAGGGTGGTGGATATGGTCGATCAGTGCTTAGAAGACTGGGGTGTTGGAACTGAGTGAACCCTGATTAATTCCCTCTCAAAACGATCCCTCCATATGCAATCCATGGCCCGCCACACCTTTCAAATAATGCTCCTGATGCTAGCAGGTCGCCTCCTGGCAGCCGACCCTGGCTATGCGTTGGAATTGAGCGTTGCATCAGATGGTAGCGCTCAATACGCCACCATCCAGTCAGCAATTGATGCCACCAAATCCTATCCTGATTATCCTATAACCATCCGCATCGCCGCAGGTATCTATCGTGAGAAAGTCCGTGTGCCGCCTTGGAACCCTCGGCTCACCTTGCAAGGTGACGGGCCAGACAAAACCATCCTTGTGTGGGATGATCACTTTGATCGGATACAGCGAGGCAGAAATAGCACCTTTCACACTTACACCCTCAAAATTGAGGCGAACGAGGTTCGGGTTGAGAGCTTGACCATTGAAAATGCTGCGGGTCCTGTCGGCCAGGCCGTTGCGCTTCACGTCGAAGGGGATCGTTGCTCTTTTGAAGCCTGCCTCATCAAGGGGCATCAGGATACAGTGTTTCTTGATGGCGAAGGGTCACGTCATTTTTTTAAAGGATGCTCGATCGAAGGCACCACAGATTTTATTTTCGGTCAGGCCACTGCCTGGTTCCAAGACTGCCAAATCCATGCTAAGTCCGACTCATTCATCACCGCTGCTTCGACTTCGCCAAATCAGTCCCACGGCCTGGTTTTCTACGAGTGTCAGTTCACTGCGGCGCCATCGGTCAAAGAAGTCCGACTCGGGCGTCCATGGAGAGCTCATGCCCGCACTGTTTTGATAAGCTGTATCCTAGACAGTGCCATCCATCCTGAGGGGTGGGGGGCGTGGAGCCATAGGGATCAGCCCACTACCACCTATTACGCGGAATATCAATCGACCGGAAAAGGAGCGAGGCCTTCAATGCGAGTTGAGTGGTCCCATCAGTTAACGGAACAGGAGCTCAGCGCTCATAGCCGACAAAAGGTTCTTAGGGGGTGGAACCCCGATCCCCTCCGTTGAAGCCCACTCCGAGAGACTCCAGATGCCAATCCTCCTTATTGCGGCTGACCTGTTTGATCATTTATGAACTGCTCACAACCAATGTCCTTCATCAGGCGACTGGCTTGTTTCTTTTATGGGATCGCCCTGTCTGCCTTCGCCCTCACTGGTGATCCAACCAAGGTGTTTATTCTCGTAGGTCAGTCCAACATGCAGGGGCATGCCCATGAACGCACCCTTGGTTCCATGAAAGGGGATCCCAACACGGCCTGGATGCTAAGTCAGATCAGGGATCGAGATGGTAATCGACTGGAGCAGAATCAGGTGTGGGTTAGCTCGCTTTCCAGTGAAGGTCTCAAGGAAGGGGCGCTTGGACTGGGCTTCGGGGCTTCAGAAGAAAAACTGGGGCCTGAGCTAGCTTTCGGTCTATCGCTGCATCAGTCCCTGGGCGAGCCCATTGTCCTGATCAAGGCAGCCTGGGGAGGGAAGAGTCTTCACACAGATTTCCGTCCACCTTCAGCTGGTGTCTATCAATTGAGTCAGGCTCAGTTAGATCAAATGAGACAGCAAGGCAAGGACGTCGAGCAGGAACAGGCTCTCAGGGCCGGACAGAGTGGCCATTATTATCGTGAAATGATGGAGCACGTCCAATCGACCATGAAACGTCTTGCGGACAACCCTCCCACTCAACACCATGGTAGATCCTACCGCATCTCAGGTCTTGTTTGGTTTCAGGGGTGGAATGACATGGTAGATGGAGCTGTCTATCCCGAGCGGGGAAAAAAGGGGGGCTATGATGCCTACACCAACCTGCTTGGACAATGGATTCAGGATGTGCGGCGCGACCTTGGGTTTCCTGACTTACCAATCGTGATCGGGGTAATGGGGGTAGGGGGTCCAGTGAGCCATTATCGGCAAGATCAACTCCGCTACGCTGGGATACATCAATCCTTCAGAGATGCCATGGCCGCAGTGGCCCAACAACCCGCCATGCAGGGTAGCGTGGCTGCCGTTCTGACCGAGCAATGCTGGGACATTGAATTGAGTCAATTGCGTTATCGAGAAACTCAGTGGCGCCAGCAGGTGCGTGAAATGGCGAAAAAACCCACCAACCAAGGGACAAAACCCGAGATAATTGAAGAGGCATTGCGGCAAAAAATGTTTACCGAAGCCGAATGGCATCAACTCAAATCCGGCATCAGCAATGCCGAATATCATTACCTAGGCTCGGCCACCATCATGAGCCGCATAGGGATGGCTTTTGCCAAAGCCATGGAAGGGATGCTTTCCAAGTAAAACCCATAGCTATCAGCGCTGAGAGGCGATTAAAGCCTCTCCCGCTTCGAAGAAAACCGACCATTGCGACGCTGTCGGGTCCGCTGCATCTCGATCGATAAAGCGCTGTTGTGGTTGGTGCGCGAAAGATACATGCCAACCAATTGAGAGCGACTGGGTCCGTTTGCAGGTCGATGCAGGGAGCCCCATCCCGTAAAAAAACCGAGCAATTTTCTGATCACAATAATTACCCTAAGCTATTACCCGGAAGGGTGCGATGCTTATTTTATTCCCTCTAAAATTGGCGAGATTGTAAGATGTTTGCTGAGGCTGAGCCGCAATCTTTTTGCAATTATCGAAATTAGAGGGTTCTGGCATTGAAATTGCTAAATCCTTCTTGCTCTGGGGCTACCCTAGTAACGCTTGGTGATGAATTCATTGTTTCTTTACTTGTTTGCCGCTTTTGCCACCGCGGTGCTGGTGGTTGGAGTTGAACTAAGGCGCAGTTCCCGAGTCAAGCGGTTGTTACTGGCAAAGCAGGCCTGCCTGGCCCTCGAGCAGGAGCAGAACCAGAGGCAAGAGTTGTCTCAGCTTCATGAGGCGAATCATCAAGCTAGAAACTGCACCTTATCCTGGTTTCACATAGCCCAGTTTATCAAGCAGGGTGACTGGATTGAAGTGCGTGGCGAATTGGAAACTAACTTGCCTTTCTGCTTGCTACTTGAGCCGCAGGCACCGCAAGAATTAATCGTTCGATCGTATCAAATAGGGGATAGTGAACCCTGCGCAGACCTGGGGCAAGAGGGTCTCATGAGACTGTATCCAGGGATGCATGCGACATTCAATCGGGATGAATCCGGGCGACTCCTGCTGGTTGCAGGTTCAAGCAAGATTATTTTGAAAAGGGATTTTGCACACCATGCTGAAGCCCTTCTGGCGATCGAAAACCACAACCCAAGAAGGCAGGCTCCTGAGCTGCGGTGTTTTTATCGTTCTCAGAGGCTCTCGATCGAATGTTGCAGTGCTCCGCCAAGCGCCCCTAGCATGGAGGCTGATCCCTTGGCGAACGCTTCGACCGTGGCTTAGTCCCTAAATAAGTTGGGTGAACATCCCGTCCTTGAGTTTGGGCTCAAACCAAGTGCTCTTAGGTGGCATGATGCCCCCTTCATCGGCTATGGTCATGAGATCAACGATGCTCGTGGGATACATGGCAAAGGCGATGGCAAACTGACCTCCATCCACCATTTTCTCAAGCTCTCCCAAACCTCGAATACCACCCACGAAGCTGATTCGCTGACTTTTTCTTGGATCATCAATACCCAGCAATGGGTCCAGGATATGATCCTGAAGCAGCGATACATCCAGTGAGCCGACAGCATCAGCAGACTCAGTGAGAGCAGGGTCAAAGTTGAATCGATACCATTGGTTTGCCATGTAGATACCTAGTTGGTGCTTGGCATCAGGCTGGAAGGGCTCGTCCGTGTTTTCCAGGTTACCCAAGCCCTCGAGTGCCGAGAGGATTTCTTCTGGTCGGCGCCCCTGCAAATCTTTGACGGCTCGATTGTATGCCAGAATCTGCATCTGATCGTGAGGGAATAGCACCGTCAGGAATCCACCACTTTGCCCCTTGCCCTCACGTGATTCAAAGATCCTTCCGGCTGCGGCGCTGCGATGGTGTCCATCGGCAATGTAAAGGAACGGGATGGCTGCGAAGCATGCCTGGATACGAGCAATGATTGCGTTATCTCGGATGGTCCATGCTGTGTGCCGCACGCCATCCTTGCCGGTAAAATCCACGTCGGGTTCTCCTGAGCACTGGTCTGCGAATATTGAGCTTAGCTCGTCCGTGCTGCGATAGGTCAGGAACACGGGTCCTGTTTGAGCATTGAGGGCCTCGATGTGTCGCACTCGGTCATTTTCCTTTTCAGGCCGAGTGAACTCGTGCTTTCGGATGGTTCCATCCAGATATTCTGTGCAAGAGGAAGAAGCAACCAACCCTGTTTGACTGTGATCCCCCATGATCTGTCGGTAGAGGTAGAAGCAAGGGCTTGCTTCTTGGTGGAGGGCACCTTGATCCAACAAAGCAGCGAAGGCGCTGGCACCTTGCTTGTAGACACCCTCCTCATACGGGTCGGTATCTTCTGGCAGATCTATCTCGGGTTTGCTGACATGAAAAAAACTCAATGGGTTGTCTTGGGCCTGTGAACGCGCTTCTGCAGATGAAAGGACATCATAGGGTAGTTCGCAGATTTGCTCTGCCAGCTCGCTGGCTGGACGGATTGCCTTGAATGGTTTGACGGTCGCCATGACCTGATCATCCTAAGCCAAAGCCCGAGAGTCAGGTCAATCATCGACTCCTAAATTTGCAAAATTTTGGTCATTATCGCCCCCGGAATATCATTTTTGTCAAAGTGTCGACCGTCACAAAGGTGATTTTGACCTCTAAGCACCTCAAACAGACTTCCTTTTCCAATCATCTTTCCCTACTAAAGAGTTCGCCCTATGCCTGCGTGCTTTGAACATACCTCTTCGGCAATGCTCAATGGAGTCATTGAAGGATTCTATGGCCCTCCTTGGACGGACGCTGAGCGTATTCAGGTATTGGATTGGATGCAGTCTCTCGGGCTGAATACCTATTTTTACGCTCCCAAGGATGATCTCAAACAGCGACTGCTTTGGCGTGAGCCCTACACGCCTTCTGAACTAGCCATGCTGGCAGATCTGAGGCAGGCCTGCCTGAGCCGAGGCGTAGACTTTGTTTTTGCGCTCAGTCCAGGGTTGGATATGTCCTATGCCTCTTCGGTAGATTTAGATCAACTCAAAGAAAAATATAACCAACTGCGCTCATTGGGAGTGGTGGACTTTGCGCTCCTGCTGGATGATATCCCTGATGGGCTGAGTGCCAATGACCAGGCCCGCTTTGCTGACTTTGCTTCGGCGCATAGTCATCTAGCAAATAGCCTTTATCGCTGGATCCGCTCGGAGCATGCAAGGAGTCGATTTTTATTTTGTCCCACCCCCTACTGTGATCGCATGCATCGCTCTCACCTAGGCGGAAAGGGGTATTTAGAAATTCTGGGTCGTCAGTTGGACCCCAATATCGACGTGTTCTGGACTGGGCCTGAAATCATCTCATCCGAAATCACATTGGAAGAACTGGCTGCCATCACCCGCCTCCTGAGGCGTAAGCCTCTGATATGGGATAACCTGCATGCTAACGACTATGATGGTCGTCGCTTTTTCTGTGGTCCCTACTCAGGTCGTCCGCTTGATCTGCGTCAAGGCATTCGTGGGATCCTGCATAACCCCAATAACGAGGCTTTGCTCAACCTGGTTCCCTGGACGACTCTTGCAGATTATTTGCAGACCCAAGGCAAGAGCTGGGACCCCAGGGCCTCTTATCTCAAGGCCATGCGTCAGTGGTATGCTCAGTTTGAATCCTCAGGGAACCCCATATCTTGGGAGGCTTTTCTGCTTTTTGGGGATTGCTTCTACCTCCCACAGCAGCATGGGGACCAGGCCCAGTGCCTGCTGGATGAGGCATCCAAAGTTTTCACGCATCCTTTTGGGAGCAATGGTCATGACCCAGGCTTATTTCGAGCTCTAGCCACCCGGCTGCGGGATGCCTGTCGAGAAGTCGTGCATCTCAAGCAGCGCCCACTTTTCAATGCCCTTTATCGACGAAACTGGGAATTACGCGAGGAAATGGATCTGCTCTTGCACTGCCTTGGATTACTCGAGCAAAATCCTCTCTCGCCCCTGTGTTCGGATTATCACCTGCCAGGAACCTATCGTGGCGGTCTGGTGCTTGATGTCCAGCGCCTGCTGACCCAAGGCGAGAGGGGTGGGTTTGAAATGCAAACAAATCCCTCAGCTCACACAGGTAACAGGCCTGCCTCGTTGAAGGCAACAGACGGTAGGTCTAAGGAATGAAATCGTGAATTTCAGGGGTGATGCTATGAATCAATACTCTATCAGGACCGGCTCCATGGCTGATCTTGAGGCGGCTTACCACATCTGCCTGAAGACAGGAGATCATGGCAGTGATGGTAGTGAGCATTATCAAGATGACCCGGATGCCCTAGGGCGCATTTTTGTTGGCCCCTACCTGGCCTTTGAACCTCAACTGAGCCTGATTCTGGAAGATGAGCAGGGTGTCTTTGGCTATGCTTTGGCTGCGCTTGATTCCAGATCTTTTTACCAAAGGTATGAACTGGAGTGGCGCCCCGATTTATGTGCAGCCTTTCCTATGCCTGCAGGAGACCCTCGGCAGTGGACGCCCTCTCAGGTCGTTCATTCCTGGTATCATGAACCTGATTATCATTGTCCCGAACCATACGATCGATTTCCCTCCCACATGCACATTGATTTGCTTGAAAGAGGTAGAGGGCGGGGCTTGGGCCGTCAGATGATGGAACAAGTGATGCGGCAATTAGCCCAATCAGGATCCCCGGGTGCGCATCTTGGTGTCAGTGTGCGTAACGACCAGGCAGTGGGGTTTTATACTCGCCTTGGCTTCAGTGAATTGGAGCGAGTCGGGGATTCGTTGGAAGGCTGCATTTATATGGGAAAACATTTTGAGTCATGACTGCTTTGATGGATCGATACCTGGTGCCTTGGCTGCGCAAGCTTAGCGAAAATACTTACCTTTCTGCCATCCGCGCAGGCATGATTGCCATCGTACCCCTGACCATCATTGGTGGGCTCTTTTTGGTTATTTCAGAAGTTCCCTCGGAAAGCTGGCAGACCTGGATCACGCCCTACAAAGCGTTACTGGAAATCCCTGTGACAGCCACTTTTGGCCTCTTGGCTGTTTTTGTCTGCTTTGCGATTGCTTATGACCTGGCCAGTCGATTCAAACTCGAGGCTTCGGTCAGTGCTGGCATGGCTTCCCTTGTTTTCCTGATGGTCCAATTGGAGCGTGTTGGTGCTTCTGATGAGCTGGCGGGGGGTGAACTGCAATTGAATATGGCTGGCCTCGCTTCGGAAGGTCTCTTCACGGCCATCCTGATTGCTCTGGTTTGCGTCCGGGTTCAGGCTTGGCTTCGGGATGCTAACCTGGTGATCCGACTGCCCAGAAGCGTGCCCTCGGTGGTTTATGAATCGTTCCTCAGTCTTGTGCCCATGCTCAGTCTGGTGGTGGGTTTCTGGGTGATTCGATTTGTGTTGGACGTGGATATCAACCGCTCAATGCAGGCATTTTTTGCTCCGTTGATGCATGGGCTCAATACCTTGCCAGGTATCCTCACATTCACGTTTTTCTGTACGCTCTTCTGGTCGATCGGTATCAACGGTGATAACACCCTGGATGCCGTGGTAGGGCCCATTTTCCTCGCCTACCTGGCGGCCAACGTGGATGCGGCCAAGGCAGGGGAGCCATTGCCCTACATCACCGCCCTGGGATTCATCACGAGTTTTGTGAACGTTGGAGGCACCGGTGCGACCATTGCTCTGGCACTGGTCATGATGTTTTCCCGCGAACCAGGGTATCGGCAAATCAGCCGTCTCTCCCTGCCTACCCAGGTTTTTCAGATCAACGAACCTATCATGTTTGGTTTTCCCATTGTGCTCAATCCCGTGTTCATGATTCCGTTTGTGATCAGCGCCATGTCCTTGACTGCCGGCACCTTCCTGCTCATGGACTGGGGCTGGATCAACAAACCAGTGATTCACGTCCCCTGGACGACGCCTCCTGTCATCGGACACTTTCTGGTGTCAGGGGGTGACTGGCGGGCTGCGCTTTGGGGGCTCATCTCCATCATCCTGGCCATGGGGATCTACCTGCCGTTTGCCAGAACTGCCGAACGCCAACGCTTGGCCGAGAATTCAGGCGCCAACGTAGAAAATGCATGAGGGCCATGCTTGGTCCTCAATCTTAGAGTAGTGCTTCGACTTGCCTCAGGGAGGGCAGGGAGGCTCTGTTGCCCATTTGTTGGCACTTGAGCCCGCTGCATGCTGCGGCAAATTGCAGCCTCTTCACCGGATGCCAACCTTGGATCCTTCCATGAATCATGGCTCCGGCAAACACATCACCCGCTCCATTGGTATCGATGGCAGCTACCTCATGCGCTGCTTGGTGGAAGCTTTCATTTGAGTTCAAGAGCCATGCACCCCGTTCGCCTTGGGTGACTACGATTTCTTCTGGTCCAAGCTCCAATAGTCTTTTGGCTGCTTCGTCGATGGGTTGCTCAGGATATAATTTCTCCAGCAGGCTCTCAGGGCATTGAAGCGCATGAACGTGCTTGAGTAAGCTTGCTAAGTCAGGTTTGGGTGAGCCTAGGTCCATGGACACCGTGCCCCCTGCCTGGGTCATGGATTCGGCGGCAAGGCGGGCTAATTTGCCATGCCAACCGTCCAGGTGAAGGTGGTGCCAGTCCGCCCAGCAGATATCTGATAAGTCTTCCTCGGATAAGCATTCTTTTCCCCGGTAAGCAGCGATGGATCGCCTCCCGGTATGGGCTTCTACCCACACGTGGGCAAAACCAGTGGCGTGGGAAGGATGGACCGAAGCCATGCCGCTTTCAATGTGGCAAGCAATTAAATCTCTCTCGATCCGTTCGCCGAGGTCGTCGGTTCCCCAGCAGCCAATGAAGCTGGGGCGATAACCCCACTTAGCCAACAGCGCCAGGGCGGTTACCACGGGGCCGCCGACTTGGTGGTGACTCGCTAGAATGGTGGTCTTGGTGTCTGCCTCGGGTAGCTTGGAGACCTGAACCTGGTGGTCCACCACCACGGTCCCCAGTCCAAGGATCGCCTTGTCATCGTTGGTTGAGGTTTCCCCGGTCTGAGTCAGTTCAGGATGCATGGCCTGCTGGGTTTGGGCTTGGGATGTCCTGGCAGGTTTCCTCGGGCTTGCAAAATATCATAAAACCGTTGACCATTCTTTCTCCCCACACATGTTGCATCTGCCCCTCATGAATGTCCACGCCCATTACAAATCCATGCTCACCTGTTTTCTCAGCTTGTGGGTTGGGTGCCAGGTTCATGGGGGCTCCACAGCCGGTGTGCGCGTTGGGGTAGCCTCCGTTGGGCTGGATGCGGATGATGGTATGCCGATCGCTGGGGGTATTCATCCTGGCAAGGCTCAGGGGCAGGAAGGTGAACTCAGAGCCGTGGCGATGGTGTTGGAGAAATCGGGGGTACGACTGGCTTTGATTGCAGTCGATATACTCATGTTATCGCGGGAAATCCTGGATGAGGTAACACGCGATATTGAGCATCGTAGTGGTATTCCTTTCGAACATATTCTTATTCACGCGACCCACACGCATCATGCGCCCAGTACTTTGCGACTGCATGATTATCAGGCAGATCCCGTTTTCACTGCGCGAGTGCATCGAGCCATTGTGGAATCGGTTGTTCAGGCAATCGCCCAATTGTCGGAGGCCGAACTCAATTGTTTTTTTAAAATGGGGCGTGAAGACACCGTCGGGGTCAACAGTCGACAGCTCCTTCCCGATGGTTCGATTTACTGGATCGGACGACGCGAGTTTGTTCGCCCCACCGGTCCTTTCGATCCTCAGTTACCAGTCATGGGGTTTAAAGAGGAACCAACAAAAGGCAGTACCGGCAACTGGCGGGCTGTTTGGTTCAATCATTCGACTCATACGATTGGTACCCTGCGCTCAGGGGTTCGTTCGCCTTCTTTTTATGGTCTGGCGGCCCAGAGCCTCGAACGCGAATGGGGCGGCAAGGTCTTGTTTTTGGAAGGAGCTTCAGGTTCTACCCATAACTTGCACTTATCAGCCGAAGAGGCCAAGCAACGCATCATTCAGGCTGTGGACCAGGCTCTTGGTGCAAGTCAACGCATGCTCGTCCATAGACTGGCGTCCATCAAGCGACCTTTTTCTTACCGCGTCAGGCACTTCGATGAAGCCGCTGAACAGGAAGCAGTGGCCTCCTACTGTCGGAAGTGGATCGGGCCCTATGGCCTTGAGATTATTCCTGTCTTCGAGTCCATGAGGGCAACTCTTTCCTCGCAACAAGGTGAGCCGAGGCAGAGCTGGATCCAGGCGATGGCTATTGGGGAGGTGGCTCTGGTGGGCGTGCCGGCTGAATTCTTCACCAGTTTGGGGATGGAAATCAAACGTCGCTCACCCTTTGCCCACACGGTGGTTGCCGAATTGTCCAACGACTGGATTGGGTACTTGCCCGATCGCCAGGCCCATCAGCTGGGCGGCTATCAGGTCTGGACGGGATTCCATAGCTATTGTGAGCCTGGCACCGGGGAGCGGATGGTGGAAGAAGTATTAGATCTCCTTGATGACCTGCATGCCATCGTCCCGGCTTGGGAGGAAAAACCATGATAGGGAAGTCTTCTTTTGGTGATGCGATGTGCTGGCATGGGATGTGGCTCATAACCCCATGTTTCGCTGGGTTGCTCTCCTTGCTTTCGGCGGCTGCATGGTGCCAACTCAATGCCCAGAATGTCCCGTTTCAATACGAGGCTGAGGGAATTCGCATCCCAGGCGCTTGGGATCAGGAGCCCTTGGCTGGAAAATTCTCCAGGCAAACGGCTTTGAGCTACCTGGATGAGGGAGCCCGAGCATGGACTGAAAGCAGAGACTGCATCAGTTGCCATACCAATGGTTCTTATGGCCTGATTCGCCCCATGCTGACCGCTTCAGCAGGGCCACCTCCCGATTGGCTTAGGTCCTTCCTGGTCGAAGAGTTGAAAGAGCAAGGAACTCACGAGGTGGCGAGGCTGCGTCAAGGCATTCGGCCGACCCAATTAGTCTACTTGGCGGTCAATCTGGCCTCCTGGGATCGAAATTTGGCTAAGGCTTGCTCCCCAGAAACCGACCGAGCACTTCGCTTGATGTTTGACAGTCAGGATGCTGATGGTTCTTTTGCTAATGATCGATGTTGGCCTCCGCTCGAGTCGAGTGCCTTCCAAAGTGCTACGGTGGCCGCTCTAGCCGTCGCCATGGCCCCAGGATGGTTCGAGGATTTGGCTCCTGATGACCCTGTTAGGGAATCCTTGAAGCGCCTCAGGCGCTTACTCACCCAATCTCAAGTTCCTCACGATTATGCACGAGTCTGGTTGCTTTGGGTCAGCGCCTTGCTTCCAGAATGGTTTCCTGATGCCAGGCGTGATGGTTGGCTGCGTATGATTCAGGACCTTCAGGGTGCGGATGGGGGATGGTCCTTGCGGCGGTTTGCTTCGGCTGAGGCCTGGGGGGATGGATCCAGAGCTGAACGACTGGGGAAGGAATCAGAGTCCGAACGCCTTGCCAGCGATGGTCACATGACAGGGTTGGTCAGTCTCGTGCTCAGGCAGCTTGGCTTTGACCCATCTCACCCTCCACTTGCTGCTGGATTGAAATGGCTCGAGACCAATCAGCGAATATCCGGGCGTTGGTGGACTCGTTCGTTGAACACCGATCGATACCATTTTATTACCTTCAGCGGGAGTTGTTATGCCTTGGCGGCCCTTGACGGGGTCGATAGCACGACACAAGCTGAAAGCTTGGCAGACAAACCATGAAACCCTGGAGTCAGAGAGCGACCTTGCTACCGATGAGGTATTGGTTTGTTTTTTGCCATACGAATTCAGGATGCCTTCCCTGTTAACGCCCATGTCCACGCATCACTCATCCACTCGTCATTATTGGAACTCATCCCTACAGCAGCGTCTGTGGAGGCTGAAGTGCACGAGCCTGCTCATGGCTCTACTTTGCTCTCAGATGCTTGCTGAGGATTGGCCTACCTACAGGCATGATAGCTACCGCAGCGGTGTCAGTGGGGAAGATTTGCGCGCCGAGCGTTTGCAAACATCCTGGGTATGGCGATCGGCCCATCCACCTCAGCCTGCGTGGCCTGGGCCGGCTAAGTGGGATGCTTACGCCGGTATCAAAGGGCTGCAATCGATGCGAGATTATGATCCGGTTTTTCATACCGTGATTGTAGGAGAAAAGCTTTACTTTAGTTCTACCGTGGACGACACGATCCGTTGTCTGGACACGCGTCGAGGCAGTGTGCTCTGGACCTACCACACGGATGCCCCCGTGCGGATCGCCCCCGAAGTGGTTGATGGCCGCCTTTATGTGGGATCTGACGACGGCATGGCTTGCTGCTTGGATGCGATGACCGGCAAGCTTCTCTGGTCCTACCGCCCAAGAGAGGTAGACCGATGGATCCTCAATAATGGGCGATGGATTCCTTTTTGGCCCATCAGAACAGGTGTGACGGTGGTTGAGGGTACGGCCTATTTTGCAGCCAGCCTGCTCCCATGGAAGGAATCCTATCTGTGCGCCGTGGATGCCCTCACAGGTCTGCCTGAAGGTCCCGGTCGCTATGTGACTCGCTTGGAGGAAACGACCTTCGAGGGGGCCCTCCTGGTTTCGGATGATCATTTGGTGGCACCCCAGGGAAGGGTTTCGCCCCTCATCTACCGTCGCAGCGATGCTGCTTTGCTGGGTGGACTCAAAGGAGGGGGAGGGTGTTTTGTTATGCTAACGCCCCAGGCGGAAATCTTGCATGGCCCTGGGAACAAAACGGGCTGGGTGACTGGGAGTCAACTGAACAATCAAACCACTTACGCCACCTTCAAGGACGCTCGGGCTATGGTGGTAGATGGTGGCACCACCTACATGCTTACGGAGTCAAGTCTGAGCGCCCTGGATCGTCAGGATCGTCAGGAGCTGTGGGGATTGCCTGTGGATCGGCCCCTGACTTTGATCAAGGGGGGTGGAGATCTTTATATTGGAGCAGAGGACCGATGCCTGGCCTTTGATGCTGAGACGGGGCAAGCACTCTGGGAAGCAAGCCTACCAGGCAAGGTTCACGGTCTGGCTTTGGCAAATGGTGCGCTTTACACCAGCACCGATCAGGGAGAGATTCACTGTTTTCGCGCCTTGGCTCCCGAGGATTACCAATGGGAGGAAGTTGAGATGGCGTCCCATCAGGAAGCACTGCCACCGGTGCGTCAGATTGAGTCAGTTGAAGCCAATGAAATGGTCGCAAGATGGGTTTTTCATCGAGAGGCCTTAACCGGTAAGGAGGTCGCCAACCAGGCAGGTGATCGCTCCATTCGACTTGTTGGCAAGGGTGGTATTGAACAGATAGGCGACCTGGAAACCTTGATCCTGGACGGATCTACCAGTGGCTTGATTCAGGGTGATATGCAACACCCCGACCTGCCAAAGGAACAATTCTCCGTCGAGGCCTGGGTCAGGGTGGACGAGCCCTTGGCATGGGGTGGGATTATCGGCGCGATTCAGGACAATGGTGCGTATGAGAAAGGCTGGCTCCTAGGCTTTCGGGACCAGCGCTTTAGTTTTGCACTCAACGCTGAGAGGGGGGCTGATCAGCTCCTTTACATGGCGGCCGAAGAGGACTTTGAGCTAAGGCGGTGGTATTATGTGGCGGCGACCTACGATGGCCAGGAGATGATCCTTTATCAGGATGGGCAGCCCATGATTGCCTCATCCAGTCAACAAGGGATGATCCAATACCCGCCTGCTGCGTTTTATGAGGTAGGGGCCTACCATGATCAGGATGAACACTATCAGACCCAGGGCAGGCTGCATGAAGTGCGAGTGCACCATCGTGCACTCAAGCCCCAGGAAATCCTCGAGCAGTCGAAGCGGAGGCGTTTTCCGCTTCCTGCCCCCGCCGCACCGCGGCTCGAGCTAGCTCTCGGGCCGGTTTTGAGCTTCAGCTCGCCCTCTTCGGCATGCGTTGAGTTCGAGACGCATGATGAGGCGCCCGTCCGCGTGGTGTTGGAATACGAGGGTGACCTCCTATCCATCATACCTTCGATGCCTAATGGCTTGGCTCATAAGATTGAGCTCATGGAACTGCCTTACCGACGCGCCATGACTTATCGGATTGAGCAGCGTGATGATCAGGGGAATTGGGTGAGCACCGATCCCTTTGACTGTGATACCCTTTTTAATTTCACTCCCCCTCAGCTGTCATCCTGGCCCGACATGAGCGAAAACAGCCAAGCGATTGAGGCCAGTCAAGAGCTTCTCCATCATGCAGGGGTGCGGCAAGGTGTGGCTGTTTTCCTTGGCGCAGCAAGGCCTGCCCTTTGGCATACC
>Ga0181569_10002303_pt1 | contig 15131 bp, 9 predicted proteins | sample 101ome_19_FD_132452 | JGI IMG/M metagenome (GOLD analysis project Ga0181569, IMG submission 132452) | Coastal salt marsh microbial communities from the Groves Creek Marsh, Skidaway Island, Georgia - 101405AT metaG (megahit assembly) | ecosystem: Environmental > Aquatic > Marine > Intertidal zone...
CTCCGAAACCATACTTCTCGGAAACATCATGTCCGGCCCCATTAATCACCCAGGATGGATCTGTAGCATCATTCTTACGAGCAGAGTTGACTAGAATATGCTGAACATCTCTCCAAGTAATATTTTCATTGGCTTCGAGCAACAGCGCGATGATACCAGAGACAAGGGGTGCGGCAGCTGAGGTGCCATCCATAGTGTCTGTAGTGTCACCAGATGAGTAACCATCAGACCCTGTTCTGTCTGTTGTTGTTAGTCGAGGCTGTCCAAACTCTCCTGCATATGCTGCAACAAGAATGTTAGTCCCTGGTTCTGAATAGTACGTCTGTTTACCGGCATCAGTCAATGCTGATACTGCTATGGTATATCGCGAATTAGGCAAATCTCCGTTGTTTGAATTGGCACCACTTGTCAAACCATTTCCTGCAGAGAATACGATTATATTGCCTAGACCACCTCTTCCATTTTGTACATTATCTTCGAATGCTGCCACGATGAGAGGGTCCATGCTGTCGTAGTAATAAGAGGTATACCCCCACGAATTCGAATAAATATCGATGATATTATTATTGTAACTCAGCGATTGGCTCTGTGTGAATTGGTTCGTTCCGCACGCGATTAATCTCTGTGCAGAAAGATTTGCACCAAATGCTGCTCCTGTGACATCGAGATTGTTATTACCCGTAGCTGCAGCAATTCCCGCAACAGGGGTTCCATGTTTATCATTGGAAGTGCTAGGGCTAGGATCCGCATCATTTCCACACCAGTCCCAAGACACTGCTGAGTTCCAGTTGGTACTCAAATCCGGATGATTAACCTGCACGCCGTCATCTATGATTGATATCTCAACGCCGGATCCATTGTAGTTGTCCCAAACGGCCGTAATGTTGACATCTTCACCGACGACAGCGCTACCAGCATGTTGTGCCGTGTTTTCAAGATGCCACTGATCTGGATACAGAGGGTCGTTAGGAGTAAGCTCCGGCTGCGCCTGAATTGCTACAAGTGGATAGAATATCTCTATTTCACCAATTTCCATTGCATACTCAAGGGAGTTGAGTGCTGATGAGGAATCATCGAAACTCCAAATATACGTGCCATTGAGAAGAATACTAGATACTGAGAAGTTTGGTTTTGCCGTGCTACTACTGTGCAATTGTGGAAGAATATTGGTTACAACAACCCAGTCCTGAGTTCCACTTAGTTGTTCTTGATTATATTGATTTAATTCACTAACCCTATAGAAAGCCTGCTGAACTGCGGGAGAGTAGGTTGAGAGGATACTATTCCTTGTTTGTCCAGTTGGGCAATCTGATTGATATCCGTAAATATTGGTATCTACCTCAGAACACTCATCCAAATCTGTACCTAAATCCTCTGCGTCGCCTGGTTCGATTGATTCTGGCAATGATGCACAACCATGTTCAATTGCTTCAGCCATAGAAAAATAGTAATGGCACTCTGACTCATGAAATACCTCATTTGTCAAAGTCAATTGTTCTCTGAAATGGTAACCCTCGACTGTCTCAGCATGTACTACAATCAATACCTCAAATTCATCAGTCTGTTCGTATAATGATACAAAAAATTGTTTTGGTGAATTAGCTGAAATTTGGAATTTATCTTCTTGATGTAAATCCGTAAAGTAGGGCATGTTGGATTCAATTTGTAAATCTATTTCAGCATCAAAAATCGACACTAATTCTAACTTAAATCCTTCATCACCGTAGCTCTCAAGAGTAATTGAAACTGGAGAATGGGAATGGCTGTGATGATCAGTATTATGAAAATCAAATTGTGTAGATTTCATTGATAAATCACTTGTATAAGGATTAACTGAAAAGGACAAAATTTGCAGAATCAAGATGAAAATAATCCCAGAAGCAAGACTCCAACGTCCTGTCATTGAAAAAACTTCAACTTCATTTGTAATAATAATTTTCACGACAGGCTTTATGTACAACAATTATGCAGTGATTAAAATTCCTTTAATTTAGGAATATTTTGCCACTAAATATAGCGAAATTATATCAAAATGTCACTACAGGGGTGTGATTATGTACGCATGGCTGATGAACCTGATTTCCAAAATGGCGGGTAGAACCGCCAAGAAAAATATGGAAAAGCTTCAACAGAGCGATAACGAAGAATGAGCATTGTCTAGGTGAAAATAATGTTCTCTTTTTTGAGTAAAATTTTTGGAAAAAGTTCGGATATACAAAACGCCAGCCCAGCTAATCAAGAGGATATTGACCTTGCATTGGAATGTATTGAATGGATAACCTCGACTATGTCAGAAACCGATAATTGGAGAAGAGCATTCGACTTGATGAAGTCGAATATTCTACGGTATCCAAATTCTCATGGGATGAAGTTAGCATACGAAAATTGGCAATCTATGCAAGGCGGTTATGGTAGTTGGTCAGACTATTACATACCTCACGAGGATTTTGAAACTCGAAAGAAACTTAACGAAGAATTACAATCCTATTGTAGTGCACTAGCAATCACTCTGTCATCATATTCTGCAAAATAGAACGGAAATAGGAATTACATCCGATTTCATAGTCTAAAAGAACAAATCATCAGCAACAGTGAAAGTACACCTATTTCGGTTGAAGGTTAACATGCCACCTGTGGGGATCTTGGGTTTGGGGGCCTACGTGCCTCCTCTGGAAATGAGTAATGAGGATTGGGCGGAAATCGTTGAGACCAGCGATGAGTGGATAACCACCAAAACTGGAATGAAAAGGCGACGAATCGCTGACAAAGATACACACACTTCAGATCTAGCTGTAGAAGCATGCAAGAGGGCTCTGGATGATGCTGGATTAACTCCTGGTGACATAGATTTGGTAATACTTGCAACCTCATCCCCTGATGTTCCACTTTCCTCGACTGCGGGAATTATTCAGGAAAAATTGGGTTGCTCGGATTGTGGGGCTTTCGACATTAATGCGGTTTGTGCAGGATGGGTTTACGCGCTTGATGTTGGCTCTCGCTTTGCTGGTACTCCCGGCTACGACAAGGTTCTAGTGGTCGGATCTGAAATTTATTCTCGCATTCTAAATTGGCAAGACAGAACCACCTGTGTTCTGTTTGGTGACGGAGCGGGAGCGGCAGTTCTAGGGGAGGTGGAAGATGGAAAAGGCATCTTGGGTTCTTGGCTAACAAGTGATGGTAGCGGCTCGGGTGTAATCGAAATTCCAGCGGGTGGAGTTAGAGTTCCAATTCCAAGTGATAATTTCGAGGAAGGAATGCAATACTTCTACATGGATGGGAGAGCGGTTTGGAACTTCGCCATCGAGGCTTTTCCACAAGCAGTACATAGCGCACTGGAACGGGTTGGAAAAAGTCTCGATGAAGTCGACTTAGTAATCCCTCATCAGGCCAATATCAATATCATCAAAACCGGGATGGAAAAACTTGGCCTACCTATGGAAAAAACATTCACAAATTTGCACAAGTACGGAAACACTGCTGGTGCAAGCGTGCCAATCGCCATGCGTGAAGCAATGGATGAGGGTCTGATTGTCCCAGGATCTCTAGTGGTTACCGCTGCATTTGGTGGTGGTTTAGCGTGGGGCGCTAATGTCATTCAATTCTGATTTTATGGATTCAACGGATATTTAGTATATATCGAACAACCAATTTAATTGCGATTTAAGCCATAATCACAAGAGCGCCCGATTTGTTCAATGGAAACTGTACACTATCTTGCAATCGCGATAAATTTAATCTCAATTATCTGGTTAATTTGGGTTCTTAGACCACCAAAGGGTTTGGTTATTCCCTTGAGGTAAATTGTACAATTATTGGGCAAGAACCGCGATGACTGAGGATACATCAACTTCGCCAAAGTTGTGACTATCCTCACTAGCCGTCGGATCTGGATTGTCACCGACAAGGAATAATCGACCATCTTCCATAGATTGGATTCGTTTGATTATCCTTAGATTAGGTCTGAACGGATGATCTAACAATACCACTTGCCCAACTGCTACTGAGGTTGAGTCTATTCTCTCAAACTTAGCAGTGCTACCCTGCTTGAGTGTAGGCCACATTGAGTCGCCGTTTACGACGACATTCAGGAAGCGCGAATCCATGGGTCTTCACGGCCCTTGGTTCCCCAGAACATGTGGTGGATTGCTTCAACTGCATTCATTAGTTCCTGAGCATGCTGCTCTGAGACTTCTACCTTACATGCTGAGCAGAGTTTTGCTGCCTGCCAGAAAGTGTTGTGTAGGTCAGGGATTGATTCTAGGTGTTGAGGCTTGAAGTAATCAGTCCAAAGTACCAACAATTCATCCTTGCACTTTTGGGCTTCTTCTTCCTTGATTGTAGCATAGCGGCTCATTGTGTTGATGTAGCTTGCAGTTCCACAGTCCGAGCCGTGATTCTCTGCAAGTGTGACCATCTTCTTGGTCATCGATTGAACTGCCTCAGCGGCTATTCTTGCACTTGCAGGATCGTATACTCCACAAGGACCGTCACAGTGGGCGCTGGCTTCGATAGTTTCGATAAATTCGTTGTCGTTGTCTGTCATTTGGTTCACCTTCGAATTACCGCATCAGGTGACGCATTATCAATGCGACTAATCTAATGCTTCATTGAAATTATCCAAGGTCATTGTTCGTAAGAATCCCAAGCACCTGTCAAAACGTTGTGCTTGAGTAAACTTCCATCTGGGTTCTGTACCCAAACATCCCCATTATCATCGCGCCAAACTTTCTGTCCGTGTTCGTTTACTTGAGCACCTGGAGGGGCTTGGATTTTCGGAACAGGTGGTGGTGCATTAGCGAGAAGACTGTCAAGGTCTAATTCATCGACGACTTCAGCAGGTTGTGAGGTGTCTTGGGATTCAGTAAGTGCCTCTTCCTGCACCTCTGCCTCATGAGTCAAATCCATTCCAACTTGTTCAGTAATCGGTTCATCCATTGATTCCGTCATGGATTGTTCTGCTGCTTGTAAGTCAAACATTGTGGCAGATGGAGTTTGAACTCGCTGAGGTTCAGACTTGGATTCGACTTGGGGTTCGGTAGTTTGGTCAAACATTCGGTCCTCCGCCGATACTCTCACTTCGACTCCGCCTATCTGGCGAACTTCGTGTGTGCTATCTTCCGCCTCTGCTTTCTCCGGTTGCCTACGAACTGCCGATCTTACGCTGAAACCAATCACTCCAAAGATAATGAATCCAATTGCCAGGTAAACTACTGCTTGCATATAAGAATGTAAATATTTCAGGGAGGGGAAATCATCGGAATTGTCTCCATATCCATCACCATCAGTATCACAACATTCTGTTGGATTAAATGGGAATACGTCAACGCTGTCATTGTAACCATCATTATCATAATCAGCGACAAGCGGATTTAATCCTAGTTTGATTTCTTCTTCGTCTGGAATTCCGTCCCCATCATCATCAGTGTCAGCATTATCTCCTACACCATCACCATCAGTATCCAACCATTCTGTTGGGTCTAAGGGGAGATGGTCAACCGTGTCTAAGAAGCCATCATTATCATCATCAGAATCTTCCAAATTATCTTCACAACCGTCTTGATCCCAATCATTAGATTTTGTACTAATCCAATCCAAAAGGCCTGTGTCGCATTGGTCAATGTGATCGATTATACCATCATTATCATCGTCTTCATCTAGTAAATCGGGAGTTCTGTCACCATCGTAATCTTGACGACAGTCCTCGACATCATCTGACCCTTCAACCATAGTACTTCGGCCATCTGGACATGGCAATGGCTCAGTTGCTCCTTCCATGTCTGTGTAGTAATCTAGAGGTGCTGGAGTCTGAGATATTGCTCCAGTTGTATTGACAAAGTAGCCCAAACTAGCTAGTTTACAATCAGTCTGTTGCCTTTGATTTTGGTAACTTCCCTCTTCACATGGTATTTGTGCAGGAGAGGCAGGGTCCGGAACGTAGTTTCCGGGTTCTGCATCTAAGCAAGCAAAGGCAGTTGTTGACCCTGAGTTGGAATTGAATGTGCCAGCCTCACAGGCAATTTGAGCGGTGGCGGCTTGTGTATCTACGTAATGACCAGGGGCGGCCATCATACAGCTGGACCAACCGCCATTTGGCTGATAGTAGCCTAAATCACAGGCTTGCTGTGATGCTGAGCCTGCGTTTTCTACGAAGAATCCAGGGGCGGCATCCATGCAATCATTTGAGGAAGTAGACCCTGTGGATGGGTTGTAAGTTCCGGCTAAACATGCTGTCTGAGATGAGGCGAAGTGTGAGTCGACGTAGTACCCTGGTTCTGCAGGGTTACATTGTGTCCCTCCTCTCTCTCCCTGATAGGAACCCATTGAACATCCAATTTGACCTGTGGCTCCTTCGCTTGGAACATGATAGCCAAAGTCCGCATCAATACAGCTAGACTGTCCTGGTGCTGGTTGGTAGCTTCCTGCTGAGCAAGGCAACTGTTCAGCAGAGCCAGAATCTGCTACGTAGCTTCCTGCATCAGCTGCAATGCAATCTGCGGAGGTTACTGAGCCAGAATTCGGATTGTAAGTTCCAGCAAAGCATGCTGTTTGCATTGAGGCTGCTTGTGAATCAACGTAATGTCCGGGATTTGCTGTATCACACCCTGTCGAACCTTGGGAACTCTGCCAGGTCCCCACAGAGCAAGGCAATTGCTCATCGGCTGCGGAATTGGGCACATAATACCCAGGAGAGGCAGCGTCGCAGGCAATTTGTCCTTGTATAGAAGAATAGCTACCGGGAAGGCATTCTTCTTGAACGACTGAGCCTTCCAAGCCGACGTAATGACCCATATCTGCTAGAGTACAATCTGATACATCATCGGCCAGGAAATTAGGGTTGTAGGAACCTGCAGCACACGGAGTTTGGGTGGTTGAAGCAGTCGTGTCCACATAGTAACCGGGTTCTGCTTGGAAACATTCGGTTTGTCCTGGCGATGGTTGGAAATTCCCTGGAAGGCATGGCTGTTGGTTGATTGAACCTGTTGAATTGGTATAGTAGCCAGCGGAAGTTGTGAGACAACTAGTTTGGCCACTAGATGGTTGATACTCACCAACTGAACAAGCGGTTTGAGATATTGCACCTACATCATCAACATAATAACCAGGTTCAGCATTTTGGCAGGACCATTGACCAGAAGATGGCTGATATGTCCCAAGCGAGCACTCAGTCTGATTGGTAGCACCTTGGGTTGGGACATAGTGACCTGGGGCAGCGTCAATGCATTCCCTTTGACCTGAGTTTGGTTGGTAGGTCCCTCCATTACAGATTGTCTGATTTGCTTGTCCGGTAACAGGTACGTAATAACCAGGGTTTGCAGCAAAGCAAGTGGACTGAGCAGAGGATGGTTGGTAGGTTCCAACTGTACATGCAGTCTGAGCGGTTGCTCCAGTCCCGTTGACGTAGTGACCTGGGCCTGCGGCTGTCTGCGATGTTGAGGCCGGATATGCTACGAAATAACCCGAAGACGTTATGATGCAGCCTGTCTGCCCTGAATTTGGTTGATAATATCCAGCAGCACAGGCATTTTGAGATGTTGCGCCCGAACCGTAAACATAGTGACCGGGTGAAGCTAGATTGCAAGATGTTGAGCCGGTTTGATCTTGCCAAGTTCCGGCAGAACACGGAGTAGAATCTATTGCAAACTCTGGATTAATTGACGTAGTAACCGAGCCGACCTGAAGGCCTGATGCGCTAGTTGACCTTAGGTCAATTACAAGATTGTAATCATCTGTATTGTTGAACCCCGAAACATAACTTACTCTGATGTAATACATCCCGCTAGAATTGTTTACAGAGGAGGTTGAAACTTCATCATAACTCATATTTGATGAGCTACTGGAATTTGATGAGTCAATTACTTGGTAAGTTGAATTTAGCAACTCCAAATCATAATTTTGCCCGGCTGGTGATGTCAGGTTAGCAGTAAACCATGTTGTTCTGCTCAAATTGATAGAATACACATCTATGTTATCGGAACCACCTGTGATTGAAGCGGAATAATTAGCACTCATCGCCGACAATTGTAATGCCGTTGTGTTACTGTTTCCTGCGTCTCCTCCTGATTGATCTACATAGAATCCAGCAGGTGCAGGTGAGCAAGAAGACTGGCCTATATTCGAGGTTGAGTAACCCGTCGGACATTGTGTCTGCGACAACGAAGCAGAGGAATCGACGTAATGGCCAGCGGATGCATCCAGACACGAGGCTTGACCAGTAAATGGCTGGAAAGTTCCCGGTTGGCATTCTGTTTGGATTAAACTGCTATCAGATGCGGAATAGCCTGGAGAGGCATCAACACAAGTCAATCGGCCGAACTGACCATCTGCGCAATCTGTCCATCTTGCGGGGTTTGTTGGATAATCGTCATCGGTATCCTGTGTACCGTCACCGTCGCTGTCTCCAGTTTGGTGTGTGTCGAATAAATTACGAATCCCATCACCATCAAAGTCCTGCTCAGTATACGCAACATGGGCCCCATCGGTGAATGTCAATTGGTGAGGATTGAGAAGTGAATTAGATGTATTATCAAATTCACCGGACTGAGCCCCCCAACATTGCAATGAATCATCTGATAACAAGGCGCAAGTAGAGTCTGAACCAGTTGCTGCTGCTAGTACGGTTAATCCTGAAGTTAGGTTCACATGTACAGTTGAATCTCCTTCTCCTGGAAATACGTTTTCTGCTGTACAATCGGAATTAATGGTCGATGAACACGTTCCGTCTCCTAATTGCCCATGGGTATTGACACCCCAACATTGCATGGAACCATTGTCTGTAACTGCACAAGTGTGGGAACCTATTCCATCCAGCATTATGGCTTCTGTATTGAGCCCTAAATCGATGAGATGAATATTTCCTGAAACTGCACCGTTGTCGGAGAATACGGTATACTTGTTACCCCAACAACCAACTGAACCGTTTTCAAAAATCACACAAGAGGATAAACCCGACGTCACCAATGAAACCGCTCTAAGACCTGTGGAATGATTGACCAAAACTGGGGCCAATGAGTCATTGGTAGTGCCATCTCCTAGTTGACCTCTTACATTGTAGCCCCAACACATTACATCGCCTAGATGAGTTATGGCACAGGTATGATGCTCACCGGCCGAGACCGCTACAGCATATACGCCAGAACCCAAGTCGATATTTACTGGAGATACGCGATTGTCAGTAGAATCATCTCCAATTTGACCGAGGTGATTCCTGCCCCAGCACCACAAACTAGAATCCAGTAGAATTGCACAAGTGTGGTCTTTCCCTTCGTCTACAACAATCGGTTCTTGATTCAATGTAACATATCCTGAGGACTCAACCGTATTTCCAAGCCCAAGTTGTCCATAATTGTTTGATCCACTGCAAAACAGAGAATAATTGGATAGAATTGAACATCTTCCTGAGGTAGATATGAATGAGTTTTCACTGTAAACTGGACTGCCCTCAGACCATTCAACAGAAGTGCCATTTGCTAGTATAACCATTGGGCCATCGACACCGATATCCAAGATGGAATGAGAGAAAACGGATCCCGCCTCACTACCTCTTATGTTCAAAGTAGGACCGCTGGACTGGGTAAAGGAATTCTCACTTTGTTCCGCTAGAGTGGGTTCTGATTCCTCTCCACCTGATAGATATCCAAGCATTGGAATTCCAAGAAACAAAATGCAGATTCCTAGAGCAACGATTCTCTTCGTTTCCTCGTTCAACATGGATACTGCCGTGATTGCTGAGATTATCACTATTCCCTATGCCTGAACGGGTTGCATCATGCCTTTAGCACCTTCAGAGCCAGTCCGTAGGACTGGACTCCTGCATCCTGCAAGGCTGTTTTTACGTCACTGAATGGATTTTCAGGAAATTTCCGCAACGCCTTTGCTCGATTAGAGACTATGCGCCATGCAGCCTTACTCCCAATACCAGGTATTGCCTCGAGTTGAGATTGACTTGCGGTGTTAATCGACAAGTTTGTTTCAACGCCACTTAGACTGCGCATCCCATGTCCGGTGACTATGATGTTGGATTCGGTTTCAAGTGGAACTTGATAGGGAGTTCCAACTAAAATTGGGTAAGCCCCAATTTGTCTTCCGAATGTTATACCTGCTCGACCATAAATTGAGGCATCTCTGTGAGTCTTATCCAAAATCTGTTCAGGCCTTCTAATCCGATCATCATGTGCCTCCCACCAGATTCCTTTGAGTTCAGTTCCAATTGGGAACATCTCCTCTAGTAGTGGCTTGTCAATTTCTTCCCTTATGCTGCGTTTGAAGGCCTGAAATGCATCCTCAGGAATCTCCTGAAAACCTTGGCCTTCTACTTGTCTGATATTTATTCGTCGTAGCCACAATCCTTCTGAACGGAGAGAATCTAGTAGGTCACGATTCATTTGGTAAGATTCTCTCGTTTCTCCGTTGAGTCCGGCAATGAAATTGAGACCAGGAAGCAACTTTGGCAAACCTCTCTCACCTCTATCTCGACCAAATTGATTGATGTGGCGTATGGCGATTTTGAGTTGTTCTGAATCGCAATTCAGCCAATTTGTCTCGTGTACTCTAGGGTCTGCAGATTCGAGCCCAAAGGAAAGTACTGCGCCATCGGAGAGAGTCGAAATTAGTGATTTAGTGATCTCCGTTGCAGGTTCCAAATTTTCAGCAACAATAGACGGGTTTGCATTGTCAACATGGAGGATTTCTAATCTCTCATCTTCTCTTAATCCACTCAGCACTTTGGAGATTGGTTCTGGATTAGGAATGGGGTATTCTAGCTCCACCACACCGTCTGCCTTGTAGGTGTAAATGTCTGTAGCACCACCAATACGAACATGCCGAACTCCATTATCCAGAGCGGTTGTGATTTCGGCAATGACGTCATCCTCATCCCTCCAAATCGGGACTCCTTTCTTGGGTTCAATACAAAACTTGCAACCTCGCTTGAAACGAACGCAGCCTTGATACAATTCTACTTCGTAAGTCAATGGCCCCGAACGACCATCTTCAGTGAATAGATCTGGATGATTTGTGACACATTTTCCAGACGCTCCTTTCTTTGCCCAATCGTCCCACTGTTCCGCAGTTCTACGTTTGTGAGACCAATCACCGCTCGCCAGATAGTAATCCAATGTGGCATCTGTATCTTGCACTGCGCAGAATAAATTTATTCGTAGTGGCATCCATCCGTCATATCTCCAATGACGGATAGCCCAGCCACCTGCTAGCACGGGTTGTTCACTTGGAAAGACCGCAAGAAAATCATCTAATTCTCTTCTTGATATAGGAGTCCCTCGAACATACTTCCCAGGAACTACAGCTCCGGCGAGGACAACAGCACCATCGAGCTCCGAAAGTTCTCGCTGAAGTTCTTGTCTTTCTGACGAATTAGCAAGTTTTTGTTTGTGGAAAAGTCTCCACTCATCAATAGTCATGTAGGTGTATGGAATTGACCTAGATTCTAGAACGCCACAGATATATCGGATATGAAAACCAAGATAGTTAGGAACACCAAATGCTGCTGGTTCATCCTCATATCCATCAAGGACCAACCATCCTTCCATTCAATCCCTCAGTCTGTCGGATTGCTTTTGGGTATTCACGACTTCGCCTTCGAACCATGATTGAAGCGATTAAATCGCATCACCGACGGTTGCGACGACCTCGGCCACGAGAGCCTCGGCCTCCGCCATCATTAGATTCCTGTACGCTGATTTTTCTGCCATGAATTTCACTTCCGTCTAATTCCTTAATCGCCTTCTCCCCGGCTTTGCGGCTGGCATACTTGACGAAAGCAAAACCGCGAGATTTACCTGTATCTCGATCTTTGGCAATACTGCATTCTGTAACATCCCCATGAGCCGAGAAGATATTTCTCAACTCATCTTCGCTAGCGTCGAAAGACAAGCGAGCAATGAAGAGTTTGATTCCAGCGAGTTCAGCTGCTTCCGAACGTGCTTTGGTCAATACTTCGCGTTCAGCAGCAAGTTCTTCCTTTGTGGCCTTACCATCTTTCACTTTGTCCATGCAGTCCTTGCAACGGATAGGCTTCCCAGCAGTTGGTTCGAATGGAACGGTTGTATCTACGCCACAAAGTGTACACTTACACTCGTGCTGAACTCGTTGTCTTCCAGCCCCACCGCCGCCTTTTCCTGTAATTGCAGAGCGCATCCGCATTGCAGCTTGAGGAGCTTGATGGCTTGGACCACGTCGATGGTCGGCCATCGGCGAAAGATATGGGCGAGCACCTTCGTGACCTAGATTACCTTCAGCTTCTGGAGACCATCTCTCTCCTGCCCTGTTCAAATCCTGAATATCTTCACCAAGAGCATGACCGTGCCCAAATCCGTTGGATAAGGCTCGATAACCGGAATAATCACACCGATTACAGTCTACATTGAAGTCTTGCTTGTCATCAGATGTAACCAATTCATTCCCACATGCAGGGCAAATAGCCCAGAGGACTCCCAATTCTGGTGAACCTCGTGTACTAGCCTTCAGATTTGGCTCAAGTTGGGTGATTCGGGCACGGATTAGGTCCCGTGACCTCATAGCGTCGCCTGGTGAAGGGAGAAATCTGTCAACGATTTCAGTCACGAAAATATCAGCAAACAGATTCTCGGCAGAAAGATCTCGATGTCCACCATCCTTTTCGATATGCAGAATGCGAATCATTGCAACCTTTGGCATAAGTTTTGTAACTTCTGCAATTACATCATCGCCTATCTGTGGAGAATTTGTCTCGGGACGGTTAGCGTTTACTGAGATTGTATCGCCATCGGAAATAACTGTCCCGCTGACTAGGGCTATTGCACCTGATTCAGTCTCAGAGAGGCCGGAACCTAGGCTAGCACCAGCTGGCACTTCGACTTGGTTTCCTGGTGTGACAAAGTCACCAGTACTAGCACTCATCGAGGGCGCCCACCAGCCAGCCCCCTATGAACGGTCCGGCCGTGCGTAGCACGATAAACTCGAGAAATTAGGGGTGCTCCGGTGGTGATAAACGCCAGAATCCTGCTCTAGTCTTCCCTTGACGGCTGTAGTGGTGAGAATAGGCGGCGGGTAATGCGAAATCTGTTTCCCAGTATTTTTCGGCTTTCCATCCGACCGATTCGAATATTGCTTCAATATGCGTTGCTTCAGTACTATGAATCAGATGAGAAACCACATTTGAACGAATTATTGCTTCTAGAAAAGGTCGATCTGATTTTGCTTTTTGAGTGCCCCAAGGAGGATTGGAAATAATCAAGTCTGCACCAGTCACATCAAGAGAATCATCGACTGTTTTACAGATTATTTCCACTGAATCCGAAACACCTGCTTGCTCAATCGACTGAAATGCCACTGAGCAGGCTTCTTCGTCCGCCTCCACCAAAACTACCTGAGACACACCCATCAGTGCTGCCCCCACGCCTAAAACTCCGTTTCCCGCACCTAAATCAACAATGGATGAGTCCTCAGAGATATCTCCGAATGCAATAATTTGTGCTAGCCAAGAGGCGGCAATATCGCCAGGGGTTGAATATTGTTCCAACTCTATGTTCCTGCAAGGATGCGGAGGTAGAGAGGAAAGTAGCATTGCAAGTTGGCGCTGACGCACGGTGTGGGTAGGTAGTCACTCTATTGGGATGTGCGGTCAAATCTCTAATGCAAGTATGGTATTATTGTCATGCAAGAGCCCGTCGGCTAGTAACTGTTCTGCAAGTAATACAGAATATCCTGCAGCACCTCGTATCGTATTGTCTGCCATTAAAGAAAATCTCAAACTTGTGCCTTCTATTTCCACCTCTCCCACGGCTACTGCCATACCTGCTTTTAGGTCAAGGGCGGGGTTTTCTATTTCTTCAAAACCAACCCATCTATGACTTTCGTCAAGTTCTCCATCAGCGAATACTATTGGCTTCTTTGCTGCAGAAGGAAGGTTAAGCTCTTGGCTTCGAGAATGTAATTCACGCCATGCCCGAACGACTTGGTGAGCGCTAACCGAATCATGGAACTCGACTTCAATCCGGGCGTAATGACCGTGATCACGGACTACTCTTTCACATGAGGCTTCGATTTTGAAGTCACTAGAAAGTATCTTTTCTAATTCGGTAATTATCGATTCAGCCTCTCCTGGAATTTCGGGTGAGATATTATCGCCTGCTCGACCTTTGGCCAGAAGTAATCTTCCACCTCCTGAAAGGGCTTGCTGGGTGGCGATTCTAACAGATTTAACCCTAGCAATTTCTATCAATGGTGAAAGGGTAATCGCAATAGGTAAAACCATACAATTAGAACATGAGATTAGGCGCCCTTCAGAACTTCCAGATTGTTTCTGAAGAAGATTTAGATCTTGGATATTGACTTCCGGAACGATTAGCGGCACATCCGGTTGTAAGCGATGAATTTGTGCATGAGAAACTACTAGAAAACCTGCTGCGGATAAATTTCTTTCCACTCTTTCAGCTGGTTCATCAGGTAGTGCTGAGAAAATAATTCTAACACCCAAACTATGGAATTGCTCGATCAAATAGGGAATATTTTCCAAGCCTCCAATTATTATGTCAGTTGGAGGCGGTCTTTCCTCATCTAAACTCCAACGACATTCGTCATAAGGAGTTCCGGCGGTTTCCGGTGAGCCGACTACTGCTACGGGCTCCAGCCAAGGGTGAAACTGCAGCCGCTGGAAGAAGCGTTGAGCAACAAGTCCAGTGGCTCCGAGAATGGCACACCTGACTCTTCCATAGGCGTCCATCAAAGTGCCTTATCATTACACCCTTCCTAAAGAGTACTGTTTGGAGTTCTAGTTACAAATCTACAAATTTGACTCTGAATAGCTTAAATACTCTCGATTATCTTCTTTGTTACGATAGACATGAAGAACATAACTTGCCCCCACTGTGAACAGATTTTCGAAATTGACGCCGCTGGATATGCGGATATCGTAAAACAAGTCCGAGGAACTGAGTTTGAGAAGGAATTACATGAAAGGCTTGAGGCGCTCTCTGAGAAGCACGAGATTGAGGTCGAACTCACTAGGAAGGAGGTCTCCGAACAGAAGGCAAAGGAATCCTTGGAGCAGGAGAAGAGAATAGCAGAACTCGAAGGAGAATTGAAGGGACATGCTACTGAGATAGAGCTCGCGAAGCGGGAAGTAATGGAAGAAA
>Ga0181569_10002314_pt1 | contig 15101 bp, 8 predicted proteins | sample 101ome_19_FD_132452 | JGI IMG/M metagenome (GOLD analysis project Ga0181569, IMG submission 132452) | Coastal salt marsh microbial communities from the Groves Creek Marsh, Skidaway Island, Georgia - 101405AT metaG (megahit assembly) | ecosystem: Environmental > Aquatic > Marine > Intertidal zone...
GACGACGACGCACGGGAAGCCGCCGCAGTGCGGGACTGGATGAACAAACCGTCGCGATCGGCAAAGTGGGACGACGACGACGAAAATGCCGCGAATGACGAACGAAACCGTTCCAAAAAGCGAGGCAAGGGCGACGCGACCGGTGTCAAGTCGTACTTGAAGTCGAAACGCGCCAAGCGCGAATACGACGAGTTTGACGAGGAATACGACCGCGGCAAGATTCCAAAGCACAAACGCAGGAAAATGCGAGATGCCGCGCCGCCTCTCCCCAAGAGAGGTTCCAGCAACCCATTCCAGCGTCGTCAATCCGCCAAACGTCGTTGATTCTCTCTCATTTCTTAGCTACAACCTGTGAGTATGATTTTTACAACGACGCGACGCCGACATCCCTATTAATTCGTCTCCATCTCGTCCACCCCCGCGCCCGCGTCGTCCTCGAGTCCCAACAGCGACGCCTCTCGTTCGCACATCGCGCGCATCTCGTCCAATTCGGCCACGTACTGCTTCACCGCTCCCTCCAACAGCGCCTGCGACCGTTTCCTCTCCGCCGGTCCTCTCGCCTCCGCCGCGAGGGCGAGCGTCCTCGCCACGACGTCGAACGCGCGCGTCGCCGCCGAGTCCTCGATCGTCGCCACCGTCGTCGTCGTCGTCGTCGTCGCGTTCGCGTCCGCGTCCGCGGGCGTCGTCGTCTCCGCCATCGTCCCGCCGCGCGCGTCGATCTCTAAAGTCACGTCACTCTTTCGCACGACTCGCACCCGCGCGCGACGCGCGACGCGCGACGCGCGCCGACCGTCGTCCGAGACGCGCGAGACACACGCGCTCTCGCGTCGCGTTCGATCGGTGATCGACGATCGACCGCGACGACGACGTCGAGGCGCGCGAACGGTTCGGAACGCGATTACCGCTACCGCGGTGGCCGAGTCGCGACGTTCGGTCGTCGCGCGCGATGACGGAGCGCGCGAGCGTCGCCGCGATCGCGATGACGACGACGCAGACGTACCGTCGAAGCGCGCCCGCGAGGACGCGTCGGGGACGCGCGCGTCGCGGGTGGGCGTGGGCGAGAGGGAAGCGGTCGAGGAGCGCGGCGACGACGCTCGCGGCGTTGGCGCTGTGGTTCGCGTTCGCGCGAGGCGGGCGCCGAACGCCGACCGAGGCGATGTCTGCGGACGTGCCGACGTTGTCTCGTCGTGACGACGACGCGCGTCGCGATGGCGTCGTGGAGACATCGGACGACGTCGGCGTCGGCGTCGTCGAGGACGAGGCGCCTCGTAAGATGCGACGAGACGACGTGCTTCGATGCGACGCGTTGACGAAGGAGTGGGTGGAGAGACAGCGACAAGCGCACGCGGCGCGAACGGGAGGGGGCGATGAGGCGGAAAAACGACGCGCGTTGGATTTTCTATATTTTTTACACGTGCCGAGAACGGCTGGAAGGAGCTTTCATTGGTGTTTTTTAAAGCCGGCGTTCGAGCAGAACGCGCTGTGTGGGAATCATTACATGGGGGTGAAGATGAATCCGAAAGATCCGAAGTGTCACTTTTTAGCCACGCACGACGATTATAGTCTCGTCGAGCGTTTCCGCGAGCAGCCGAGGGTGGTGACGATGTTGAGAAAGCCGTCCTCGCGAGCGCTCTCGTCGTACGAATTCAGCATAGAAGTGGCGGCGAGAAGTTTCGGGGTGGAGCCGAACGCGAAGCGCGTGAAAACTCGCGAGGTGTGGCCGTGGAACGTGCTCACGCGGCACATGGACGCGTTACTTCGAGATTATGACGGGATGATCAGGAAGGATAAGAGTCAAAAGGTGTCGATATCCAACGTGTACGAAAACAAATTGTACACGCCCTTTGAGGATTGGGCCGAAATGCAAATGGTGCACGACGACATTCATAACGGGCAATTTTTGCAAGTATTAGGCTTGACCAACAACACCGACGAGCGCGTCGAACCGAACGCAGAAGAATTGCGTAAGTGTGCCCTCTGGCGAGGCACCAAGGCGTCCAAAACGCTCATGGATTACGCGAAAGAAAGGCTGGAGAAAGAGATCGATGTCGTCGTGCTTCACGAGCGTCTGGATGAATCCATAGAATTAGCGGCGCACGACTTAAACTTACCGCTGGACGGTCAGGCTCATATCGTCAATCCGGCGAATATAGATAGGGATTTGCTGCAGAAGAGAATCAAAAGGCTCACGTCGTCGGAGCGCCGCGGCGACGTGTCAGAGGTTGTGGGATTCGTTTTTAGATTCAACAGATTGACGAGGAAAGATTTAAACGACAAAGCTTTCAGAGAACGGTACGTGTCCGTGCTCTCGGAAGGCGTAGCGATGAAGTGCGGGGTATCGCAGGATAAAGTTGAGGTGTGGCCGCTGGACATCGACGGCGACTGGGGCCGACAGTACGAAGGGTTTCACACGCTCACGGTCACGTACTCTGAAGAATCCAAAGACGATGACGCTTACGACGACATGGTCGTCAACGCGGATGCTCTGTTTGAGGTGCTCCAAAAAGGAACTGTGTTTGAGGTGGTCATCCAGCCCAACGTAAAGGCGGATGAAACGTACGGCGACTTTGAATTGAGCGCGTTTGGACGCGGATCCACCGACGGAAAAACGGTCATGAAGCTGTCCAAACCCGTGAATCGAACGCTTGGCGAACAATATAGAGTGTGCGAGGCGACACAGCTCCGCAAGTACGGCCGCTTGCGACAAAACGCTCTCAAGCACATTGAGGAACGCATCGACGGTTCCTACGAAACCTTCAGCTCGGAAGCGAGAAAACGCATTCCACGGCGAGTCATCGATCGCGTGGACGAGCTCAACTTTCTCGACTACGAGCTCTGGGCCTTCGCCAACAAACTATTCGACGAGCGCATGGCTCGTCTCAAAAACTCCCCCGACGGGTTTCCCTCGCTTCCCGAGCGTCTCGCGACGGACTAGCCCGCCGCTCCGCCGCAGACGTCGTCGCACCCATTAGCCTTGCAACGCACAACGCATAGCGCGCAGAAAACACCTCGACGACATCGCGCGCCGCGATCGACGACGTCCGCGCTCCCGCTCGCGCGTCGCCGACGCCGGTTCCGGCGGCGTCTCGGCCAAGCTCTGACTAGATACCGAATGTCCGATTTTCCCCACGACTTTACCTTTTCCGGGTATGGATAACGGCGAACCACATCGCGTCGCCACACGCGAGCGCCGCACAGGGCCCGCACGAGCGATCGACGAGCGCGTCGGCAACCTCTCCGCAGAGGTCTCCTCGCGCTTTCGTTTCGGTTCACACGCTCTCGACGCGCAAGCAGTCGTCGCGCGCGAATCTGGTCTGTTGTGTGGACGAGGACGCGCCGAATCGTTCGACGGTCGTCACCGCGCGCGTTCGGACGCTCGCGGCGTGAAAACGCGCGAGAAACATGTCGACACAAATGGTCGGCGTTACGGCGCCGTCGCGCGTCTCGATGCGAGGCGTGCGCGCGCAACGAGACGCGCGAGTGAATTCGACGAGGAGACGGGCGACGGGGACGCCGAAGACGCCGCGCTTGGCGACGCTCACGACGACGCGCGCCGTCTCGGCGACGAACGAACAGCGCGATTCGAATGAAATGGATCGTCTTCGCGCGGAATTGGGCGAGCTCGAGACGAAACTGCGCGTGATGTTGTCGCCGTCGGAGAACGGCGACGCGCCGAGAGCGGCGGACGTCCGCGCGCTGCGAGGCGAAATTTCCGCGTTGAAGAGCGAGATTCGCGCGCGCGAGGCGTTTGGAACGATCGATGCGAACACGTCGTCGAAAGTGCCGAAGATGCAGGTGCAAAAGTTTGCGCCCGCCGAGGTGGACGCGGAGGAGGAGGAGATGTTACGAGAGATTGAAGAGTTGGAGCGGGAGAGAGACATGTTGCTGCAACTGCGCGCGCTCGAGGAGGAAAACGAACGGTTGAGAAAGGAAAAGGGAGATAAGGCGTCCAAGATGAAGAGCCGAGAGAGGCAGGCTGCGGCCGACGCCAAAGCCGCCGCTGAGGCGAAAGCCGCGGCCGACGCCAAGGCTGCCAAGGCTGCAGCCGAGGCCAAGGCTGTGGCCGAGGCGAAGGTTGCAGCCGACGCCAAAGCCGCCGCTGAGGCGAAAGCCGCGGCCGACGCCAAAGCCGCCGCTGAGGCGAAAGCCGCGGCCGACGCCAAAGCCGCCGCTGAGGCGAAAGCCGCGGCCGACGCCAAAGCCGCGTCTGCGGATAACCCAGCCACCTCAAAGCTCCTGAAGCGTTCCGTGTCTCTGCGAACCCCCGAGGAAAAAGCCGCGGTTTTGGAGGAACTCAAAGCCGAGGCTCGAGCGCGAGTGAGAGCCGAAGTCGAGGCGAAGTTGGCTGATTTGAGAGCTCGCAACATTCTGAGCGCAGACGTCAAGACGACGCCCGAGTTGATGCAGACCGTCATCAACGAGTCCAAACCGGGATCGACGCTCGTAGACATCGTCGAGGAAATAAAATCTGCGGATGAGGAGCGCACCGCGGCGGAGGTGCGCGCGCTCGCCGCGGAGGAGACGGAGGCGCGATTCATGGCTGCGCGACGGGAGGAGAGCGATTCGAACGAGCCTGTTGAAAACGTCGAGGCCGATGTCTACGATGTCACCGACGTCAATCTCGGCGACTCGAGCGCCGCCGAAGAAGAAGCGCGCGCAGAAGCTGTCGCCGCGGCGGAGGCTGAAGCCGAGGCGCAGCAGCGCGCAAAGGCAGAGGCTGAAGCCGCCGCGAAAGCCGCCGCCGAAGAAGAAGCGCGCGCAGAAGCTGTCGCCGCGGCGGATGCTGAAGCGAAGGCGCAGCAGCGCGCAAAGGCAGAGGCTGAAGCCGCTGCGAAAACCGCCGTCGAAGCCGCCGCAGCCGCCGAGCTCAAGGCGAAAGAGATGGCCGTCGCGGCTGCCGAAGCGAAGGTGAAAGCCGCCGCGGTGGCTGAGATCACCCTTGAAGCACAGGCGAACACTGTCGACGATGCCAAGGATGACGTCGACGTGGCCCTCGACGAGAGATTTCGCATGGAGCGAGAGTTGGCTGATGAAATCAGAGCCGCGTACAAGGAGGCGAGCGAACTCGCGGCGGCCATTCCGTTGGCTGGTAAGGATTGGGAGACCGCTCTGGGCGAAAGCTCGGCGCAGTTCGATGGAGTCACCAAGCACTTGGATGGTGTCTCTCCGAAGGATGATGGTTTGTGGACTTTGAATCCGGCGGAACCCATCCCGGGTATGCCGGTGACGGTGCGATACTGTCCCACGAATAGACCTCTACAGGGTAAAAGTGACATTTTCTTGCACTACGGTTCGAACAACTGGAACAACGCCGGAAAAGTTCAGATGCAAAGCGCCGCCGACGGATTCTTCGCCGCGACGATTGACGTCCCGGTCACGGCGACCGTGTTGGACGTCGTCTTTAGCGACGGCCAAGGTTCCTACGACAACGCCGACAAGGCTGATTTCCACGCGCCAGTTTGCAACGCATTGGAAAAGCTCGAAATATCCAGAATGAGCGTAGTTCTGGAACGCTTCGAGGAGCTCACCGGCGCGCGTCACGCCAAGGAAGAAGCCGACAAGTTGAAAAACGCAAAGCGCGCGGCGGCGAAGGCGGAAGCGAAGGCGAAGGCGCAAGAGGTGACGTTGAAGCAGCGCGAGCACGTGCTCTTCACGAACCCGACGAAACTTGAGGCGGGCAAGTCGATGAAACTGTACTATAATCCTCAGAACACCTGCCTCAACGGCTCGGAAAGAATCTTCGTCGTCGGGAGCTGGAATAGATGGTCGCACGAAGAGACGTTCAAACTCCCCATGTCGGAGGTACTCATCAACGGAGAAAAACGCATGGAAGTTGAACTGACCGTACCGACGGATGTGTACATCATGGATTTCGTCTTCAGCAACGGTTTACACGACGGCGCGCAGTACGACAACCGCAATAATATGGATTATCACATTCCCGTCGTCGGCGGTAAGGATGCCGCCGGCGCGCCGATTGAAGAGAAACCTCTCCACGTTATGAGCGTGAGCGTAGAGATGGCTCCCATCGCCAAGGTCGGGGGTCTCGCAGACGTCGTCACGTCTCTCGGTCTCGCCGTGCAGGCTGAGGGACACAAGGTTGAGGTGGTACTTCCCAAGTTTGACGTCATCAAGTACGATCTCATCGAAGATTTCAAAGAGGAGGAGGGATTCCATTGGGGTGGATGCTACAACCACGTCTTCAGCGGCACCGTGGAGGGAGTCAAGACGTTCTTCATCGATCCCGAAAACGGCATGTTCAACGTGGGTATGATTTACGGCACCGATTATCTGCCCATTCCGATGACGGATTCCGAAAGATTTGGATTCTTCAGTCGCGCGGCTTTGGAGTGGATGTTGCAAAGCGGACGCCAACCGGACATCATTCACTGCCACGATTGGCAGACGGCTCCGGTCGCGAAGGCGTACTGGGAGGATTATCATAACTACGGTATGTCCAATCCCAGAATCGTCTTCACCATCCACAACCTCGATTTTGGTCAAGGTTTGATTCGCGAGGCGATGGATTACTCGCAAATTGGTACAACGGTGTCGAAAACGTACGCGCAGGAGATTTCCGGCCACGATTCCATCTCTCACCAGCTCTCAAAGTTCTACGGTGTGGTTAACGGAATCGATCCCGACATCTGGGATCCGCTCGACGACAAATGCTTGCCGATCTCGTTTGACGCGAGCAACGTCGTCGAAGGCAAGGCGGCGTGCCGTGCGGCGCTCTGCGCTCGAAGCAACATCCCAAACCGACCCGATGTTCCGATCATCGGCGTGGTCACGCGCTTGACGCACCAGAAAGGTATTCATCTCATCAAACACGGCATTTATAAAGCTCTCGAGCGAGGATGTCAAGTCGTTCTCCTCGGAAGCGCGCCGGATCCAAACGTACAGCGCGAATTCGAAGACATGGCAAACGCGTTAAAGCAAAACCATTTCAACGACGCTGCCTTGCACCTGTACTTTGACGAACCGTTGTCACATCTCATCTATGCTGGTTCTGACATGCTGCTCGTTCCCTCCATGTTTGAGCCGTGTGGTTTGTCTCAACTCATCGCCATGCGGTACGGCTCGGTGCCCATCGTGCGACGAACCGGCGGTCTGGCGGACACGGTGTACGACTACGATCACGACCACGCCAAGGCTGAGTGGGAGGGCATGTCACCGAACGGATTCCAGTTCGACGGCACCCAGGCGCACGACATCGAATACGCGCTGAACCGTGGTATCGATTTGTTTTACAACGACAGAGAGGCGTTTAGCGCCTTGCAAGCGAATTGCATGGCGTGCGACTTTTCGTGGAACAGACCGGCGTTGGATTACATCGAGCTGTACCACGCCGCACGAAAGTGAGTTTCGTCGAGATGCACGAGTTTTTGTCGATTTCACGCGAAATCGCTATGTACCTACCTAGCGCTAGCGCTATTCTTCTAAAAATGAATGTGTTGTAGTGAAGACGTCGCATCCCATCACGAGGCGCCCATCCCCGCGCCGCGTTTCAATTCACATCCAAACTTTGATCCCTCGCACACGTCGCACGCCGACGCGCCCTCGTAGACGTGCGCCATGCAGTGCCGCACGCGTGAATCGATCACTTCCGACATGAGCGGATGTAACCCGATGGGCGCCGATATTAAATATTTCACCCCTGGGTGCGCCGCCGCCGCCTCGTCCACGAGCGCGGGAATATCCTCCTGCCAATGCCTCCCCGGCGATAAGAAAAACGGCGCGACAACGACCAACGTTGCACCGCGCTCCACGCATCTCCCGAACGCCTCGGCGATCGTGGGCGGGGCTAATTCCATGTGCGCCGCCTCGACGACGGCGCGTCCCGTCGCCGCCGCGTACAGCTCCGCGAACCGTTCGAGCTGTTCGTTCGACGCCGCGCGTCTCGAGCCGTGATCGACGACGACGACGCCCACGACGTCTCCCGTCGACGCGTCATCGTCTGTCGTCGCGGCGCGCGTCGTCGTCGGCGTTGTCGTCGTCGAGCGCGCGAAGAATCGACGGGCGAGAAGATGACGTCGAGACGCTCGACGCGCGCGGGATGTCGACGTCGACGTCGACGTCGGCGCGGCGGCGAGCCGGACGTGCGTCGTCATCGTTTGAACGCGCGCGCGAGAGGGGGACTGACGCGCGACGATATGCGGGGACGTCGTTCTTTCCGTCCGACTCTTCTTTTTCTCGCGACGCTTACGCTTTACGACACGTCTTTACAATACGTCTACGATCGAACGCATCCATCCACTGATGACGCGAACGATTTATAATAATTACTCGCGTTTTCGCGTTTAAATAATTGACGCACGCAGCAAGAGGGACGACGCCGATTGCTTCGACGTCGTCACGGCGGTACGGCGTCCTCGACGGCGTCTCCGTCTCGAAAATGTTCCGGCATGAGCGCCTCAAACTCGTGCACGGTACCTATGATGTGATCGGCGTGTTCGCACACGATGAGTTCCCCACCATCCCTGGCGTGCGTGCCGACCAAAACGTTGGTCCATCCCACCGCGCGCGCCGTCTTCATGTTGCTCACGCTGTCGTCCAAAAACAAACACGCCGCCGGATCCTCCACGCCCGCGATTCGCATCGCCGCCTCGTACGCCTTGGGCGAGTGTTTCGTCTCAAATCCCACCGCTCGCACATCGATGATCCCCTCGAACAAATCATCGATCCCCAACGCCGCGAGACACCGTCTCGCGTGCGCCGCCGCGCTCGCCGTGAAGACCCACTTCGGCGTCTCGATCCTCTCCAACATTCCTCGCAGCGCCTCGTCTCGCTCAATCTCCAGCGGCACGTCGTGCGCGCGAATCAAGAAATCATCCACGCTCGCGTCGTCGCGCAGTATCTTCTCCTCCATCAATCCTCGCAGACAGGTGCCGTACTTTTTGTACAGGGCGTACGCCGCGCCCTCGTCGAGTCCCAACTCGCGCGTCGTGATGGATTCAATCTTCGCCGTCAGCGCGTTCGCCGTGCGCCAGTCGTTCTTGTACAGACAATCGTCGCAGTCGAAGAAGATGACGCTGTGCCTGGCGCGCGCGCGCGAGGCGCGGTGCGAGGCTGGCGCGAGGGCGTGGCGCGCGTCGGCGCGGTCGGGGACATCGTGTGGGAACGTCGGGGCGTCGACGCGCGCGGCGGACGTGGAGGTCTCGCGACAGGCGTCGGCGCGACGCGGACGCGTCGAGGACGGTGCGGTACCCGTGGACGACGGACTCGTGACGGTGGCCATGCGTCGAGGTGTCCGGGGCGAGGGTGCGGAGAGGAGGGCATAAAAGAGGCGACGAAGGAATAAATGATGAATAAAATTAATAAACGGGATGGACGGATGGATGCGTCGAATCAACGAACGCGAGACGCACCGATGGGACGCATCATTCGAGTGTCAAACATTTGTACCATGGGTGCGATGTCGTTGACGGCGGTGCGCCACTCGGTCGCCTCTCGCGCGGCGACGCGCGTCTCGATGTGCGCCTGCGCGCTGTCGTATCGCCACAATTCCACGAATTGATTCAGTTTCCCGACGTCGCTGAATCCCATCCACACCAATTCCGCTTTTTTCTCTCGATCGGTGGCTAATTTCGACGGTAAACCTCTCGCGATGAGCTCTTGTAACTTGGGAATTGGATTGTATCCCAACTCGAGTTGATACCTTCGCCACTCAAACACGCCGTCGCCTCGCGGCGTCGTCGTCGTCGACTCAGCCTCCGCTCGACGCACGAAATCGTTCACGGGTAATCCAGCGGCTTCGGTCGCGATTCTCGCCTCTAAGAAAATATCCGTCGTCTCGCTCGTCGTCATCGCGCGCGTCGCCTCGTCTCTCGCGCGCCACGCCGCGTCCTCTCGCGCCGCGCGCATCGCTCGGTCGCGCGCGTCGTAATCGTCGTATCTCGACACTTCCGTCACCGCGTTGGCGTTCCCACCGATGTCATCGACGAAGGCGGCGAGAAATCCAGGGTTCAGACGCGTCGTCTCCGCCTTGGCGCGCGTCGTGACGTCGATGTAATCATCGAGACGCGACGGTTGAATGATGCGCGTTCGAATCTCGTATACGCCCGGAACGTCGAGGTTGGGGCGTTGGGACGCGGACGCGGTGCGAGACGCGAATGTTCTCGCGAGCGCGCGCGCGCGAGAGGCGGCGGTGGCGGACATGGCGATGGTGTGGGCGCCGAGAAGTGTCGAGAAAAAAGCGCGAGGCGGCGTCCTTCACCCTTTGCGCTCGCGCGTCATTCAGAGGCGTTCAGTGACGGTGGATTGGCTATAAACTGTACGCTTAGACTACAAGGTTTTTTTCTTTTGAGGTTTTTGTCGGGTTTTTTGGGTTTTTTTGGTGAACCGCGTCGGTGTCGATTGAACAGACCCGTCGAAGGGGCGGGTGCCCAAATCGTCCCGAGACGCGCTTCGGGTCAACTTTTTTCTAGTACACGCGCGCACGAATGCGCGCCGTGTGCGCTCACGAGTGAGCATGTGCACACGTCTTGATTGTTTTTTATTTCGGTGTCGTCGCTCTCTCTTCGAAGGGCTAGTTGGGCCACATCGCGGGTTCCTCGACGGGCGAAGGGGTAGCGGGATTCGACTCCTTCGCCGTAGCGGCGCGCTGTTTCGCACGCTTTGCCTCGATTTCAGCCCTGTACGCCTTCTTTTTCTCCAAAATTTCTTCATCGCGTTGTCTCTTACGCGTCAATTCCTCTTTTTTCCTCGCTTCGCGTTCCTCCATCAACCGTTGGATACGTTGCTCCTTGGCTTCCTTTTCGCGTTGACGCTTTCGTTCGCGCTCCTCTTGCGCCTGCGCGCGCAACGGATCGGCGCTTTGTGAAGCTCCGAGCTGCGCCGCCTCGGCGACGTCGATGACCATAGTCTTCGAGCCACCACGCGCCACGGCGGCTCCACCCAAGCCGCTCGCGTGCGCCCGCGCGCTCATGCTTCCCGCGCGTCCCGTGTCGCGCAAAAACGAGGCGCCGGCGCTCGTCGGTTTCCGAGACGGGGCAAAAATGGATGACGTTCCGATCGTCTGCGTTCGACTCGCCGTCGCGGCGTCTGTTTTCGAAAACACACCTCGAGCGGCTGGCTTTTTCTTCGGCGTTCGTCGCTCTCTGAGCGTGAAGTGTTCGCTCGGCGTCACCGGCGGCGGTTGACTCGCCGGCGTGAGATACGCGTCCGCACGAGGCGGTTTCACCCGCACCCCGTCCACGCTCGCGATCTTCTCTCGAATCGACCGCACCGCATCCTTCACCTGCGTGAGAAACGGTGAATCACGCGCGCGTCCGTCAGTTATTCGCTCGTCCTTCGCGTCCGTCGCCTCCGCCGAGAAGTTAGGGTTGGCAGGGCACCCTCGCGACGCGAGCGCGCGTGCACCCCTCCCGGCGTCGCTCGAGCGCGTCGCGCACGCACGCACCGTCGGAACGTTGGCCAATAGTCGTTCGCACGAAAATCTCCCCCCGTCCTCGTCCATCACGCGCGCCGTCGCGCGCGCCCACTCGTCCGAGTCTTCCCGCGCGATCGCCGCGAGCGCCTCGGCGTGCGTCTTCTTGGACGCCAAAAGCGCCGCGTACAGCGCCCCGCGACGCGCGAACGGCGTCATGATGGAGAACCTTTGTTTCAAAGCGTTCACAACCTCCTCGTCCAGCGCCGTCGCGCATCGATGGCTCGGCCACGGCTCGGCGAGCGCGCGCTCGAGATCCCGCGCGCGGCTCGCCATTTCGAACGAATGAACGAACGCGGACGATTCCTCGCGTCGCGGGCGCGGCGCTCGGGCGTCGACCTCACTCGAAGGCGCGTTCGAACGACGAGAAAACTTCTCGACGGAACCACCTCCTCGCGGGCGTCGTGACTTCTCGCGCGAGACGAGAAGTGCCGAGGGCGTTCTCGGGTTCCGCGAGGAGGCGCGCGAGGCGAGGGGCGCGCAAAAATCGCAAAGTCTCATAGAGTAGACGAAAAAAGAGCATCAAATGTACACGCGTCCGTCACACGTCGACGCGAACACCCGCCGGATGGCGCGCGACGAATCGGTGCGCGAGCCGCTCCTCAAGCGCACAGGCGCGATGGATAGCGATGGGAAGAACGTGCGAACGAGTCTCAAGCTCATGAATAATCCAAAGTTTCGGGCGTTGCTCGTGCAGAGCGTGCGTGATTCGTTCTCTCCCGATGCGATGCGATTTAGTGTTGAGGGCGCGTTCGCGCGACGCGAGCGCGCTCGGGGGGCCGTCGATGCGTGATTCGGACGGACGAGACGATGGATGCGCGACGTGGCGATGCGTGTGCGTCGCGGATGTGCGAGTGGAATGACTGACGAGACATTTTATTTGCGTTCGCAGTTGTTGTCTCTGACGGCGTTTACTTTCATGGCGAGACAGACAGAGGGATTGGCAGGGCCTGAACTGTCCACGCTGAACGATTGCGGAGACGAAGGATGCGGATTCTCGCGTTTTTATCAGTTTAAGGGCATCGTCGGCTTGTACGGAGGGTTTTGGGGTTTTACAGTCGTTCTGATCATGTTGTACTTGATTCGCAAGTTGCCGCCGCCGGCGACGGAGTTGGCGATGTATTCGTTGTTCACGCTCGTGATGTTCGTTTTTGTCATCATGTCCATAGTCGAGTGTACGGCGGTTGTGTTAGATTCGAGTCATCACGTGTGCAAGAACGCAGAGTTCGCGCAAGCATCCTTGGCGTTCGCGAGCGCGGTGATTGCGCTCAACGCGTTCACGTGCGTCTTCACTTGGAAGCAGTGGCGCGAGGCAAAGTTTGTCGGTTTACCAAATACTCTCGCGAAAAGGCAGTCGGTCGCGGATGACGAAGAACAATAGCTCTCTAGTAGTTGGAAGATTTGTAAACGATGTGGTTTTAAAAGAATGGTTTCTCGTGTTAAAAAAATTGCGTGCGGGCACCTACATCTTCGCATCAGCTTCTTGGGCTCGAGATTCGACCCACTTGTCGATCCACTCTTGAGCTTCAGACTCGAGCGTCTTCGATTCGGTGGCTTCGGCAGCGGGAGCCTTGGCGGTGGGGGTCGCGGCGGACGACGCCATGGAGGCGCGCCAGGCGTCGATCCACTGTTGAGCCTCCTCGGCGCGAGCGTCGCTCGCCGGCGAAGCGGTAGCCGCGACGGGTTCCGGCTTCTTCTCGACAGGTTCCGGCTTCTTCTCGACGGATTCCGGCTTCTTCTCGACCGGAGCCGGAGTCGGAGCCTTCTTCTCGACCGGAGCGGCAGCCTTGACGGGTTGCAGCTTTTCAGCCTGCACCGCCTTCTTCATTTTGCCAGCCTTGGCCTTGGCCTTGGCCGCTTGCTCCTCTTCATCTATCGACTTCAAAATGTCAGCTTCGCTCAAGATCGGCTCGCTCAACGGAGCGGCTTGAACGAGAAACTCCTTGCGTTCCGGCATCGCAGCCTTGGCGGACTTCTTGATGTCGTCGAAAGCCTTCGTCGCGTCGCCGAGAGATCCGATCGAACCGAAAGAGGCGAAGAGAGACTTCTTCTCAGTCGACGCTGGTTCCTTCTTGGCCGGCGCAGGCGCCGCCTTCTTGGCGACGACCGGCTTCGGGGCCTTGGCAGGCTTGGCGGGCTTGGATGTGACGGCCTTCTTGGCGCCGCCCAAGGAGAAGGATCTCTTCGCCTTGGGTGCCTTCTCGACCGGTTCCGGGGCCGACGCCTTCTTGGCACCGCCGAAGGAGAAGGACATTGTCGCCTTCACCTGCTTCGGTTCTTCGACCTCGACTTCCTTCTTCGCGCCGAAAGAGAAGAGAGGCTTCTTCACCGGTTCCGGCGTCGGTTCCGGCGCTTCGGCCTTCTTGGCGCCGAAGGAGAAGAGCGGCTTCTTCACCGGCTCCGGCTCCGGCTCCGGAGCCTTCTTGGCGCCGAAGGAGAAGGATCTCTTCGCCTTGGGTTCCGGCGTCGGTTCCGGCGCTTCGGCCTTCTTGGCGCCGAACGAGAAGAGCGGCTTCTTCACCGGCTCCGGCTCCGGCTCCGGAGCTTTCTTTTGGATGGAGAATCGCGGCTTGCTCTTCTTGACCGGGGCGGAGGCTTCAACCTCGACATCCTTCTTGGCGCCGAACGAGAAGAGAGACTTCTTCACCGGTTCGGGCTCCGGCTCCGGGGCCTTCTTTTGGATGGAGAATCGCGGCTTGCTCTTCTTAGTCGTCGCCGGCGCCGCGGCTTCGACTTGCTTCTTGGCGCCGAACGAGAAGAGAGACTTCTTCACCGGTTCGGGTTCGGGCTCCGGTTCCGGCGCCTTCTTGGCGCCAAAGGAGAAAGATCTCTTCGCCTTCGGCGGCGGCGGCGGCGGGGCCGCAGCCTTCTTCGCGAATCTGGCCTTGGACTTCTTCGGCTTGATTTCCTCTTCCTCCTCTTCCAGTTCAAAGTCCTTGGGCAAGGCGTTCAAGCCGAAGGCAACCACCGCCGAGGCGGACGCCGCGCCGATAAACGTCGAGCCAAAGTCTGCCTCATCGGACCCACCGTTTTTCGCGCGGCGAGCAGCCTTCTGCGCCTCTTGTTGCGCCGCTTGCTCCGCCTTCAACTGCGCCCGCGCCTCGGCCGCAGCTTTCTTCGCCGCCGCGCGTTCCTCCTTTTGCTTGGCCACGCGTTCCGTCGCCTCGCGCATGGATTCCTCCGTCGGCTTGTATGCCACTCGCATCTTCGTCGGTTCCTTCTTCGCCTTGGGCATAACCACTTGCGCGTTCTTAGTCGTCTTCGGTCTCTCCGTACCGATCGCTCTCGCCGCTTCACGATCCTCCAACGCCTGCCGCGCGTCCACTTCGCCCGAGAGCGTCGCCACCGCCGTCCCCTCCGCCGACATTGAATTCAAATAATCCGCGTACGCATCCGCGCTCGCCCCATCCACGCACGCCGCGTGCATCGTCGTCGCCACCACCACCGCCGCCACCGCGCGTTCAACCACCGCTTTCGCGCTCACATCCTCATCTTCGGCGCCGCCGCGTCTCGCCGCCGCGCGCGCGCCCGCGCGTCTCGCCCCGCCTCGCTGCGTCGCGTCACCGATCACGTACATCGTCAGTCTTCGCCCGCGCGCGTCACGACGCTCCATCTCGCGTTCGTCGTCCCACGTCTCCCGCGCCCGCCGAACGCGCGTCCTCGCCGCCGTCTC
>Ga0181569_10002323_pt1 | contig 15089 bp, 10 predicted proteins | sample 101ome_19_FD_132452 | JGI IMG/M metagenome (GOLD analysis project Ga0181569, IMG submission 132452) | Coastal salt marsh microbial communities from the Groves Creek Marsh, Skidaway Island, Georgia - 101405AT metaG (megahit assembly) | ecosystem: Environmental > Aquatic > Marine > Intertidal...
AGGCACCTATACCCTTGAGGCCAGCATCATCGGATATAAAGCCTACAAGAGAAAAGTGGAAATATTAGCCGGGCAGGAAACGCGGATAGATTTCCATCTGCATCCCAGCCCGATTCACCTAGGCGAAGTCTTAGTCCAGTCCGAACGCGCCTACTCCGCAGCGTCCTCGCGTTCCGTGCGCACATTTGATCTGGAAATTCGGCCCAGTAGAACCGCGCAGCAGATGCTGCAGATGGCTCCGGGATTAATTATTGCCCAGCATGCGGGGGGCGGTAAAGCCGAGCAAATTTTCCTGCGCGGGTTTGACGCCGACCACGGTACGGACGTGGCTATTGACGTCGATGGGCTCCCGGTAAACATGGTTTCACACGGACACGGCCAAGGGTATGCAGACCTCCATTTCATCATACCCGACGTAATTGAGCGAGTCGACGTCTCAAAAGGACCCTACTTTGCCCAATACGGTAATCTAGCCACGGCCGGCGCCGTCAGCTTTCAAACGCGCAATCATTTAGAGCACAACGAGATCCGCTTGTCGGGTGGCAGCTTCGGCATGGCCAACTATACCATGCTGTATCAATTGCCCATGGCCAACGTGGGCGAAACGGCCTACTTTGCCGGCAACTATTACCGCAGCGACGGCCCCTTCGACAGCCCGCAGAATCTGCAGCGCTTCAACGTATTCTCCAAAGTGCACACCCACCTTTCGGAGCGCTCTACGCTGACGTTAGACCTAGGCGCTTTTAGCTCGGCTTGGGACGCCTCGGGACAGCTGCCTGCCCGCGCTATAGCGAGCGGTCTGATCGACCGCTGGGGCGCCATTGACGACTTTGAGGGCGGCACGACGGGGCGGCGCAACCTCAACCTGACTTTTCGATCCAAAGGGCGCAACAATAGCGACTTTACCGCTCAGGCCTACTTTAGCCGCTACGACTTCAAACTCTTTTCAAACTTCACCTTCTTTCTCGAAGATCCGGTCAACGGCGACATGATAGAACAGATCGACGATCGCCAACTCTTCGGATTCAAGAGCGACTACTCGTTCTACCACAACGTGGGATCACTCTTGGCACGAGCCACCTTGGGCGGCAGCATGCGCGGCGATGACACCGACGTAGGTCTGTGGAAAAACACCGTCCGCGAGAGAGAGCACGCGCTAGTCGATTCGCGGGTATTAGAGCGCAATTACTCGCTGTGGGGTCGCGAGGAGATCTTTCTCAACCCGCAGTGGCAGCTGATGCTGGGGCTGCGCGCCGACTACTTCACGTTTAACGTAGAGGATCGGCTCGTTGGCTTACCCGCCGACCTCCCACACGCTTCAGGATACGCCCAAAATCGAATTCTCAGTCCAAAGGCCACGCTAGTCTACAGCCCAACGCGCTCGCTTGATCTTTTCTTTAACGCCGGTACGGGCTTCCACTCCAACGATGCGCGCAACGCGGTCATCGATCAGCGGGTGGGTGAACTCCAGCGCTCGTTGACAGCGCAGGGCCGCAGCCGCGATGAAGTGCTGGATGCCCTTGCTGCGCGCAACTTCGACCCCGGCCACCTCGACGCGGGCACCCTGCCACGCGCCGTGGGTGCAGAAGTGGGCTTGCGCTCGCGGCTGTCTTCGAGGCTCAACTTGGGCGCCGCCCTGTGGTGGTTAGACCTGGACAGCGAATACGTTTACGTCGGCGACGCGGGCACCACCGAGGAAAGTGGACGCAGTCGCCGTATCGGTTTGGATATAGAAGCGCGAGTCGAAGTCCTACCCTGGCTGTGGGCCGATGCGGACATCAATTTTTCACACGGCACCGCGCGCGACGAACCGGCAGAGGCTGACAACATTCCGCTAGCGCCTCGCCTAACCTCTACCGGAGGACTAACGGCTCGCCACGCCAGCGGTTTTGAAGGCGCCCTGCGCTATCGCCACATTGGCGATCGACCCGCCAACGAGGACGGCAGTATAACGGCTGAAGGGCATACGCTGTTCAACGCGAATGCCTCCTATCTGTTCGGACGCTATCAGCTACAGTTCATCGTTGAAAACATCTTTGACACACAGTGGAACGAAGCACAGTTTGACACGGAGTCTCAGCTTCGCGGCGAGGCCGAACCCGTATCCGAACTACATTTTACGCCGGGTAATCCGATCGGCATTCAAGTGGGATTGGGCTATCGTTTCTGATTCTACTCTCCGCGCATCCCAGACCAAACCGACGTAAAAACTCCTAGAGCGAGAACTTCTATGTCTTCACCGGGTAGAAATCAGTCTCCAGAGATTCGACCTCTCCATGCGGGCGGTGCAGTTACCGTAGCCGCCACGGTCCATGCAACGGAAGCGCACACCGAAGCCATGCAGCCCGTCGTATCGCAGTGGCAACCGCAGTTGACCCCTCGTTTTTCCGCCTACGATGCAACGAGAATAGATGGACTCATCTGCTCCGGCTATTACGGCGCCATTTTCGACGGACGCCACGTATACGCTTGTCCCATTCGTTCGCACAGAGAGCGCACGAGCGTCCACGGCCACGTCTTGCGCTGTGATACACACGGCGACTTCCACGACCCATCCACGTGGGAGGCCTATGATGCAGGGGGCACAGATGGGCTAAATACGGTGTGCTACTACGGCGCCGCATTCGACGGAAGACACGTAATCTTTGCCCCGCGCGATGATAGCCGCGGCTATCATTCGAGAATCCTGCGCTACGATACACAGGGGCCGTTCAAAGACGCGGATGCATGGTCGGCTTTCGACGCGGATCTACCCCATTCAGCCCAGGGTGCGGCCTACGATGGCCAGCACGTCTACTTCTGCCCTGGCTACGAGAGCGTCCCGGGCCAACCCATGACAGAGACGATCCTCAGCGGCAAGGTCATGCGTATGAATACGTCAGCCGACTTTAAGGACGCCACCAGCTACAGCGTCTTTGACACAACGGCATTGGGCCCAGAGGCCGTCTGCTTCGACGGCGGAGCTTTTGACGGGCGCTTTGTCTACTTTGTGCCGCTGCTCCACGGCGTCGTCGTGCGCTATGATACACAGGGATCGTTTGAAGATGCGGCCAGCTGGGAGTCTTTCGACGCGCGAGCCGTTGGAATGGGCATGAACGTCGGTGCCATCTTTGACGGACGCTGGCTCTACTTCTGCTCCTACGGACACGCATCTATGGTCCGCTACGACACGCGTAAAGCGTTCACCGATCAGAGCAGCTGGGAACAGTATGACGCAGCCTATACAGATGGCATTGATACGGGAGGATTCGACGGCGGATTCTTTGACGGGCGCTACGTCACGTTCTGCCCGTGGACACGCACCCCACCTCCGGGCGAACCGGGCTACCACTGCAACTATTTGCGATACGATACCACGCAGCCGTTCCATCACGCCGGCGCCTGGTCAGCATTTGACGCCAGCTCGACCGACGGGCTCGAATCACTCGGCTACAACGCAGGCGCCTTCGATGGTCGATCTTTCTATGCAGCTCCGCTCTACGCCGGCGATGGAGAAGATTTCCACGGCAGGATGATGCGCGTCGACACCTTGGGAGAGAACGGCGCCTTCAGCCTGCGCTTTTGCGACTACGGGCACAACGGCGGCCTCTGTGCCGCCGTGCCCGGACCGAGCTTTTTGGTCAACACAGCGAGCGGCGTGCGCAGCGTGGCAACGCACCAACCGTTATCCCCCGGCGTACACCATTTAGTCGGCGTCTACGACGGCGCATCGCTGCAGCTTTGGGTCAACGGCCAGCTGCTGGCACAGCGAGCCGCGCAGGGCCATTTACTCACGCCAAACCTGCCGGTAACCCTCGGTCAGCTCGACGGTGGAGGCGCGCGCTTTAGAGGACAAATCGAAGATGTAGTGGTCGCACCGGAGGCGTGGACGCCCACGCAGATCCAGCGAGCTTTCGAGCAACTGAGCCGTTAGCCTCTATGCGCTACGTACTCCGCGCACAAACAGAATAGCACGCCTTTTACATCTGCTCATCGTCTAGGTAGGACATTTCGGGCTTCATCGTCCAGCGAATCGAATCGGGCGGCTGAACGTGCCGCGTCCAGGCCGCCTGAATCGCCATATCCTGATCGAGCGCTTCCATTTTCGCACGAATCGCATCGGGATCCCATCCGGCCAGCACTTCGGCAGTCAGCTTTTCTACGATCTCGGCATAGGCCGGATCTGGAGCCAGGTCATTCTGTTCGCGCGGGTCAGCATCGAGATCAAAGAGTTGGCAGGGCTGACCGTGGTAGTAGTTGAGTTTGAAGTTATCGCGACGCACCATGCGTTGGTGAACCCCCTCTTCCGGAAATTCACCGCCGCCGCCGCGTTTATTCTGGCAGAATTCAGAAAAGGCTACATTATCCCACTCGGCGTTTTCAGCATCGGTCAAAAGCGGTAGTAAACTCCTCCCCCGCGAGTGGGGCAGTTTGGGACAGTTGAGTGCATCAATCATCGTCGCATTGAGATCAAGCGAAGACGTCACTTTATCACAGCGCGCCCCTTCGGGCAGCTGTCCTGGCCAAGCCAAAATCGCTGGAACCTTCACCGAATCCTCGTAGAAGGTCTGCTTCCACCACAGCCCGTGCTCACCCACCTGCTCGCCGTGATCCGAGGAGTAGACGACCAGCGTATTGTCCTCCAAATCGTTTTCTCGCAGCGCCGTGAGAATCTGCCCGATCAGCACATCCATGCGATAGACCAGCGCCCAGTAGGCGGCGCGACTGCGTTTTATTTCCGCCTCGCTGACTTCGACGATACCGCACTTTTCTCGCCAATACTTGATGTGCGGATGCAAATGATCGCCAAAGGGTTCGGGATTTTGTGGAGGTGGAATTCTATCGTAATAGCGTTCGTAGTCTTCTTTGCGTGCAATAAAAGGCTGATGCGGTAGCATAAAGCCGACGGATAGAGAAAAGGGTTCGGCCGGCTGGCCGGCGCGTTTTTGCACCCCGAGGCGATCGAGGTAGTGGACAGTCGCAGCCGTCACATCCTCGTCGTGCACCTGATACGCACTCTGCCCGTGGCCCGACTCCTCAAGTGAACTGCGCGTGGGCCCGGCTCCGCCCGTTCCATGTCCCCCGTTCCCTCTGCCGCCCGGGCGATTGGCACCGTGATCACCAACGAGGCGTTCGGCATAACCGTGCAGCTGATCGCTCCCCACCGCGTGCATCCGCCCCACCAGAACCGGTCGGTAACCGCCCGCACCCATCGCGTGTGCAAACGTAGAAATACCCGAGTCGAGCGTTTGTGTATTGGTCCAAACCGCATTCTCGTGCGGATAGCGGCCCGATAGCATGGACATACGCGAAGGTACACAGATGGGCGAGGGGCAGTAGGTATTCTCCAGCGTCACACCCCGAGCTGCAAGCGCGTCGAGATGCGGCGTTTCGACGAGGGAATCACCGTAACAGCCCGTGACGTAGGGGTTGTGCTGATCCGAGTGAATATACAACAGATTGGGACGATTCTCTTCTGACATGACATTCCTCGTGCTTGAATAGTTCGATCCTTAAACCGTCGTCAGGACGAAAAGACGTTTATCTAATCGGCGTTTTCTTCCCAACGCGTATCAGAATAATTAGCATACTGCATCGGTTCCAACAACTTGCTTGTTCCAGACGGCACCGAACGTTATGTTCCGCGATGCCATTCAGCCATTCCGAAGTGGCTGGTATCGCCTATATCTATCGAGCGCAGGTGACGCCACAAGGCCCCAAGAGGAAAGAAACGATGGACACACCCAATCAACGCACCCCCGGCATAACATACCCCAGTCGCCTGTCGACCGCTCAAATCGAGGAATTTAAAGCTGAGGGAGCGCTGCCGCTTCCAGGCCTAATCCCCCCCGACGTGCTAGCCGGATGGCAGGACCAGTTCCGCGCGGCCTGTTCCGACGGCGTCGACCTTGACGATCCAGAAACCTGGCCCACCGGGCGCTATACGCCTCCTGACGGCTGGCCCGAATTGCAACCCTGTCTGTATGATCTGCCCAATCTACAGTCTATTGTGGAACAGCTTGGCGACGGCGCCTTTGCCCCTTCCCACCCGGCAGGACAGCCGTGGAGCCCGCAAATACCTATGACCCGCGTGAACTTACCCAGCGCTCCGGAGACGGAATGGAGCGCCCCAAACGACGGCCATCTCGACGGATATGCTACGGGGTGGGGCGGTGGATTCATGGCCTTCTTTGCCGTTTTACTCTGGGACGTCGACAGTCCCCAAGGAGGCGGCACGGCCTACTGGCCGAGATCCCACATAGCCAACCATCGCTACTTTCTTGAGCACCCCCACCTATTTGATGGCTCATATCTATTCACCGAACCCGTACAGAGCGGAGGCCACGCCGCCCTCTTAGAAGGAGATCCCAACGTAGGCGAAGTCATATACATGACGGGCAAGGCCGGCGATGCCCTCCTTATCCATGCACTGACCACCCATAACGGCTCAGCCAACAGAGCAGGCTCTAGGCAGCCACGCGTAGCGCAGTTTGCTCGCTATTCTCACCGAGAGATGCGCGAACAGGCCCCCATGGTCATGTTTCCCAACAAAGACGGCACGCCTTGGTCCCCCCCCTCACAGAGCAGCAACGCCACTTCCAATGACCAACCTACGGCAACGGGATTTCTTCCGCTTGATCATCCGGGACGCACCCTCTCGCGCTACGAAGTGCCTACAAACTTATGGAAGCATTGGGGCACCGCGCTCAATACGTGATCAGACCCTACGCATACCTGCAGTACAAACAGATTAAATCGCTCTTTTTAAGAAGCCGCTTGCGTAGGTAACTCCGGTATAAACTGATACGTGGGATCTATCCGCTGTTTCTTTACGATGGCAATGATACCGCGCCATGCCGCGATGAGGCCGCGCGGAGGTTCGGGTGAGTCGCCGCGTATCGCCGCGTGCAGTTTACCCAGATTATAGCAGGGAACAGCCGCATACATATGGTGCTCTATGTGGAAGTTCATATGCCAATAGAGAAAGCGTATAAAGGGGTTTAGCAGGACCGTGCGCGTGCACAGGCGAAAATCGGGCACGTCGTCCTGCAGGCCCGCGTGCTGCGTGCCGTTACACAAATAGCGCAGCCAGCCGCCGTAAAATACGCCGCAGGACGTAAGCACCGGCAGCAGCCACAGTCCGTAGTATAGAGAGACCCCCACCAGCGTCCCGTGCCCCACTAGTAAAAACCGCGCCCACCAGAACAGGCGCCGACGCTTGTCCACTGCATCGGGTGGAAAGAGGTGCTCAGGCCACTCTCCTCGAATGATACCCAGACTGTGCTCCAGATGGGTTTTGAGAGTCGAGCACAGGGTCCATGGGTCAATAAAGCCAAGCTGAATAAAGCTTTTCAGCGTCAGCTTCGCGGGTAGAACGACCTCTAAATCATCGGGTGGATGCAGCGTGTACTTGTGGTGCTCGGCGTGACTAGTCCAGAAGTGGATGTGACTGCGCCAACCCAAAAAGCAAAACAGGCGCAGAAAAAAATCGTTGAGAAACTGCGTTTTGAAGACCGTGTTATGGCACAGTTCGTGCGTGGCGTTGAGCAGAAATATGTAAAACGTGCCGTAGGCCAGCAGCGTCGGCAGCAGCAGATAGAGTCGATCCTGCACCTGCCAAGCGAGCGCGCCCGTGAGAACGATCAGAGTGAGGTGCCCAAGCGTCTGCAAAAGCCCCTTCCAGTCGCTGCGCCGATTCAGCTCGCGCATCTGCTCGCGCGACAGCGGCGTTCGATACCACGACACCGTTCGCGCACTCCGTTTATTTTCCATACTCAGCGGTCTCTCTTTCCCTCTTTGATCCAGCACTCATGCGGCAGCCCGGTCTCGAACCTACTCTATGAAAGCATAGCTCAAACCAACCGCAATCGCGCGCTTTACCTGCGTCTTTTTGCTCGCCGTCACGTCGTCTATGACCTGCACGTTGAGATTGACCGTCACGTACTTACCCGCTTTGACCAATACCGTATTGTCCAAGTTGACAGCCGTTTCATCCAGCGCAGTCAGAGGTGCGAAGATCTCTAGCTTCGAAGTGAATAGGGTTATTTCGTTCAGTGGCCACTCTGTTTCGACCACGCCTTCCACCCCGCCATCAAACCGGCTCTTTTCAATCTTCTCGGTCTCCGGATCATCCGTAAAGCTGTTGTAGTCGCGCGTGATAATCTCGCGCATGGCCAGACCGAGGCGCGTTTTTACCTCTTCACGCGGCTGATAGCCCACACCCGCACTCTGCGTTATATAGGCCGGATCAATAAACTGAGATATACCAGTCGGCTCAGCCCCCCCGTAGTCATAGCCGCGGGCAAACTGCGTCCTTAACGTCGCACCTATATACGGATTAATCAGCGTTCCAACCTTGTATGTAAGCGTTGTTCCCAACGCTATCTTATCGTCTGTTTTACGAATATCTTGATCGCCGAGTTTGCTCTGGCCAAAGGCAAACTGATAGGTATTATTCCAATCTATCTTGTCGCTAGCGTAGGTCGACTTACCGTTGAGTGTAAGCGTCCATGCTAGAGCATCTTCCCCTCCTTGAGCCCAGTCTTTTAACGCTACTTGAGTTAGGTTCGCCGCCCCCGTCAAGCCGTGTTCCCAAGGAGAGGCAGGCACTTCGTCCTGTGCAAACAAGGTTGCAACGGGCAAGCAAAATAATAGAAGTAATGCGCGTCTCATATTTCTCTCCTGACTAATAGTCATATTGGCATGTTAAAAGAAGCGGGTAAATCTACAGCGAAGCACGCTGCTGCACAGAAATTAAACCAACACACAAATCTATATCTTAACCAGTAGTCTTACTTCCACTTGTAAACAATCACCCCATCTACCCGTTCCATCTCTACCCGGCCGTGCTGCACCAGACGTTCCAAGTGACCCGTTAACGGAAAACATAAATAGGCAGAAGACTCGATGGGCCATTCGCCCAAAACCGGCCCTAACACATCGCACAGCTGACGTAGCGTATAGCCCTCAGCACGCTCTTGCAGTTGGGCTATCAATGCTTGGTCTACGCGTTCGACATAGGTCCGGCTCTCACCCAAAAACTCGGCCACTTCTGCATCGCGGTATGCGGGATAGTGGCTGGTCAGCATGGTAGAAACCCCCTGGCTGGCCAACCGCTGAATCGACGCGATATACGTGTCCACATAGCGGTAAGTCGGAGGAAATGCCGGCGCGCCGTAAGCCGTCGGCACCGCATTGTGTAGCGCAGTATCGGCGATAACCAACGTATTACTCGCTCGGTCAAGCAGCGTCAGATGCCCGTAGGTGTGACCGGGCGTATGCCATACGTCAATATGCCACCCTCCACCCAAATGCAGCACCTCGCCTCCCTGCAGGGCCACGTCTATGGGGATATGGCGCGTTGAATTGCGAATAAACTCTTTAACCTCGTCTCCGTCACCAATACCGTGATCCTGCTCGTACTCCGAGTAGCGCAGTCTGATCATGGCTTCAATATCTTCTACCATGTGCCGATCCAAGGCGTGGCACATAAAGAGGGCCTGCGGACACAGTTCGCGCACGGATGCATTGCCGGCAGTGTGATCAAAATCGGCGTGTGAATTTATTACATAGCGCACTTTTTCGGGCTTGAGACCAATCCTATCCATATAGGGCACCAGATACTGTTCCGGCATCCCGTCCAGGCCGGTGTCAAGCAGCAGAGCGCTCTCTTCCCCTACAAGCAAATACATGCAGACGAAGCGATCGCCCAGCGGGGCTTCAATCCGGTGAATACGCGGTGCGACTTCCATGAGGGGTTCTCCTGTATGCTTTTATATCGACCGTGGACTAACGCATGGAAATAAGCGCACGATCGGATTTATTGCGATCCCAACAAGCCCTGCTTAGACCTAGCCTGCAACTCGTATAGCGAGGCCGTCTTTTCCTTATACTGCGGAATTGGAAATACGGTGCGATCAAAGCGCGCCACCGAAGCCCGCTCGCCGCGCACGAGCCGCACAAAGGTCTCGTTCTTAGGAGTCATCGGCCCACAGTATATGGGCAATGCATCGGCTGCGCGATAGCTGAGAATCAGCGTGCGACGCGGCCGCGTCGAGTTATTTGGAGCCGATGCATGCGGGGTCATGCCGTGCATAAAGACCGCCGTTCCCGCAGGCCCGGTAGCCAGCTCGGCTTCCGACATATCGACCTCCTCCATCAGTCGTCCCTGAAAAAAACCGTCCTGACTATGCCCTAACAGCGGTGACCGATGTCGACCCGGCAGGAGCTGTAGGGCCCCGTTCTCGGCGTCCGTATCGTCGAGGTAGAATAGCACTGCAAGTGAATCGGTATTGGTCAACGGATAGTAGGATAGGTCTTGGTGCCATTCCACGACCGATCCGACCTCGGCCGGCTTCATGTTCAGCTTGGAATAGTGAAAGAGGAGGTTCGGCCCGAAGAGTTGCTCAACGCAGTCGAGCAGCGTCTTCCCTTCTGAAAGTTGTTCAAACACGTCGTAGTATGAACACGGTTCGTACAGCCGGCGCACGGCCGTTCCCTCAGGTGCTTGCCCCGGCTCCATTTCCATGCGTTCGGCGTCGTGTTTGGCTAGCGTATGTCCCTGCGTAGCGCGGGCCGTTTCAGCGAGTAATGCATCGACCTGTTCTGCGGCGAGAAAACCCGGACACACCGTATAACCCCGCGCGTTAAACTGCTCTACCTGCTCTATAGTAAGCATGACAATCTCCCTATTCAGTGCGGCACAAGAGGCCACCATCAACGACCAGCGACGTGCCGGTGACAAAAGAAGCCTCGTCGGAAACCAGGTAGAGCACGGCATTGGCAATATCGCGACCGGTTCCCAACCGCTTGGCCGGCACCATTTGGGCGTATCGTTTACGCTCCTTTTGCGGCACCTCCAAGTTATCCCAGAGCGGCGTCAGAATCGCCCCGGGCAGCACGGCGTTGACGCGAATATCAGGACCGTAGTCCAACGCCAAGGTCCGCGTTAAGCCCAAGAGACCGGCCTTGGCTGAATCGTACGCGGTGCAGGTGGCAAAACTAACCAACGAGTGCACGGAAGCGGTATTAACTATGACGCCACCGCCGTTGGCACGCATAGCTGGAATCCCGTACTTAGCAGCGACAAATACGGCTTTCAAACCGGCATTGAGCGTCTTGTCCCAATCTTTTTCATCGAGTTCAGTGGCCGAACCGTGGCGAAACCAAATCGCGTTATTGTGCAATATATCTAAGCGGCCAAAGGCGGTCACCGTCCGCTCAATCGCGCGGCGAATAGGGGCCGTCTTGGTGACGTCTGTCGCCACAAAAATCGCCTGACCGCCGGCTTCTTTAATCCGCTCAACCACGCGCCGACCGTTGTCTCGATCAATATCGGCAACGCATACGGCTGCGCCTTCTTCGGCTAAGCGCACAGCGGTCTCTTCACCAATACCCGACGCTGCGCCAGTGACTATAGCTGCTTTTCCCTCTACTCTACCTCGTCTCTCGGTAGTCATTGCATACCTCCCTGTGTAGGATGCTGGTCTGTTGAGCGCGATCTCGTTATCGATCTCTTACGATCGTCCCCATTTCATCGTATATTTGACGCTCACCGGTCAATAGGCATCGGCGTCAATCTATCGACAGGTGCCATTCCCATCAAAATAGCTGCACACACTCATTCTGTCTCGTTCTTATCGAAGAGCTTAGGTATACCAAACTATGTGTTTGCGAACAACTTATTTGCACTCGGCTTGCTTGGCAATTGCGCTATTGAGCTGTGCTCCACTGGGGACGCGGCCCTCGGACGAGGACGTCGAACGGTTCGCCACGTCACAGCATTACAACGTAGAGAAGAAGCAATTTGAAAATAGGTTGCCCAACGTTATGGAGGCCATGAACAGACGCGTCTATAGTATGGACTCTTTCAAGGCTTGGATGGATGGTCCGGAACAGGGACGTCCCCCTGGTCCATTGCCTACTCAGCAAGCAGACATAGAGGCCTTCAGTGCGCCGGATGAATCGCTTAAGATCATTTGGCTGGGACATTCGAGCTTCTTACTCAATATGGCTGGTCGCATCATCTTGGTAGATCCCATTTTCTCGCAGGCCGCCTCACCGGTTTCTCTATTCGTCCGCCGTTTTCAGGAGCCACCCATCCCGCTAAAGGCGCTGCCACCGATCGACTTTATTTTGATTTCACACGACCACTACGACCATCTCGACATGGAAACGATTGAATTCTTTGTCGAACGGGAGACCCGTTTTATAGTACCGCTAGGCGTGAAAAATCACCTAACGGGTTGGGGCATAGACGCCGAGCGCGTAACGGAAATGGACTGGTGGGAAACGGCGGCATTTCCCGAAGTGACGTTTGTCGCAACGCCAGCACAGCACTTTTCAGGCCGCGATGGTATCCATCCAAATGAAACGCTGTGGGCTTCTTGGGTAGTCCACAGCGCAGAGCACAAGATCTATTTTAGCGGCGACTCGGGGTACGATCAGCACTTTCGGACGATCGGAGACCGATACGGCCCGTTCGATGTGGTCTTCTTGGATAGCGGGCAATACAACGAACGATGGCGCGAGGTCCATATGCTTCCTCGCGAGGCGATGCAGGCAGCCCACGACCTACGCGCGACATACCACTTCCCCGTTCATTGGGGCATGTTTGAGCTCGCCCTGCACGACTGGGACGACCCCATCCGAAGGCTAACCCAATTGAGCGACGACAGCAGCGTGCCTCTATTAGCCCCCCAGCTGGGAGAAATGGTGCAACTACCTGGTAAACTGCGCAGCGAAACGTGGTGGACGACGGTCCACTAGGCTAATAGTCAGATTAACCGGGCTAGCTCCGCCTCTCCATAAAGAAAACGAGGCGCGTCAGATTGCTTATATTGGGTCACTTACTCAACCTGAGACAAAGGAAACTTGCACGATGAACCTAACGGCCAAAGTACTAGTCGCGATGCTCTTAGGTATTTTCGCAGGACTGACGATCAACGTATTAAATGTGGAAGTGTTTGATCGCTCCCTTATGGCGGAAGATGCCTTCCTCAATGCCTATGTAGTCAACGGATTTTTCCACATTGTGGGCAAACTCTTTGTCAATGCCCTCAAGATGCTCGTCGTTCCCCTAGTCCTCTTTTCGCTCATATGCGGCGTGTGTGGCATTGGCGACCTAAAGCTCTTGGGACGAATCGGCGGCAAGTGCTTTCTACTCTATCTGTTTACGACGGCCATAGCCATCGCAAGCGCCATCGGAGTCGCTGCCGCTATCGGCATAGGCGAGGGAATGAATGCCACGTCCGACGCCAGCTTCACCGGAAGGGAAGCCCCCCCTCTCTCCGACGTTTTGATCAGTATCGTTCCCAGCAATCCCATTCAGGCCATGGCCAACGGCGAAATGCTGTCGATTATCTTTTTCGCCATTCTAACGGGTGTCAGCATTTTGATGGCCGGCAAAAAAACCGCATCGCTGGTAGATAGTATCGCAATGCTCAATGAGGTCATGATGAAAATGGTGGGACTCATCATGTCCTTTGCGCCCTACGCAGTATTTTGTCTGTTGGCGAAAGCGATGGCCAATTTGGGATTTGATCTATTTCTGAGTCTGGTGGGTTACGTGCTCGTCCTAATCGGCGTTCTGCTCTTACATCTTTTCGTAACGCTACAGGCGGTCTTGACATTCCTGGGACGACTCAGTCCCATCACCTTTCTATCAAAAATGAGAAATGTGCAGGTCTTCGCCTTTAGCACATCTAGCTCAAATGCCACCATTCCCGTCACGCTCCGCACCGTTACGCAGCGACTCGGCGTCGACAATTCAGTGGCCTCATTTTCCGTTCCCTTTGGCGCAACTATTAATATGGACGGCACGGCGATTATGCAGGGTGTCGCCACCGTTTTTATTGCCAATATGTACAACGTCGATTTAGGACTAACGGGCTATCTAACCGTAATCCTAATGTCCGTTTTGGCCTCTATTGGCACCGCGGGCGTTCCAGGCGTCGGACTAATTATGCTCTCAATGGTCTTTGCACAAGTTGGACTCCCATTGGAGGGCATCGGCCTCATTCTCGGCGTGGACCGGCTGCTCGACATGGTGCGCACAGCGGTCAACGTCACGGGTGATGCGGTGGTCTCATCGGTGGTTGCCAAGAGTGAGGGTAAGTTTGATACGTCGGTATTCGACGATCCGGACGCAGGCACGTTTGACGAGGGCGAAACGGAGTTAGCAGGCCAAAACGGATAGACAGGGCGATATCAGTGCTCCGTCCACATCGGGTTTCACACCTGATGTGAAGTTGTTTGTTTATGGGTCCATGAGACACCTACAGCCGTTTCGAATACAGAAGACTTATTCAAATGCATTTGACAGAACAGTATGATGTAATCGTATTAGGCGGCGGCACGGCCGGCGTCATCGCAGCAGTACAAGCGGGACGAGCCGGAGCCCGAACTCTACTAGTGGAAAAAGCCGCCGCACTAGGCGGCACCACTACAACAGGTGGCGTCAACTTTCCCGGCCTGTTTCACGCATGGGGGCAGCAGGTCATAGCGGGTATTGGTTGGGATCTCGTGCGTTCATGCGTAGAGGAATCCGGAGGCACACTGCCCGATTTCACTCACTATCAGCAACCTCATCACCGTCTTCAAATACGCGTCAATCCACACGTCTACAGCGCACTCTGCAACGAGGCGGTGGTGCAATCCGGCGCGGACATGCTTCTTCACGCCATGGTAGCAGACCTGAGAGAAGAAGACGGCGATAGCTGGCAGGTAGATTTATGTGCCAAAGAAGGTATCATCCGCTGCAGCAGTCGCGTCGTGATAGACGCCACTGGCGACGCCAACGCAACATCTATAGCGGGTTTACCCCTGCAACATCCCGAGGAACAGCAGCCCGCGACTCTGACCTATCGCGTGGGAGGATACGACCCAGCCAAGCTCGACATGACCCGGCTAAACAGCGCGTTTGATGCAGAAGTAAAGGCGGGGCACCTGTCCTATACAGATGCTTCGTGGAATACGACAGGAGCCGATTTAGGACGCTGGCTGCACAGTCGCGGCGTCCAGTCAAATCACATACATCATATTGATGCGCGGGACAGCGCGGGTAAGACTCGGCTGGAACTGCAGGCGCGTAAGAGTCTACTCTCACTCTA
>Ga0181569_10002327_pt1 | contig 15075 bp, 12 predicted proteins | sample 101ome_19_FD_132452 | JGI IMG/M metagenome (GOLD analysis project Ga0181569, IMG submission 132452) | Coastal salt marsh microbial communities from the Groves Creek Marsh, Skidaway Island, Georgia - 101405AT metaG (megahit assembly) | ecosystem: Environmental > Aquatic > Marine > Intertidal...
GAATATCCGGAATGCGCGCCATGCCAACGACCCGCGCCCGCTCGATGAAGGCATGGCCTGCGAAGCGTCGAGCCGCTATAGCCGCGCTTATTTGCATCATCTCAATCGCTGCGGCGAATATCTCGGTGCCATGCTGCTGAGTTGGCACAATTTGGCGTTTTATCAGGAGTTGATGGCGGTCATGCGCGATGCCATTGAGGCCGGAAAGTTTGAAGACTTTCGTGCCGATTTTTACGAAAAGCAAAAAGCCGATGATTTGGAGCCGCTTTAACTGCGCGGCGCAATTTTCTTCAAAATACCGTTAAAAGTCGCCAGTGTGTCGTCACCGACAAAAATTTCGCCACGAATAAACACCAATGAGCGCGTGTTGCGCGTTACTTCGCCTTTGGCGTAAACGCAATCGCCCAGCGGTGCTGCACCTTTCAAAAACTCAGCCTGGCAAGACACGGTTACCGAATGTTCGTTTTCCAACGCGTTATGGGCAATGACGAAAAGCGCGTAATCGGCAAAGCTCATCAACATGCCGCCATGCAAAAACCCACCGCCATTCAGGTGGCGCTTTTCGCAGACAAAAGCAGATAAATGCTGACCTTTATTCGGATCTATTTTCATGAAGAACGGTCCGGCATGGTCTTCAAACGGCTCTTCGCCGCCCCATTTGGTCCAACCCTCTAATTGTGGTGGTGTGTCAGTCATGAATAGCTCCCAAGATGACGCGCACCATAAGCGGCTTTTCGCCATAGGCGCAAGCGCTTAGAGATTATTTTTCGGGGAAGCCGACCATGCGGCTCAACTCTTGAACGCTGACCCTTGCGCCATCAGGCTCACCCTCAAGCAAGTGCTGATAAGCGGCGTTCAGCGCAGTGGCTGATGCCGCCATCGCAGCGACCGGATAAATGATGAAGCTGAAGCCCATCTCAACCAGTTTCGCGCGGGGGATGAGCGGACTGCGACCGCCTTCGACCATATTGGCAAGCAAGGGAATGTCACCCAAAGCGGCTCCGATTTGGCGAAATTCGTCTTCGCTTTCCGGCGACTCGATAAACAAAATATCGGCTCCGACTGCGGCGAACAGGCGACCGCGCTCAATCGCTTCGTCGAGGCCGTTTTGTTCGCGTGCATCGGTGCGCGCCACAATCAGGAAGTCATTATCTTGGCGTGCCGCGACGGCATCCGCAATTTTTGCGACCGCTTCATCGCGAGATATCACTTCGCGACCGGGAATATGGCCGCAAATTTTCGGCACTTGCTGATCTTCGATTTGAATACCCGCTGCGCCCGCTTTTTCATATGCCTGAACCGTTGCGCCAATGTCATCAAAGCCGGTATCTGCATCGGCAATAAGCGGTGTCGATATGGCTTCGCAAAGGGATTGAATGCGCGCTTCCATATCGGGCAATGTCAGAAAACCATTATCAGGTTTGGCCAGCTGGCTGGCAGATACGCCATAGCCGGATAGATAAAGCGCCTCAAAACCGGCGCTGTCGGCCAAGCGCGCGGACAGCCCGTCATAAACTCCGGGGGCGATAATGGTTTGTGTGGTGAGTTTCTCACGAAGGGCGGCGCGGTCGGCAGGCATCAACAAATCCTCTATCGTCGATTATCCATTTTTTTGCTGCACGACGCCAGCCTTAAGCAGTGACATCAAAGCCATAGAGTTTGTCTTGGCGCGCATGAATGACATTTGGCGCAATTTTTCCGGCCAGCCACATAGGGCCGTAAGTTGAGATTTTGCCTAACCGCGAACGCTTGTGAAAGGTTTTGGCATTGGCGCGCGATTGTGCCTGAACGGCTGATGCGCGATCATATCTTAGGGCTTGATAATTTTTCAGCGCCTTACCGATATCGTTTTGTTGTGCGATTTGCTGCGCCAAGACCCACGCATCTTCGACAGCCATAGCGGCCCCTTGCGCCATAAAAGGCAGCATTGGGTGCGCTGCATCACCGAGCAAGGCAACACGCCTATCGACCCATTTTTCCAGTGGCGGTCGGTCGAAAAGAGCCCAACGATAAAGTTCTTTAGCCTCACTCAAAATTTTCAAAATGGTCGGATGCCAATCGGCAAACTCGGCCATGGCTTGCGCCGCCGTGCCGCGCTCACTCCATGATTCTGTTGTCCAGTCATCACGCTCGACCACGGCGACAAGATTGGCCAATGTGCCGCCTCGCAAACGATAGGTCACACAGTGCTTGCCGGGCCCCATCCATGCGCAGGCTGTAGGGCGGGGTGCAAGTGCGCCGAGCTTTGCTATCGGCACAACCGTGCGCCATGCGACATTGCCGGTGAAAACGGGTTGTTCTTCGCCCAACATTGCCTCGCGCACCGTCGAGTGAATGCCGTCGCTGCCAATCAACATATCGCCGCGCAGCTTGCTGCCATCGGCCATATGCACTGTCACGCCGTCAGCATTTTGCGCGTAACCCATCACATTTGCGTCGAGACGAATAGTGTCGGGACAGCGCGCACGGAGCGCTTTTTCCAAAACCGATATAAAATCGGCGCGATGAATATGGAGATAGGGCGACCCCCAGCGTTTGACGGCTGTGTCGGCCAGCGGAATGGTGAATAGTTCAGTGCCGGATAATCCCATGCGCGCTTCGATAGTTTCCGGGCGAAACCCGTTTTCAGCCAATACGCCATCAAGCCCTAGAACTTCAAAAACCTTCATGGCATTGGGCGGCACTTGGATACCGGCGCCAACCTCATCGAGTGAAGGCGAGCGCTCCAAAAGGGTTACCTCTGCACCGTGGTACAAAAAGCACAAAGCTGCGGTCAACCCGCCAATGCCTCCGCCTGAAATAATCGCCTTCACAGCCAGCCACTCGCTTTCATTCAAATCTTTTTACAGCCGCCAATAGCGGCAAGTTTCGGTCACTTTATGGCAAGCGGTTACAAGCGGTCAAAGAAAGATTTCTTACGTTCCTTAGGGCAAACTGCGCGCCATTATGTGTTTTGATGGTCGACCCGTATCAGCAATTTTCCTTCATTGGCACCGGCGAGGAGCATTTCAAATCCGTCAGGGAAACTGTCCAGCCCTTGCAGAATATGTTGTCGGCATATTAGTGAGCCATCTTTCAAGCTAGCGCCGAGCTCTTGCACGGCTTCAGGTATGCGGTGCATGTAATCGCGCATGGTGAAGCCTTGCATTTTTATGCTTTGCATAACGATTTGCAGATAATTGGCCGGACCTTGCGGGTTCTCTTTGCCATATTGGGAAACCGCGCCGCACACGACAATGCGTCCGCGATATTTCATACGCTCCAGAGCCAAGTCCAAAATTTCGCCGCCCACATTGTCGTAATAAAGGTCAATATGGTCGGGTGCCAAGGCGTCAAGCCGCGCTGCTATATCTTCGGATTTGTAATCAATCGCCGCATCGAGTTTCAGTGTCTCAGTCAAATAACGACATTTTTTCTCGCCACCGGCAATGCCAATGACGCGCGCACCCGCATTTTTGGCCAATTGCGCCGCTATGCTGCCAACTGCGCCGGCAGCGGCAGAAACGACAACCGTTTCATCCGGCTGTGGACGACCAATATCCATCATGCCGAAATAGGCTGTGTAACCTGTCATGCCGAGGCCGGAGAGATACAATTCCGCCGGTGCCATATCAACGGCAATGGGGCGCACATCTTTATCGTTGAAAACACCATACGAGCGCATGCCCAAAAAGCCGGTAATCCAATCACCAACGGCGAAACTATCGCTTCGACTTTCAATTATTTCGCCAACGCCGAAGGCTCGCATGACACTGCCCGGGCGCACCGGCGGCATATAACCTCGTTTATTGGTAATCCAGCCGGTCATGCCGGGGTCAATGGATACATAGTCAATGCGCGCAGCGACTTGACCTTCTCTCAATTCGGGAAGGGCATCGTGAGTTGTCTGCCATATTTCGCGTGGCGCTCGGTTGCCCGGATAATCACTCATTCGTATTTGTGTGACTTTTTCTACCACAATAATCTCCCTATCAAAATTTTGACACTATAGGTGTCACTTTTTATTGTCTTGGTGTCAAGCGGGTGGTAAATGTTCTGAATGATTTACAAAAGCCAAGATTTCGTTTTCAACCCGTCCGATTTTCGTGACGCAAAGTTCATCGACGGCGCTGCATTGGATGGCGACCAATTGGAAAAAGGCGATGTGATAATTGCTGTCGATCGACTGGCCTTGACGGCCAACACGATTTCTTACGGCATTGCCGGAAAAACCGGCCTTATTCGCTATCTTGATAGCTTCCCTACGGCGGCGCCCTATGCGCGTATGCCGTTTTGGGGCTTTGGTGAAATTGTTGCTTCAGCCCATGATGATTTGCCGGTCGGTGAGCGGCTTTACGGCTTTTATCCTTTGTCGACCTATGTGCTGGCCAAAATGGATAAGGTCACATCCATGAAATGTGCGGATATGAGTCCGGCGCGCGACACAATTCCCGAGTTTTACCGCGAATATGCACGCTCATTTGCTGAGCCGGGATACCATCCGGATTTCGACGATATGCAAAGTCTGCTGCGGCCGGTCATCAGCACGTCATTCTTGCTTGAGCACTATATCACGCGGCACGATTTTTATGGCGCACGCAATATTGTCATCACCAGCGCCTCGAGCAAAACGGCTTTCGGCTTCGGGCATTTTCTCACGCAAGAACACAAAGATAAATGTCGCGCCATCGGCCTGACCTCGGCGCGCAATAAAGCCTTTGTTGAAAAGACCGGCTCTTACGATGAGGTGCTGACCTATGATGAGATTGACCGCTTGCCGCTCGAATCCTGCGTGGTTTTTGATATGGCGGGAAATGCGCAACTGCGTGCCGCAATTCATCATCAGCTCGGAGACCTGATTGCCTATAGCGGAACAGTCGGCGCAACCCATTGGGAAAAGGGCGCGCGCGATGATGCTGATTTGCCAGGCCCACGTCCGGTATTTTGGTCAGGGCCGGATGAAATTGCAGTGCTCTCCAGTGGTGATAATGCGAAAAACATTCTATCCGAAATCGGCGGGCGCACGGTGGGGCTGATGATTGAAGCCGCCAAATGGCTGAAGGTCGAGAGATTCGCTGATGCTGAGGCAATAAAGGCCGCTTATCTCGACACGCTGGACGGTAAAATGTCGGCCGAAGAAGCGGTTATTTTTGATGTTAAAGAATTAAGGGAATGAAATCGACTGGTTTATAAGGAGCCTAACGTGAGTTCAAATAACACTAAATCAGATTATGAGGACAATCTCGAACAGTTCCAAAGCTTAATGGAACGCCCGAAAGTCGCTTGGCCGACAATATTCCTGTTTGTGTCGGCTTGGGCTTTGTTTGTGGCATCTTGCTATGGTCATATTAGCGGCGTGTTGCCTCTTTGGATGGCCATTTTGTTTAACTGTATTGCCGCTTATTTCGCTTTTACAGTGGCGCACGATGCGACGCATAGCGCCGTCAGCACCAACCGAAAGCTGAATGATTGGCTTGGGCGCATCAGCACAATGTTGCTTGAACCGGCTCCGGCTTTTGGCGTATTTCGCTTCGTTCATATGCAGCATCATAAATTTACCAATGATCCGGAGCGTGACCCTGACAGCTATGCCGGACGAGGTCCGGCTTGGCTACTGCCGATAAAATGGGCGACCGTGGATTTAGCCTATTTCAAATATTATTTGAATCCGCTTGTCTTTAACAAAAGACCGAAGAAAGAGCGTATCGAATTTTATGTCGGCACGCTTATCGGCCTGACCATTGTGAGCGCGGCAATTTATGGCGGTTGGCTGACTTATTATCTGCTGCTGCATTTCGTGCCGACCCGCATCATTAAAGTTTTTTTGACGTTGAGCTTTGACTTCCTGCCGCATTATCCGCACCAAGTAAAAGCGCAAGAAGACCCGTTTCAAAGCACATCAAACCGGGTCGGTTTTGAATGGTTGATGACGCCTTTGTTTCTCTATCAGAACTATCATCTCGTTCATCACCTTTATCCGACCGCACCATTTTATCGCAATCTGAAATTATGGCAGTCAAAGCGGCGATATCACGAGGATAAAAATCCGGCATTGGTGGGAGCGTTCTCATTGAAACCGAAATCGCGCAAAGGGGTTTAGACAACTCTTTTGCCTGCGGCGTTTTGGGAGGCATGCGCAACGGTATTTTGTTTGCCATTGGCTTTTGCGGGTGATATAGACTGCCCGTGTTTCAGACGGAGAATCAGGCAAAATCTTGCGAGACAGCCTTGCACTGATTTGCCAAGGCGCTGAAACCCTTAGTGGGCCCGTAGCTCAGGTGGTAGAGCAACTGACTTTTAATCAGTGGGTCGAAGGTTCGAATCCTTCCGGGCTCACCATTGTCCTATAGTTGCGTATTTTGTTTGTTGACCGCAGAAAACCTCATTTTTTTGAGTTTACTGAGGCTCACAGCGTTTCATTCGAGTGGACTGGAGTAGACAAAATCAACAAAATATCTACAGTTTGCCGTTCTATTTCGACAATAGAACGGCAAATAGAACGGCAATCAACACTATCTATCGACTGCTTGACGAAGGTAATCAGGAGACAGACGCAGATAGTCTTTCGACCGTTTTAATTGGGGCGGAGATAAATGCAGCAACATCTGAATCGGGAACCAATAGGGAAAATCTCTGCAACCTTAATCACCTTGAGTGACCAGAAAAACTGAAAGTTTTTACGACTTAAACCCTAAGGTCCCAAGGCTATGATTCACCCAGCGCTGTTTCGAGGTTTCCGAAATCCTCGCTTGTAACCTCATGACCAAGTGCATACTGAGGCGGAACCACTTCAGGATTTTCGCCTGGCCCGCCGGGTGGTGTATAATACCCCAACGCATACTGGCCCATGGCGTATCCTGCCAATTCCTGAAGGTCCCGAGGTAAGTCTTTTGCTATCTCTGGTGGGCAAGTGAGGTATTGGTTTTCTTCCTGTCGCAGCCAGCCAAGAGCATAAGTAATATTTATGCCAATTCGGTCATCTCTACTGGAATTAGCTCCACCACCGTGGAACACAGAGCCTGAATAAATCAAAACCGACCCTGCGGACATTTCTGCTTGCGTTATACTTTGGTCACTTATGGTGGCGTCATCTGGGAGAGTCACTGACCCTGGCACAATTTGTGTTGCGCCATTTTCTTTGGTGAAATCCGTAATTGCCCAAATTGTGTTGAATTGCGGTTCCAAATGTGACAAGTGTTTACCCCAAGCCCATTTATCGCGGTGGATCGCTTGCGATGTTTCCCCGGGTTTAATTCGGATAATCTGTGTTAAGTGAAGCTGCAGTCGTTCACAATAAGGCGAGAGAAATTCATGTCCTGCCGCAAGAATATCACTATGACTGATTAGCTCGCGACATTTTTGTGATCTCATTAATAATCCCCCCGTTCGGGTGGTCTTATGACCAGAGAATTCATCTGCGCCGTTTTCAGTTTTCTCCATGAAAGGATCTGTTTCAGAGCGGAGTTCCGAAATAAATTTTTGATCGATTACATCCTCAAGAATGAGAGCCCCGTCTTCATTTAAAATCTCGGAAATCGTTTTTGCATCTGCATTGGCTTGAAGATATTTTAGTTTGGTCATTAGTTCTCCCCTTTTAGTTTCTCCAGCTTCGAGATACTTTTATAATTTCGATCAGGTTGAGGGATCGCACTTAAATACCCTACAACTGATTTGATTACCTCAATGTCAAAAGCTGGCTCAATAGTGCCACTCTCTAAAAACGATCGCCTCCAAACAGCGTCAGCTATCTCAACAGCAATTTCACAGTTAAACTGTGAGATTAGGCTTCTTTTAAATCCTTGCATGGGCGAGAGATAATTAAAAAGAGCCTGCGCATATGCTCGATTAATAGGAGTTATTGCCAAATTGGAGTGCGGTGACAAAGAAAGTATCATCGTGAGCTTATTCGTACGGTAGTAGTTAGCAGTGTTTAGGACTAATTTAACTACTGCGTCTTTCCAGTGCATCGCCCCAGATACTTCCAGAGTTTCCATTTCTGTGATCATTTCTGAGAGCGCTAGCTCATAGAGCCTAGCCACGACCTGATCGCTCGAATGAAAAAAATAATAAATTGAAACGCGTGGAATGCCAGATAGTTTGGCTATCTGATTGATTGTAAGTTTGTCTGCCCGCCCTGTTTCAGTGATTAGCTTGCTAGCCGCCGCTAAAATTTTTTCATATCGGTGCAATGCTCCTTTTCGGCTTGGCAATGCTTTTGATCTTTCTATCGTTTCTTTAACCATTTACTCGCTCGATGAACTCTTTCCTAGAAAGACAATCTATTGACATTTAACGACCGCTAGAAAAATATAGAAAATCAACAAGTGTTTGAAAAGTATTTATATGTTAAATCAGTTCTTGCCAACAATCCTTCGATTTAAATATATCCTTCTATTTGCCCTGTTTTTCATTATTGGGGCATTTAACTCGCCATCATTGGCAGACCAAGCTACGGTCAATCAAAACTCAACATCCAAAAATCCAAATATTGTACTCGTATTAATGGATAACCTCGGATGGGGGGAGCCTGGAGTTTATGGAGGCGGAGTATTAAGGGGTGCAGCTACACCCCGAATTGATGCATTAGCGTCCGAGGGAATGCGTTTGTTGAATTTCAACGTAGAGGCACAATGTGTGCCTAGCCGAGCATCTCTTATGACAGGTCGCTATGCTGTCCGGTCTGGAAACGGCAGTGTTCCATTTTTTACAAGTACATACGGCTTAACAAAATGGGAGGTAACATTGGCTGAGATGCTATCTTCTGTTGGATATCAAACAGGTGCGTTTGGCAAGTGGCATTTAGGGCATGACGACGGTCGCTATCCGACCGATCAGGGCTTTGACGAGTGGTTTGGCATCCCTCACTCAAGCGATGAATCTTTTTGGCCCTCTGGCGACCGATTCAGAGCTGGAGCTCATCCGTCCGCTAAACCCTCTTACGTTATGAGGGCTAAAAAGGGAAGCTTAGCAAAAAAAATAAGAGTTTATGACTTACAGCAGCGGGCAGTTATAGACCGCGAAATAACAAAAGAGGCCATAAAATTCATAAAAAAATCATCGCGAAAAGGAATACCATTCTTTGCATATATCCCTTTTACAATGCCCCATTACCCCCTTTTGCCTGCCCCAGAGTTCAAAGGCGCATCCCGCAACGGTGCTTTTGCGGATGTGTTGATGCAGGTAGACCATTATGTAGGACAATTGCTTGATGCGCTAAAAAAAGCCGGCGTGAGTGACAATACTATCTTTATTTTCACATCTGATAATGGCGGTGAAATGTTTATCCCAGCTCATGGTTTTACAGGCCCATGGCGAGGTAGTTACTTTACTGGTCTTGAGGGATCTCTAAGGGTTCCATTTATTATCAGCTGGCCGGCAGTGATACCAAGAGGTTTATCCTCGAACGAAGTTGTTCATCAGATGGATATATTTACTACGCTGGCAAATTTGACAGGAGGAGTGGTCCCTTCTGACCGAATAATTGATGGAGTAGATCAGTCTCCCTTATTACTAGGAAAAAGCGCAAAATCCGCCCGTGAGGGGTTTGTTGTATATGTTGGCGAGGAAATATATGGCATTAAGTGGCGAAACTGGAAAATGATGACCAAGGAGGTTGGAAGCGGCGTTGGCTCACCCGTAAAGATCAATCCTGTTCCACACTTTTATGACCTCCACACAGATCCAAAAGAAATGCATCCTTTAGATGCTCGGGTGCTCGAAGATTTATGGGTTCGCTTTCCAATGACCGAGATTTTAAAAAATCATCTTGCATCTTTTAAAAAGGAGCCGGCTATCAAGCCAGGAACCCCCGATCCCTATTTCCCAAAAGCTAACTGAGAAATTTAGAATGCGACTTTTTTTGGTCACACCGTTTATTTTCCTGTCATTGTTGAGTGCTGGGGCTGCTGATAATAGAAAGGAAAACAAGAGTTTAAAAGCTGAAGCATTGTTCGTTTGGGGTTATCCGCTCGTAAAAAATATTCAGGCAATGGATGCTGTAATGAATGGAAGTTTGCCGATGCTTGGTCAAGTTGGGGTGAATCGTTTCTCGCATGCCCGTCGAACGATGAGGCCTGAGGATCGTTTTGTAAGTCCGAATATTGATGTTCTTTTCTCCGTGGCTATTTTAGATCTTACAGATGGCCCGATCGAACTTGAGGTGCCGGCGACGAGCGGGCAATATTACGTTCTTCAGTTTATAGACCCGTGGACCAATAGCTTCGCTTACCTAGGTAAACGAAGCACGGGAACAAAGGCGGGGAAATATCTTGTTGTTGGCCCAGAATACAGCTCAGCTGTCTCAGAAGAACCCGAGTTCTACAAAGATAGGGTTATTCGTTCACCTCAAAATCTGGCTTTAGCGGTCCTACGAATATCGATATCAAATGCAACAAGTATCGATTACCTGCATAGTTTGCAAAAAGGTTTCAAGATAGGGTGCCTGGTTGACGAGAAATGCCCTTATGCAAACCCATTTGATTTGGCGCCAATTGAGGTAAATAATTTTTGGGTCCTGTTGCGCTGGGCATTAGAACGATTCACGTCGCCTAAAGACGAAACCGAGTTAGTAGAAATAGCCACTGAACTCCTCGCAGAAAAAGAGTTGGGGACATCCAGTGTATTAAACAAGCCCATATTGCTTTCCGCCCAAAACAGTGGTCTTCAAAAAATTGAAAGCCTTGCCCTGAACGGCGGTTACAAAGGTAAATCAGGATGGCGATCACTGATTGATCTTTTCAATTATAATAGAAGCAATTTCAGTATTGGAACCTTGGAAGAGCCCAATTGGATAATTGCGGATAAGCACGATGCATTTTTAAAAAGAGCCTTAGCTGCTCGTATCGGTTTATGGGGAAATCACGGATATGAGGCTACCTTTTTTGAGGCTTGGACAGACGCCAAGGGTCAACAGCTTTTCGGCAAAAACAAATACTTGCTTACGCTATCTTCACCGATACCAGCGAAGGCGTTTTGGTCTGTTACCAATTACTCAGCTCCAGAATTTTTTCTTTATGAAAATAATGAAAATAAATACGCTATTTCTAGTTATGACAAAGACCTGGTAAAAAATGCGGATGGTTCAGTGACAATTATTTTTAGCCATGATCGACCTTCTGACACGGCGGCAAATTGGCTTCCAACACCCAAGGGTTCGTTTCGACCGCTTTTGTCGATCTACCAACCAGACCTTTCAGAAATCCGGCGCTATCAACCAGACCCGATAATGGAACTACCTTAATAAAGCATCAAACAAACTTAATAAAGCATCAAACAAAGTACTTAGACAAAACCAGCAGAATGTTGGGCTCAATTTATCAAAAAAGGGAGAAAGTGATGACCGTTGAAAAGAAATTGTATCGTGATGGCCCCTATGTGGATCTGTTTTGCCAAGGAGTTCAGGTAGGAAATGCCCTATATATCTCTGGTCAGGTGGGCGTTAATGATGAAGGCGCTGCACCAGATGATATTGTCGAGCAGATGAAGTTGGCGTATGGCAATGTTCAAAAAGTATTGGGTGAATTTAACGCTACAATGGATAATGTTGTAGAAGAAACGTGGTTCGTTACTAATGTGAACGACTGTATGGAAAGGGTGGGGGAGCTTTTTTCCGAACGAGAAAAAATTTATGCAAAGAAGCCCGAGGTTTGCCAAACTTTAATTGGTGTTTCTGCCCTGGTTGACCCATCTTTCGAAATTGAAATCAAAGTTGTCGCACTTTTTCCTTGATAGGCCTCTATCAAGGACCCGCGCGGTAAAAAATAGAACGGCAAATAGAACGGACATAACAAGCAAGATATTGTTATTAAATAATAAAAAGACTGTTGACTAGTTCCGGGCTCACCATAATTTACTATTGCGTATTTTGTTTGTTGACCGCAGTAAACAGTCATTTTTCGCGAAATCAGCGACCGGAAGATTATTAAAGGCTATGACGCGCCATTTCCGCCATCACGCTACAAAGCAGGCGCTCAAATTTTTCCCTATCTCATTCCATCTCAGCTGAAAGAGAATTCTGAGGTCTGGGAGAACGTTTATGAAAAATGGGATAAGCCGTTTCTGGTTGCATTTACCGACGAGGATCCGGTGAGCAGTGGCACTGATTTTGCTGAGCAATTTGTAACTTGCGTGCCCGGTGCAAGCCAAGTGGTGATTCGAGGGGTGGGGCATTTCGTTCAGGAAAAAGTCGGCCCACAACTCTCTGCGCTCATCGATGATTTTGTCTCCGGACGAGAGGTTTCAGGATTCAGCAAGTAAACTTACTGTCCCTAAATGCTCAAATCTTCGAGATTGTAGTCTTTTAAATCGGCCCGTGCGGCGTCATTCCAAATATAGTCCGCGCCAGCACTTTGAAACGGTTGGTAAACATAAGGCTGCTCATCAGGAAAACGCTGTTTGCGTGCATCAATGGCATAACCGATTGTCCGCGCACGCCGCGTGACGATTTCTTCGTCAAACACTTGGCGCGCGCTGTGAATGCCGCCACCATTGACGCCAAGAACAGAGCTGCGGCGATGAAAGCCGAAATTGACCGTCACACGCGGTTCAAAACCACAATTAGGGAATGAGCCATGCAGCAATTGCCGGTTGCAAATGGCGACATCGCCGGGATTGCAAACAATCGGCACCGCACCCTCAAGACGCTCACTGCCGGCGCTTTCGACCAATTCGGTAATATCAATCTTGCCTTGCTTGTGCGTGCCCGGCAGAACCCAAACGCCGTTGACGGCCGTGCTGCCATAGACCTGCGCCATGAAATTAAAGCCATGAATGTCTTGGTCGAAATTCGGATTGTCCCAATGGGTCACGCCGTCTTGGTGCCAAGATACGGCAGCGCCAATGCCCGGGTCTTTGATGAACAAGGCTTCATTGAAGGGGGCGAAGTCAGCACCGTTAATCTCTTCGGCCACTTTTAATAATTGCGGATGCCCATAGACGCGCAGACACGCATCAGAAAATTGCAAAGAACCGAGAAGCAGGAAAGGAGCCGCAGCGGGTGTGTCTGCCTTGGCTTCCGGCTCAAACATTTTTACTTCATGGCGTCCATTTGCCAAGCTGGTGCCGCCCAAAGGGTCGCCCAATGGCTTTGACCAGACCAGATTGAGTGCCTTATTGTCGGCACCCAAAGCCGGTTCGCCGCGATGGTTTACCTTGCTTTCAGGGTCGGTTGGGAAAATATCGCGAATGGCGTCCAAGTCGGCCTTTACATCTGCAAGTTCTTCGTCGCTAAGAACGTTTTCGAAAATGTAAAAACCGTATTTCGAATAGGCCTGCTTGATGGCTTCGCTAAGATTGCCTTCTTCATCGAATTGGATTGGCCCGCGATTATCGAGAGCGAGCGCGCGCGTCTCGCCATCTATCAAATAATTACGCATGGCGTCAGCGTCATCGCCATAATATTGCGCGCAGGCCTCAATTGATTTTGTGATATCCATTCCCATAACAATCCTCCTGAAGAAATCATTAACTGTGGTTTAGTCCATACGCAAGGGTTGATGTCCAATTTGCCCTCTCAGTTTGTAATTTTTGCGTTCAAAACAGCCGCTATAGCCAACCCATTCATTGTATAAAACTGGTGATATCATCTTGACAGTGAAGACCTTTCATTTTTAAGTGACGGAAGTTATTGTTTTGCGTCAGTATTGTTTGAGGGTTCCATGAAGCGCATTGCTATTTTTGTTTTTTGTTTGCAATTTTTTGCGGGACTTGCCGCAGCTCAGTGGGTGACCAGCGGCTCAGGCATGGGTGAACGTCAAGGCGACCAAGGCCTTACCAGCCCTGACAATCTTGCCCAATCTCTTGGCTACGACAACGATGAAGACATGGCGGCTGCAGCCGAAATGGGCTACGAGGCCAATGCCGCTGACGGAGAGGCGTGGGACTACGCCACGAATGATAATTTTGACGAAGATTGCTTGCGCCTTTTTGGCAGCCTTTGCGAAGAGGTGAATGCGGAAGAGTTTCGCCCGATCGTTCCCGATCTCATTACCTGTGTCGGCCTCGGCTTTGAAAACCTTACAGAGATGGATGCTTTTGTTGACTCAGTGACCGGCTATGGCGGTGACGAAGACGACGCGGCCAATTGTAAGCGCAAAAATTATAGCGGCACTGATGCTGACGGCCAGCTTTGCATGATGGCGACAAATGATAATGACAATGCCGCTGCGTGTCGAAACGCGTTGGGTGTGCCGCAGACCTCGTCGCAAGACTGCTCTGACCTTGACCGTGATGATTATGAAGGGATTGCCAATAATATGCCGCCGCGCATCATTGCGCCGGCCGATTGGGCGCCGTCAGAAGTTTCTGCCGATGCAGGGCAGGGCTCGGTTCTGGTCAATGTTTTACAGGCTGTGGACCCTGATGGTGATGCGCTTACCTGGTCGTTATCGGCTGCCAACCCGCCGGTTTTTGCGATTAATGCGAATAATGGCACCTTGTCACTGGCTACCGGTTTCGGTGATACGGTCGGTGGAGCAACACGACCTGAAACGGCTCAAGTAACGGTGCAAGTCAGCGATGGGATTGCGACTGACGATTTAACGTTGAGCCTGAGTTTTGCTGATGAAAACGGGCCGCCGCGCATCATTGCGCCGGCTGATTGGATGCCCGCCGAAGTGGCCAATGATGCCGGCCAAGGTGCCGTGCTGGTTGACGTTCTGAATGCCGTTGACCCTGATGGTGATGAACTTACCTGGTCGTTATCGGCTGCTAACCCGCCGGTTTTTGCAATTGATGCCAGCACCGGCCAGTTGTCGCTTTCCGCCGCCCTATCTGCCGATGGCGTGCAGCGTCCTGAAACCGCGCAGGTTACGGTGCAGGTGAGTGACGGTGAGCTGTCCGATAATTTGACTTTGACTTTAAACTTCGAAGCACCCAACCAGCCACCGCAAATTATCGTTCCCGCCGGTTGGACGCCAAGCCAAGTGCCGAATACGGCATCACCGGGTGATACGGTTATCTCTATTTTGCAGGCTACCGACCCTGATGATGACGAATTGACATGGTCTATCTCAGCCATGGAATTCAATGTTTTCAGCATAAATCCGCAAACCGGTGTTGTAACCATTGCCGATGGTGGCAATGCGCCGGCAGAACAAC
>Ga0181569_10002330_pt1 | contig 15069 bp, 17 predicted proteins | sample 101ome_19_FD_132452 | JGI IMG/M metagenome (GOLD analysis project Ga0181569, IMG submission 132452) | Coastal salt marsh microbial communities from the Groves Creek Marsh, Skidaway Island, Georgia - 101405AT metaG (megahit assembly) | ecosystem: Environmental > Aquatic > Marine > Intertidal...
ATGACGCATTCAGATTTACTGGCTCCCTAACCTATGTACGACAGACAAATAATTCTTCAGTAATTGGTTTCCAGGGATTATTTAGAAAAACTCTTAAAGAGGAAGCATGGGTATTCGGAGATCAAAAAATATTTAATGCTTGGTATCAGAAAAGCTTATCGCAAGATCTATCATGGTCAGCAAGGCTTGAGCTGAAAGATCAGGATAAGATCTCTGGAGGTAACCCAATGATTATGCAGCCAGTGCAGACAGCTTATACTGAGAACTATGGAGGAACTATCCTAAATCTATCCTTTGGTATAAATAAAGTAATCAGCCTCCTGCCCGGAATGCATCCGGAGCGAATTGGCATAGAGTTCACGATACCTATTTATCAGGATAAGCATGGAATTCAGATGAAAGATGAGTGTAGTTTTATTTTGGGTATTCAGAAAGAAATCTAATAATGATTGTTAGCTTTGTCATAAAAAAGTTACGACTATTTGTTGTTGAAAGCCCTATCCTGATTACGTTTAGTACTAATTGAGGGATTTAGCAGCTATCAAAGCCTAAAGTTTTCTAAATCTTCTGGTAGAGTAATTTCCTTCCCCTCTTTATCGGATAGGTCCATCGCCATAGTTAGCACAAGATTAATATGTCCATTCCTTGCGGTAGCATGAGGCGTGCTGATCCCATAATAGACTCTATTTAACCAGGATTGCGTTTCCTCACGCATTGGCCCCCAAAATTGTTCATCATATATGTCCCCAGGGGGGTAGCTGGTAAGAAAGTCAACATATCGATCAGATGGAGGTGTAAAGTTTTTTGTATTATAGCCAGCGGGTAGTTTATTCTGAGTGGCAAGAACAAGATCTCTGTGCGTGTCTTCAATATCAATTACACCCTCAGTACCAACTATACCAATCTCTAGACCATATACTGATCCAGGCCATTCGACTGGTAAAGCCCAGCTTATATTCATTGAGAATATAGATCCATCATCCATTGTAAAGACACCAAACGTCGAATCCTTAGTGTCAAGATATCTAAGGACCTTATCAGTTGATTTTGCATAAACTGTGACAGGTTTTTTCCCCTCAAGTAACCACATCGACATATCTAGGCTATGCGTACCTGAGACAACCATGGGTGTTAAGTTTCTTCGGTTTTCTGTTTTTGAGATTGTAGCAATTGGCACCATCCGATTCATAAGGGCTCTGGTAATTACTGAGTGCACATCACCAATGACTCCTTTCTGAATTCTTTCCTTGACGGCAAGGAAACGTCGTCTAAATCGCTGCGTATAACCAACACAGACATCAATATTCCTCTCCTTAGCAAGCGAATAAATCTGATAGGACTCATCGATATCTGTTGCTAAAGGTTTCTCAACAAAGATGTGATAACCCTTATCAATACCCATGAGCGTTGGCTGCGTATGATTATTTTCATCAGTAAGAATCATAACGGCATTGACCTCGCTTCTGGCTAATAGCTCGTCAATATTGCTCGTAAAAAAGTCTGCCGATATTTCATGAGCAAGATTTTTTGCCAACTCAATATTAATATCGCAAAGCCCAATCCATTCTATGCCAGGATAATTTTTAGCAATTCCTGAGCGAATTTTGCCCATTGTTCCACATCCTATAATAGCTAGACCTATGGGTTTTTTTATATTCTTATTAGTCATATTGATTCCTCTTAAAGATGCCTTCATAGAATGTATAGAGAACAAATAAAAGAAGCACACTTCCTAGTTTTCGATCCCAAAGTACCTGAAAGATGCCCTGATTTTCAAATACTAACAACGCTCTTCTGAAGTTTTCATCAATCATTGGCCCTAAAATCAGAGCAAGAATAATTGGTGCTAAGGGAATATCTGCCTTATCGAGAAAATAGCCAACAATCCCAGCTCCTAGCATCAGATATACGTCAGCATAATTATTATTTACAGCAAATGAACCGAGTATACATATAGGAAGAATGAGGGGCAAAAGGATCGTTTTGGGCAAAGAGAAAAGCTTCATACAGGGCTTAATAAGCATTATAGCCATAAAGTACATAATAAAGTTTGCAATGATAAGACCAGCATAAATAAAGTAAATTAAGCCTGGATTTTCTATTTGAATCAAAGGACCGACAACAACATTTTTTAGCTCAAGGGCTGCTAATAAGGCAGCAACAGCAGCATTACCAGGAATGCCTAAAGCTAGGGTAGGGAGCATTGATCCTCCAACATTTGCATTATTGGCGACCTCGGAGCTCACAATAGCCTCATAGCTTCCTTTGCCCCATAGCTTCTTTTCTTCCTTGCTTGCTCTTTTTTTTGCTATTTCATATGAAAAGAAAGATGCAATATTTGCCCCTGCCCCAGGTATGGCGCCAATAAAGGTACCTATTAAGCCGGATCTTATTATTGTGCCTTTGAACTTAAATAGATTCTTTAGAGGCGGTATCACTTTTCCAATATCATGTTTATTCTTTTTTTGATCTTTGCTTGATAGACTTTTTAGAACTTCGGTTAATCCAAAAAGGCCAATAAGCACTGGAATAAAGCTTATTCCATCCTCTAAATAAAATGATCCGAAGCTCATTCGAGGAACTCCGTAGATACTATCAATTCCAATAAATGCTATGAGTAGCCCAATACAGCCAGCAATCCATCCTTTGAATGCATCGCCATCGGAAGATAGAGAGCCACAGATTGCAATACCCCAAAAAGCCAGAAGAAACATTTCCCATGATCTAAATTGCATTGAAAAGAAAAGTATCAGGGGTATTAGCATGATCAGGAGAATAATACCTATCCAGTTTCCTAAGAACGAAGCCATGATGGTCGTTCCAAGTGCTAATCCTCCTTCTCCTTTTACAGTAAGCGGATAACCTTCAATCATAGTGGGGATGGCATCTGGCGTGCCTGGAATGTTTAGTAGCACTGCTGATATAGCCCCTCCAAATACGCTTCCTGTATAAACACCTATCATAAAAAAGATTGCAATAGGTTGAGACATTGTAATGGTAAAGGTCAAAAGTAAGGTCATTGCCATTGTAGTAGAGAGGCCAGGCATGGCACCCCATAAAATACCTAATGTAACTCCAAGCAGACATGACAAGATCAAGAAAGGGTCTTGAAAAATAATCAAGATCTGTTGATGCATTTGGATCAAAGTATCGGTCATATCAATAACTAAAAGGCATGAGCATGCCAAATCCATACTTAAAGATTATGGCTAAAGTCAGAATAGTTATAAAACTTATAAGAAAACAGTACATAAATGATTTAGCTGATGCAGCTTTCATTATTAGACTAATAAAAATAAAAGAAATAAATTCAAAGCTTGTTAATGTATATAATCCATATGGTGTTGGAAAATTATATTCATAATTAATTTGCCCAACTAAAAAAATATAAATTATTACAAGGACTAAACTTGTATAGTCTAGGCTGACATTCTCATTTGCATTTAGCTCTTCTTTTGGGGCCGGATTAAAGAATATTTTTACTAATTTTGTAGACACTAAGCCCAGCAGTAAAATTGCAGTAATTATTGGCATTAGCCCTGGAGCCGTAATTAATGACTCTGGAACATCAAGATTCCACGCGTGAAAAAAAACTCCAAGTGCAAAAAATAAAACTATTAAATAAATAGCTACTTCATAGGAGATTCTAGATTTAAGCCAGTCAAAATTCATCTTACTTATTGATTTAATAAGGATTGATAATTTTCTGGAGGCCACCAAGTATCAAAATTATTTGGGATTGGAAGCTCTAAATCAGTCGAGCTCCTAGAGTCAGGAATATCTAGGTCCTTAAAAGTTTGTGCTGAAATTACCTCCATCAATGCGGCACGCTCATCGGCTTGGTCACGCAGTAAGATTTCTCTTTCAAAATATCTTGCGTTGACGAGATTCCTAAAATTTTCTGAGTTGACAGCAAGTACGAATGCTTCTTCAATCATATTAACAATCTCAATGGGGGTGTCCCTTTTAATTCCCAAGTTATAGCTTCCATTAGGGGGGAGGTTATTTTGTTTGAGACCCATATAGGATGATATGGATCTTAAAGTAATTCCACTTTCAGTAATGATATCTTCTTCAGAGGTTTGAATTATAGGCCTTAGCTGTCCTGCTTCGTAAAATTGAATATGTTCATGAATGCCACCTCCCGCAATATCAACCTCTCCACTGAGAGCAGCTAACGCTGCAAGTCTGCCACTACCATAGGGTATAAATCTGAGTGCAATACCTAAAGAGCTAGCGATTGCAGCAGAGAGCTCATGCCACTGCCCGCCAGCACCAGAGGTAGATACGGTAATTTCCCCGGGGTGCGCTCTCGCATAATTTATGATTTCATCTAGTGAGCTGAACCTAGAGGATGGAACCACTGCCCAGCTTCCCGTATTGGATGCAGCTTGCATATAATACCAATCTTCCCAAGATTTAGAGTTACTCCCACCACTAATTCTGGAGTACTTGTTAAAGTTCGAAGCACCAAGCCAAGTATAACCATCGCTCTCTCGATTTAAAACGTATCTTGTCGCTACCGCACCTGAAGCACCGGGACGATTTATGACATTAATTCGCCAACCTGTAACATTTGAAATTTCAGCAGCTAATGTCCTTAAAATGGTATCCGTCCCACCGCCAGGGGCATACATTACGATCAAGTTAATTGGTCTTTTGGGCCAATCAACCTGAGTATGGGCAGGGACCAAAGATAGCGCAAAGAAAAAAAATACGATAGTTTTCTGAATGGATAGTTTAGTCTGCATCAGTCAAAACTATGATTGTATAGATTTGTAGCTTGCTTAAGACGATCCATTTCATGCCTAAGAAAGCTCTGAAATTCTAGTGGCGAACTGCTGACCCTTAACTGCATACCAAGACTGCTAATTTGCTCTTCAACTTCAGGGTCATTGGCTACTTCAGTAATTGCTTTGAATAGCTCTGCTAATTGGTTATCTGAAGTATTTATAGAGGCGAAAATAGCCGCCCATGATCCCTGACTCATATACTCAATACCTAACTCAGAAAATGTTGGTATATTTGGAAGAATGGGTATTCTTTGGGGATGAATGATAGCTATAGGGTTAGCATAGCCCCCCTCAATAAGTGGCATCATATAGGGGGAGGTACTAATCATTAAATCAAGATTACCATTTTTAATAGCCTCTAAAGCATCTTCGTTTCCATTATTGAAGTCTCGATCCAGTTCAGCCTCAATCCCAAGCCCCGCAATAAGTGCATTAAATTCTAATCTATGAATACTGGTTGGTGCTATGTAAAAGTATTTTAATTTGGTTACGCTACTTTTTGAATATTGGACTAAGTCTTCAATACTTTCAATGTTCAAGTCAGATCTGGCAACTAATATATCCGGCGTTTCAGTAATAAGGCTAACTGGATGTAAATCATTAAAAGGATCAAGTTCATAACTATCTAGAAGCTCAGGTAGCAATGCTGTAAGACCGACAGAAGAGATAACAATAGTATTATCCGGAGCTTCAATTCCAGCTCGCTCCCTTAAATTATAAAGATGTACGATATTTGTGTTAAGAGCATTAGATAAGGGCAAGGAAAGAATATTTGCAGTTTTTGATGAAGAGCCATTTTCTCCAAATGCAGCATGAAATTCAATTTGCTGAGAAAAGCATAATAGAGGAGAAAAAATGAATAAAATTATTACACTTTTTTTCATAATTTTTATTTTATCAATAAATCACAAGTAATTTTATTTTAATCAATGCCTCAGACTTTTGAATAGTTGCAGCTAGATCAAAATAATAAATTTTTATTTTAAATTAAAGTGAGCATTGATTATTTTGGGACCAAAAAATAAATACTTATATTAATTTAATATTTTTTATCCTAAGTTATTCTCTTTTGGGTTTTTAGAAAGAAATTTGATAATTAAGACTAGTTTCTAAACAATTGGTCATAGGTTCAAATCCTATGGGGCTCAGAACCTCAACAAATAAATTTGTATTAAGAATTAAACAAAGTACAATACGAAAATATCTTTGGACCAAGAATGGAAAAAGACATTTTTATTCTGAAGTATTTTTTTAACATAATTAATAGGAATAAAAAATGGCAGCTGGAAAAGTAAAGTGGTTTAACAAGACTAAGGGTTTTGGTTTTATCGGACCTAACGATGGCTCTAATGATGTGTTTGTGCATATATCGGAAGTTTTAAAAACTGGTCACAACGAACTCAAAGAAAACCAAGAAGTAGAGTATGATCTTGTTGAAAACAATGGCAAATTTGCTGCAGGCAATCTCAAAGTCTTAAGCTAAAAGTACTCTCAATTTAAAAATCTAATTTACCAGCTCGCTTGAATGCATGAGCTGGAGGATCCAATTATGCAAAATGACTTTTCCTCGCTTGGAGTGAGTGATAGTTTTATTTCAATATTAAAAAAACAAGAAATAAATTTACCAACACCTATCCAGGCAAAATCTATACCTGAGGCGCTTCAGGGGAGAGATATCCTAGGTATAGCCCCTACGGGCACGGGTAAAACTTTAGGTTTCTTAATTCCAATAATGTCATACCTGCTTAGTTCATCGAGAGAGCATTGCTTGATACTCGTTCCAACTAGAGAACTTGGAATGCAAATTATTGCTGAATTTGAGAAGATTAATCAGTTTGACAAAAGGATTAATTCAGTTTTAATCATTGGGGGAGAGCCGCAATCAAGACAGGTTAAGCAGCTTGCTAAAAATCCACAAATTGTTATTGGCACGCCAGGACGATTGAATGATCTGCTCGGGCAGGGAAAATTACTACTCCATAATTTCAATCGTCTCATATTAGATGAAACGGATAGAATGCTCGACATGGGCTTTAGTATCCAAATTGAAAAGATCATTAAATTTCTTCCAGAAAAAAGGCAAACTTTGCTCTTCTCAGCCACCTTTCCAGATCAAATAAAAAAGATAGCCAATAGCTTTCTAAGCCAGCCCTTTATTGTAAAGCTCAATCACGAGAATCATCTCTCTAAAGACATTAGCCAAGAACTAAGGAGGATAGAGACTCGAGAAAAATTCGATATTTTAGATCACGAGCTCCAAGAGAGAGATGGCACCATTTTGATTTTTGTTAAAACCAAAAGAGGCGCAGAAAAAATTACCTCGCGACTGAGAAAAGGGAAGCATAGCGTTGATACTATTCATGGTGACCTTAGGCAAAATAAGCGTGATAAGGTTATTTCCAGATATCGGGGAATGAAATTTAGAATACTTGTAGCAACAGACGTCGCCTCAAGGGGATTGGACATACCGCACATTGATCATGTCATTAACTATGACCTACCCCAATGCCCGGAGGATTTTGTTCACAGGATAGGAAGAACCGCAAGGGCAGGTGCGAAGGGCAAGGCATTAACCTTTATCACTTCTGAAGATAATTATTTGTGGGGCAAGATTAATAAGATTGTAAAGATTGAAAAGATTGAAAAGATTGATAAAGTTCGTAAAACTAAAGGCAAGGTAAAGCCTAATAAGAAGACCCCTTCATGGCTTAAGAAGAGAGAATTAAAGCGAAAAAAAAGAAGTACTGCCTGATAGGATTGCTAACTAATGGTAAGTTAGTTATGCCTTGGTTATCATTGGAGTAATTAAAATAAAATTAGTACCTAAGAGGAGTTAGTTATGGACGGGACAAGTTTTGCCTTGGGTTTAGCTATCGGGATGGTCATAGGAATGGCCATGGGAAAAGAGAAAAAAATAAGGACTAAGATGAAAATCCTTCAGAAAACTTTCTATCTAAAAATACCACACCTAAGTATTCTATTTCTATTCCCACTGCTACTAAAGGCTCAAACGGATCAACTATTCTACTGTGACATTACTGGGTGGTATGAAAAATCCAGTAACGGCGAGTACGAGCTCTTTGATAATTTCTCAATCGAGAATTTTGAGCTTTCTTCGATTGTTAGGGTGAGTCAAGCTACATCGAGCTTTGCCTGGCTAGACCGACCTTCAGATCGTTATGTGATAGATGAGATGGAGATTAATGACTTCATTCAAGCTCGCTCAGAGGATGGCCATGAGGTAGTGACATTTACTTACCTAGATTCAGTTTTAGTGGTCGATTTTGTAGAGGGAGTAAATTTTGGACAGCGCCAGACCTTTAGCTGTCAACCTTTTAATCGATAACGCAACTAAGACTTTTTAATCTGCTTTTTAAGTTTGATACTATATATATGTATGCAAGCATTATCGAAATGGCCGGTTAATCTAACGTGCTTTCTGACCCTTGTTGGTTGTGGTTCCATGGCAACCGGTGGATCCGAGAGCGCGACACACCCCGTGGCCACGATAGATCAGGTACAAGCAAGAGATTGTACCTACCTCTATTCAACAAATCTTACCGAGACAGGGTATAACCCAGCAAGTGCAACAGCCAACGCTATATATCAGCTTAAGAATCAGGCAATGGTTACCAATGGCAATGCCATTAGAGTGACCAACGTCTACCCAACCACGCGCTACGAGTACGGATACACCTCAGACGCTTCCAACGTCTACGTAGAGGTATACAACTGCCCAATGCGCGGAGGGGCTTCAACCAGCTCTAAGTAATATGAAGAAACTTCCTCTTGAGATAAAACCAGACATCATCGAGCACCACAGGGAGGCAATGATAAATTGGTCAATACAATCAAAGGCGCTTAAGGAAAAATCGAGATCCAACATGATCATGGTACTAGGGGGGGTACTTTTAGGGTCCTATTTATATTTGCAGGATACGATCCCTTTTTATGTTGCGCTCTTTGGTGTGGCGTTAATATTGGTGGGCATGTACTTTTATGCCTCTTCGGCCAATAAAGCAAAATTTGCATTTAAGTCATACGCCCTAAGAGAGGCCTGGCTTAATAACAAGGCTCAATTAATAATAAATCCAAGCACCGGCAAAGTAAAAGTAAAGGGAGAGAATCATTTTTTTGATATTGCTGATCACGAGAATTGGTCATAAAATCAATAGATAAGGGGGCTGCGCTTATGTATAAAAGTTTATTAATTCTTTCTTTTTCTATTTTGCCATTTTTTATCAGTGCACAATTTGCTGGTGATTATGCACCCAGCTACTATCAGCTGATTGCTGAGGGTGGTATTGTAGGCTGCGAGGCACTAGAGTCTCGGGGCGGGCAATTTTTTGTCTCAAATCAAACCACCCCATATAACGGACATTGCATCCAGAGAGTTATTTTTGGAAGTCAGCATCTCGTGCTAACCCGTGTTGGCATTTCTAGGGGCGTCAGGCATGGAAGCCTTGAGGAGTGGCATGCCAATGGTATTCAAAAAACAAGAGGCACCTATGAATTTGGCGAGCTTCAAGGCTTATATGAGGCGTGGCACCCTAACGGTACCCTGGCCGCGAGGTACACCTATGTCGACAACCTGATTGATGGCATTGCAGAGAACTGGAATGAGGTTGGCATATTGCAGATTAGGGGCGAGTACCGGGCCGGTGAGCGCTACGGTTATTATGAAGAATGGGATGACAATGGGGTAGATTCAACCAGGGAATGCTATATTAGTGATTCGTTACAGCCAGTTACAGAGTGCAGCCGGCTGGGCGTATATTAGATTATTATCAAGGGGGAAAATATGAGTTTAAATAATAAATTAGATAACGTAGCAGAGCCACTACAATTCTTAGGGCAATGGTTGTTAAGGGCGCCTCTGGGGGTAGTCATGATCATACACGGCCTGGGTAAGTTTCCACCGCCCGCTGAGGGGTTTGCGAATATGCTTGCCTCATCAGGCATACCTCTACCTAGTCTGACAGCGACATTGGTTTGCTTAGGTGAAATCGGTGCTGGTGCAGGTGTGATAATTGGAGGCATGTTAGGTGCCAGCTTAGGTCATTTGGTCACGCGCCTCTCCGGCGGGGCTATTTTGGTTATTATGGTAGGTGCCTACCTGATAAGACATTCTGACTGGCTATGGACCGTACAGATGGTTGATACCATGCAGTTCTTCTTGCTCACGCTTGGAACTTATTTCGCAATCAAAGGAAATAATTAAGTAACTTTTAGCCCAGGCTTTATACGGCCTGGGCATTTTCCTGCATGTCTATTGATATACATGTCATCAATTTAGCCTCTGCTACAGACAGAAGATTATCTTGTATCGCACAGCTTGAGTGTTTTGGTCTGCCATACAAAATATTTGAGGCCATTGATAGTTCAAATCCTCTTGATCACTTTTCTGGGGTTGATATGCGCATGTTCAGACTGATGACACTTAGAGATCAACTCAATATGAATGAGGTGGCATGCTACGCTAGCCATAAGATGCTCTGGAAGCAATGCGTTGAGAATGGGGACCCAATTATCATTTTAGAGGATGACTTTAGGCTGCTCGATGGATTTAAGGATATTTATAGATCAGTTTGCCAATGGATCGATAAATTTGATTTTATCAGGATGGAGTCCCTTGATAAGACAGGCTCATCATTGAGTATCGGTAAGAAGAAAAGTTTTATAAAGAGAGACAGTCAGGGGGCTTCCTTTTATAATCTAAAGTCGGTCCCTTTATGTATGTTGGCTTATGCCATCTCTCCGGAGGCTGCAAAGAAACTCATTAATGCCAGTGAGATCTATCAAATGCCCTCTGACAAGTTTCTTCAGCAGTACCAAATCCACAAGCAGCCTATCTATGGTATTGAGCCAACGAGAGTGGTCACCTCAGATGAGGCAGAGCAGTCTACCATTGGTGATAGGAAGAAAAAAACATGGAATATTTTTTTATTACTGCATCGGATGTTTTTCAAGGCGAGCATGGATATACAAAAAATTTTTTTTAACAGGAAAATTAAGTTATGAAAAAACTCAGTTTATTTATATTTTTATTTTGGGTCTTAATGTCTAAGTCTAATGCTCAGATGGAGCCTCCATGGTGGCCATCGGTGCACGGTGAAAATGATGAGGCGGGAGCCACCAATTATGTAACGGCAGAAAAGATTATGCAGGCACTGATGATCCCAACCGAAGGCATTGCCTATGAGCTTGGTCACCCCTATGAGAGAACCATGCCGGCCTATCTTGATAGGCCTTACCGCTTAAATATTGTGAAACGTGCCAGGCCTGGAGGTGTCTCAATGACTGAATACTTCACAGGGTACATAGGCCAAATGGGAACACAGTTTGATGGTCTTGGTCATCAGGGACAGCTCGTGGAGCATCCAGACGGCACCAGCGAGTATGTTTTCTATAATGGCTTTACCGAGGAGGATCTCGTCGGTGATGACTTAGGAGCAGATGGATTATTGCACTTAGGCGTTGAAAAAATGAAACCGATCATCACCCGAGGTGTGCTGATTGATATTGCTGGCTATAAGGATACGGACACACTTCCTGCTGCTTATATCGTGACCTTAGATGATGTTTTAGGGGCGCTCTCTAGACAGGGCATGAGTGAGAGTGATATCGGTATGGGCGACGCAGTCTTATTAAACTATGGCTGGTCGGTCAATTGGAATACCCCCGATAGATACAATGATGGCTATGTGGGTAGGGGGAGGAATGAGGGCTCGCCCGGTATTTATGCCGAGGTAGGTCACTGGCTCGCCGATAAAAAAATCTCACTAGTGGGAGCGGACAGTTGTTGCGTAGAGGTGCGTCCTAGTCCGGGCACAGATAATGTGCATCATATTCTTTTCTTTGAGGAGGGAATCCCGATGATTGAGAATCTTGTGCTCAATGAGCTTGCTAATGATAAAGTCTACGAATTTCTTTTGATCGCGCTGAACGAGAGAATTGTTGGGGCTACGGGCTCACCAATTCGACCTATCGCCATCAGATAATGCTAATATTAAAGAAAAATATTTAGGAGAAATTATGGCTACTTATCAATGTTCAAAATGCGGCATGGCAGTTAATGCAAGTTGTGCAAATTGCAATAAACCACTCGTTGACGATGTACTAACCAAAGGGGATGGCTCAACCGTTCAGATATCAAAGTGCCCACAGTGTGAAGGGAAAATTAAATCTCCATTGTGTTGTGGCGCAGATATGAGTTGTGCTGTTTAGTTGTGTATTTGGGCTAGAGCGTAACGCTCTAGCTCCATCTCAATGTTGTCAGCCATATCGTTTAATGCTGATAACAATTCATCTTCAACAATCTTAAATCGACTAGCCGTTTTTGATATTTCTTGGTTGAAGGTGATTTCGTTTATCGATAATGAAAGCATTTTTTCGCTAATCTCAAGGACAGCCATAATCTTCTTGGTATAAAAATCGTCACTGAGGTGTCTACCCTTTTTATACCATTGCTTTCCACTATTATATGTGTCGATGACTCTTTTGGCTGCGCGACAGCTCTCAAGCTCTAATTCGTTATGCGCTTTAAGCAGCTTTTCAATAGACCCAAATTCACATGCCCTGATCACATCTTGCATCATTGCAATACGCGCTCTATCCCTAAGAGGATGACCGCTTGGTAGATTATGGATTAGGGTATACGCCAAGCTGCCTCATCACCCAGGGTTGCACGACCTCACGTTGTACTCTTCCGCCGCTCCATTCTTCTGAGCGACCCATATGACCGCCTACGGGGTTAACCCAAGCTTCCTTCGGGTCACCGGTACGCATCATAAGATATAAATCCTCAATCGGTTGTTGGGTGTCCTGGTGGCCATTCACGAGAAACATGGGCGCAGAGGGCTGCTCAATGAGCCCTCTATCAACGAGCGAGAGCCTAGGCCCGTAAGCTAAAAAATCTTCCATGCTGTCAACACCGTATACCACGGATCGAGCAGGGAATAGATCAAAGAGATACTCCATGCTGTTCACTGCCACTTCTTGCCATTCAGGTTGATAATAGTAATGAATACCAACGCCATGTACTGCCGAGCCCAGTATTCGATCTCTCTCCGTGTATGCAAGAACCGCAGCCCAGTAACCACTCCAGCTTCTTCCCTGAACAACAATGCGAGAACTATCGATATCCTCTCTCGTTTCGAGGTAGTCAATGGCAGCTGAGAGGGCACGCTCGGACCCAACATCAATGAGCACCGGTGACTGTCCTGTTCCTGGCATATCAATGGCAAAGGCTGCCACGCCATTATTGATATAGTTTTGTGAGCCATCCATTACGCCCTCTTTTCTTGAGTCCAGTCCATTCATCCCAAATACAATGGGCGGGAGCTCTGCTGTATCTGGAACCCGGATATAGGCAATGATCTCGCTTCCCTCAAAGGGTATCGTTATCCTCTCAATAGCTGGTTCAAGCAGGGAGCCATAGCGCATGAAGGCCTCGATCCCACGCTCGTATGCATACCTTTTTCCCGGCGAGTGTTTTTCGGTGGGCCATCTACCGATATCAAAATATTTCCATGCAAGATGATAGAGCCCTCTGGCAGCATCAGGGTCGCTGGACTCAACCGACTCCGCTTGCGCAAAGTATTCTTCTCCAAGCTCTATCCATACAGCGGCCCAGTCATCTCTTTCGAGGGTTTGTAAGTTATCCATGGCACGAATTGCATCTTCATAATTAATAACCCCTATAGGTCCTTCGGCATGCTCAGCTCTTCTTAGGACCTCGATTTTTAATTCCTCAAGGCTCCTTGGCCCCCAGTCCTGAGCATTGATTGGCTCAAAAAATATGAAAAGGGAAAAAAATAAAATAATTGCTCGCATCTATAGCTCCTAGTTTGAGTTCAAGTAATCCCAGTGATCACTCGCAGCAGTTAGAATTTCATCCATGTCTCTATCCAGAAGGTACCCCTCGCTTACAAGCCTCAAGGTATCTTGCGTAACTAAGCCCATGTATTCAGCCTTGGAGGCATATCGCTCTTCAATCGAGGGCCTCGGATCATTACGAGCCTCTCGCTCTTCAATGTCCCTTGCAAAGGGTATAAATGATCCAGACATATGAGAGATGACATTGGTTGGGCCAAATCGATCGTTATAGAGATTCCATCCGTTGTAGGTTGCCAAAGGAACGCTAAGCTCTGGCATCATCAAGCCGGCCAGCTCATTCCCATCTGAGTTTACTTGTGGGACCCTGACACCAAAGGGCTGTCCCACAATCGGGGGTTCAATATCAATGATGCCTTCATCTTTAAATCTTGGACCGTAGTCAACCCGATAAGCCAGATGCGGTACTTCTGGAAAATTGATCCAAGGCAGATCAGGAAAGTCTACATCCTCATGCCTCACCAAGGTCCCGTCGGCGAGTTTTGGCATCACACTTGGCGGTGCGGGCATGTCCTCTGATACCCAGTCTTGCATGGCAACGAGGAGCGCCCTCATCATCCAAGAAAAGTCATTAGGGTTATTAGGAAGCTGTCCATTTGAAATGCCTGGCGGGAAGTCGACCGGAAGGTGCTGTGCCCCAGCAAAATGATACACACGTGCACTATCAATGGTATCTACATCAACCTCGCCCTCAGGGTCTGTGTGTAATAATGAGACGGCTCTTCCCCAGTACTCATAGGATGAGTACGAGTTATACATCTTGGGCATAAGATGATCAGGGACATTGGCTAATATACCGTCATAATCTCCGGTAAGCGGGTCAGTCTGTGCGACGTCACTGAAGGGAAAGATATCTGTCGGATAGTAAAAGTTAAGATAGGGGTGGGCGTCTCGACTGGCCTGACCAAATCGGATATTAAAGCTTCCCCTCGCAGCGCCTGCGATATGTGACATCAGGCCGTCAAAAACTTTCCTCTCAGACTCGTCCTCATTAAATCCATCATAGAGGAAGGTTCTTAAGGTTCTCCCTGGCTGCGATAGCCCAAACCCTATGGCATAGTCAATATCCTCCTCATTAACATTAAGATCCGCAAAGCCCTCATATTTTAATTGGCTGACCGCATCTCTGATTGCAGCAAGCCCAAGACCTATAATTTGTGGGTCCTGCGCTACGTAGACGACCTCATAAATTTTATAGGGCTCAAATCCTGTGGAAAGATACACGCGCGAATTATCAGGGATCACCTCACCGTTCTCGACGCGAGCAAAACCCCACTGGTCCCTGGGGATCACTCTTCTCTCTCCCTCGCGTGTATCTCTAACCGTTAGCACATTCTGATCAGAGCTAGGGTCTGATGTGGGGTAGGGGATATGATTCCTA
>Ga0181569_10002344_pt1 | contig 15004 bp, 11 predicted proteins | sample 101ome_19_FD_132452 | JGI IMG/M metagenome (GOLD analysis project Ga0181569, IMG submission 132452) | Coastal salt marsh microbial communities from the Groves Creek Marsh, Skidaway Island, Georgia - 101405AT metaG (megahit assembly) | ecosystem: Environmental > Aquatic > Marine > Intertidal...
AAGCCACCGCTGCGCGGGGGGCGGGGCGCCATGGGGCGTGCTTCGTTGACCACCAAAGCGCGACCGGCCAAGCTTTGGCCGTGCATGCCTTCAATGGCGGCTTGGGCTTCGCTGTCGCTGCCCATTTCGACAAAACCAAAGCCTTTGGAGCGGCCGGTGTCGCGCTCCATCATAACCTTGGCGCTGGATACGGCGCCAAAGGCCGAAAAAGCTTGATGCAAATCATCGTCGCGCACGGAATAGGGCAGATTGCCCACGTACAGTTTGTTTCCCATGGTTGGGGACTCCTAAAAACACATTGTTCACAGCGACAGGAGTTCAGCAGACACCAACCATGCGACGCGCGCAGGAAACGAGGAACCTCATCCAATCACCACCCGCGTAACCGATGATCGGCTACCCGTGGCTGCATTATCCGCTTCAAACCCCCTAAAAAGGGGGCTTTTGGGGTGGGTGGGTCGGATAAATCGGCCCGAACTGCAGCATTCTTGCCACAAATGGGGCCGTCTGTGCAGCCGCCCTGCCCGATACGCACCCATTAAACTGACGCCATGAGCTGGATCGCAACCCCCCGCAGCATGCACATGGCACAGCCTTTGGCGCTGCGCAGTGGGGCGGTGTTGCCCGAATACACGCTTGCGTATGAAACCTACGGCACGCTCAACGCGGCGCGCGACAACGCGGTGTTGATTTGTCACGCCCTGAACGCCTCGCATCACGTTGCCGGTTGCTACGCCGACGCCCACGGCGCGCCCACGCCGCGCAGCCAGGGCTGGTGGGACAACATGGTGGGTCCGGGCAAGCCTGTGGACACCGATCGTTTTTTTGTGATTGGGGTCAACAATTTGGGCTCGTGTTTTGGCTCAAGCGGGCCGACCACCGCCGGCCCCAGCGGTGAGCCCTGGGGCGCCGATTTTCCGGTGGTCACGGTAGAAGACTGGGTGCAGGCGCAAGCCGCGCTGCTCGATGCGTTGGGCATTGAGCAACTGGCCGCCGTCATGGGTGGCAGCTTGGGCGGCATGCAGGCGCTAAGCTGGGCGGTGCAGTACCCGCAGCGGGTGCGTCATGCGGTGGTGGTGGCCAGTGCGCCCAACTTAACAGCCGAGAACATTGCCTTTAACGAAGTGGCGCGGCGCGCCATCGTGACCGACCCTGATTTTCATGACGGCCACTACCGTCGCCACGGCGTGTTGCCGCGCCGGGGCTTGCGTATTGCACGCATGATTGGGCATATCACCTACCTCAGCGATGACGTGATGAACACCAAGTTTGGTCGCAGCCTGCGGCCATTGGCGCAGCAAGGCGCAGAGGCCTTGGCGCGCGAGTTGTATCGATACACCACGCACGACGTGGAGTTTGAAATCGAAAGCTACTTGCGTTACCAAGGGGATAAGTTTGCCGAGTATTTCGATGCCAACACCTATTTGCTGATCACCCGGGCGCTGGACTATTTTGACCCTGCGCGTGAGCACGGCGGCGACTTGGCGCGCGCGCTGGCGCCGGCGCAGGCCAATTTCTTGGTGGTGAGCTTCAGCACCGATTGGCGCTTTGCCCCGGCGCGCAGCCAAGACATGGTGCGCGCGCTGCTGCAAAACCGACGGCAGGTGAGTTACGCTGAAATTGACGCCCCACACGGGCACGACGCTTTTTTGCTTGACGACGCCCGCTACCACGCGCTGGTACGCCACTACTTTGCCCAACAGGTGCAAGCATGAGCGACATGGCCACGCACCAAGCAATTGCGGCCTTGGTGCCGCAGGGTGCGCATGTGTTGGATTTGGGCTGCGGCGACGGGGCCTTATTGGCGCACCTCATGCGTGCGCGCGGTTGCACCGGTTACGGTGTGGAGATCGACGACACCAAAGTCCAAGCCTGCGTGCAACGCGGTGTGCCGGTGTTGCAGCTGAACCTAGACGCCGGGCTGCATATGTTTGATGACCAATCGTTTGACGTGGTGTTGCAAATCGACACCCTACAAAACCTGCGCAACGCTGAAGTGATGTTGCAAGAAACCGTGCGGGTCGGGCGCTTGGGTGTGTTGGCTTTTCCCAATTTTGCGCACTGGCCCAACCGCTGGCAGGTGATGCGTGGGCGCATGCCCGTTACCCGACATCTGCCCTACGAGTGGTACAACACGCCAAACATTCGCGTGGCGACCTACGCCGATTTTGTGAAGCTGGTGCGGCGCACCGGGCTGCACGTGGTGGACAGCTTTGGTTTGCACGACGGCCGGGTGCGGCGACACTGGCCCAATGCGCAGGCCAGCACCGCGGTGTTTTGCGTCCGGCGCTAAGCCGCAGCCGCTGGCGTCACGGGCCGTTTGGCCAGCCACACCAGCCCCACCGCCACCATGATCAAGGGCAGCAGCGACGCCAGGTTGATCCACTGCCAGCCCTGCGTGGTCACCAGCGCCCCGGCGCCAAAAGAGGTTAACGCCATCACCGCGAACACAGCAAAGTTAAGCGCCGCTTGCGCCTGATCGCGCTCTTGCGGGGCGTAGGCCTGCAGCGACAAGGTGGTACTGCCGGTGAACAAAAAGTTCCACCCCACACCCAGCAAAAACAGCGACACCACAAATTGCGACAACGCCACCCCGCTTAAAGCAATCGCCACACAGGCCACGTTCAGCACCACCCCCACCCCCATGATGCGATAAACGCCAAAACGCTTGATCAAATACCCGGTGAACAACCCGGGCGCGAACATGCCAATGACATGCCACTCCAACACCAGCGCGATGTCGTCAAACGGCAAACTGCAAACCTGCATGGCCAGTGGCGTGGCCGCCATGAGCAAGTTCATGACACCGTAGCCCAAGGCGCCAGCCATGGCCGACACCACAAATACCGGCTGGCGCACAATCACCGACAACGGTCTGGCCTCGGCGTCGCCTGGGGCCTTGGGTGGTGTGGGGGTAAAGGTAATAAAGTGCATCAGCACCAAGCCAAACACGCCCACCGCCGCCAACGCCAGGTAAACGCCGGTAAAGGGGGTATCCAACCAGTTGCGTGTGTAAGCCGCCATGTTGGGGCCAAACACCGCACCCACCAAGCCACCCGTGAGCACCAAAGAGATCGCTTTTTCTTTTTTGTCGGGTTGCGCCAACTCGGCTGCAGCAAAGCGATAGAGCTGGGCGTTGGCGCTGTAGTAACCCGCCACCACAGTGGCCAAAAGCAACAGCTCAAAACTTTGCCAAACGGTGGCCAAGGCGGCCATGAGGGCAGAGACGATGGCCACCACCAACCCCAGCTGAAAGCTGCGCTGACGCCCCCAGGCACGCTGGCTGCGTGCCACCAAGCCGGTGCTCAGCGCGCTGCCCACCACGTAGCCCATGATGGGCAGGGTGGCCATCCACCCGTAAGGCGCCAATTGCAAACCCACCAAGCCGTTGATGCCAATAAAGGTTACGTTGTTGGTTAAAAACACGCCCTGTGCCAGGGCCAGGCGCCATAAATTGCCCGTCATGAGGTAGCCTTATTTAAATAATAAATAACTTATACAAGTGTACAACGCGCAACCGCGGCGATGGCGGCGGTGTCGCTGCGCAAGGTAAGAGGTCCGAGTGAGGCCGGTTGAAACCCTTGGGCCTGCGCACCTTGCAGCTCGTCGGTGGTCAGTCCGCCCTCGGGGCCGCACAACAAAAGCAACGGCTGTGGGGCGTGATCAACCGGTAGCCCACGCGCTTGGCCGGTGTGCAGCACAAACCGTGGCATGGGGTCGTCTTGTGGCGCGGGCAAGTGATGAAGCCAGGTGGTTAGGTCAACAATGGGGTACACGATGGGCAGGTGGTTGCGTCCGCTTTGGGCGCAGGCCGCGGCAACCACGCCGTGCCAGTGCAGCTGGCGCCGCTCGGCGCGCTCACCGCTGGGCTTGCTGACGCTGCGCGCGGTCAGCAGTGGCGTGAGGCTGGCCGCGCCGAGTTCCGTGGCCTTCTCCATAACCCAGTCCATGCGCTCGTTGGCGGGCATGCCAATGGCCAGATGCACGCGGTAGCGGCTGGCGCATTCGCTCACCACGGGGGTGGTCAACGCCACCGTGGCTTGGGTGCGCGTCATGTGTGTCAGCTGGCCGTGCCAGGTGCCGCCGGTACCGTTGAACAGCGTCAGCGGGTCGCCGGGCTGCAGGCGGCGTACCTGAACATGTCGTGTGGTTTGGGCGGGCAAAACCAATGGCCCGGCCGCCAGTGGCTGAGGACAATAAAAACGCGGTGCGGCGTTCACCCGCGCCCCATAACCCAGGTGCTGGGTGTGTCGTCGGTGCCTTCGATTGTGTCCAGCAGCGGCAACAGCGTTTGCAGTGCCCGATAGCGCCGCGCCGTGTGGCGCGCGTAGCCAATAAACCGCGGTGTATCGGCCAGGTAGCTTGGCTTGTGGTCGCGCAGTCCCAGGCGTGCAAAGATGCCCAAAATTTTCAGGTGCCGTTGCAGCCCCATCCATTCCACGGCTTCAAAAAAAGCGCCAAAGTCATGCGCCCATGGGGTGCTACCAAACAACCCCAAAGCGCGGGCCTGTTCCCAGTAGCGCACGCTGAGGTCCAGCACCACCTCCTCGTCCCAGCTATGAAACGCATCGCGGGTGAGGCTGGCGATGTCGTAACTGGCCGGGCCATAGACCGCGTCTTGAAAGTCCACCACCCCCAGCGCATCGGTGTGATCCAGCAACAGGTTGCGCGGCATGAAATCGCGATGCACGTACACCATGGGCGCTTGCAGGTTGTGTTGCACCAGCCGGTCGCACAACGCCGCCCAGTCGTTGGCTTGGGCGGCGGTAAGGGTTTGACCACGGTGTTGTTGCACGTACCAGGGCACGAACAGGCCCAGCTCGTTGCGTAGTTTGGCCTCGTCGTAATTGGGCAGCACGTTGGGGCGGCTGGCCTGTTGCCAACGCAGCAGCAGCTCGATGGCTTGGCGCATGTGCGGCAAGTAGGCCTCAGGGTGCGGCTGCAAGGCTTGCAGCAGCGTGCGCTGCCCCAGGTCGGTGAGCAGCATGAACCCATGCGTGGCCTGCCAGTCCAGCACCTCAGGTGCGCGACAGCCGGCCTGCGCCATGAGTGTGGCCACCTTAACAAAGGCGGCGCTGTCTTCGTGCTGCGGCGGCGCGTCCATGATGATCAGCGCGTGCGGCTCGGCGTCAATGCGAAAGTAGCGCCGAAAGCTGGCGTCAGCCGAGGCCATGCGCAGGCTGGCGGGGTTGAGCGCAAAGCGCGGCGCCAGGCCTTGCAGCCATGCATCAAACGCTTGGGCCCGGGTGGGGTCGTCCCAGGCGATGGGCGGCGGTGGGGTGGTGCGGTTGGACATGGACATGGCGCCGCATGCGGTGCAGCGTGGATAATGCGGGGTTGATTCTATGAGCCGATTCCAACTCCAACGACGCCCGCGGTGCCAGGGTGTTTCGCGTTTGCCCCCCTTGCCATTTGTTCGGGCCCGGGTTGTGGCCTGCGCGTTGCTGCTTTGCGGCAGCGCTTGGGCGCAGACGCGCGTGCCCGAGGCGAGGCAATTTAGCCTTACCTTGCAAGACCCGTTGCCCACCCAGCCCGGGCAGTCGTTGCCGGTGTACGTTTCAGGCCAGCGCATGGACGGTGAAGCAGACAAGCGCGTAGCGGTGGAGGGCGAGGCGATGCTGCGCCGCCATGACATCGTGCTGCGCGCCCAGCGCATCGACTACAACATGACACAAGAGCGGGTGGACTTGCGCGGCGACGTCAAGGCCAACGTCAAAGGCGATCGGATCAGCGGCCCCACCATGTCGTTTGACGTCAACCAAGACACCGGCCGTGTGGATCAACCCCAATTCAAGTTGCTGGGCGGCGGCGTCGGCGACGCCGAGCAATGGACCATGCTCAGCGCCAACCAAAGCCAAGCCAAGCGGGTGCGCTACTCCACCTGCCCGCGGCCCCAAGCGGGGGGGACGTGGCAGCCCGATTGGTGGATGACGGCCAGCGGCATGCGCTTTGATCGAGAAGACAACAGCGGCTTTGCCACCGCGCCCGTGGTGTGGTTTAAAGGCGTGCCCATTTTGGCGGCGCCCGCCATGGCCTTTGTTTTAAACGATGAGCGGAAAACCGGGTTTTTGGCACCCTCCATCAACTTGGATGAAGCCAGCGGCTTGGAGCTCACCACGCCGTACTACCTCAACCTGGCGCCCAACTACGACCTCACGCTCTACCCCACCTTTATGAGCAAGCGTGGCGTGGACCTGGCTGCGGAGACCCGTTATTTGCAGCCCACCCAATCGGGGCGGCTGCGTGCGGCATACATGAGTCAAGACAAGCTACGCGCCAACGCCGACAGGTGGGCGTTGTCGTGGCAGCATGATCGGGTGCTGACTGTGGGCTCGGCAGCCGGGCGGTTGCGTTTCGACGTCAATCGCGCCAGCGATGGTCTGTATTGGCAAGATTTTCCGCGCAGTGAGCTAGGTGTGACCGAGCGCTTGTTGCACAACGACGTGGCGTGGTTTGGTGGCGCCAACCATTGGCAAGCCAGCGCCGGCGTGTACACCTGGCAGACGCTGCAAGATCCCTCGTTGGCCACCATCACCGCGCCGTATGACCGGGTGCCCAGTTTGACTTGGCATTCATCCAGGCCTTTTGGCGCCCAAGGCGCGCTGCAGTGGGGTGCCAGTGCCGACTTAACGCGGTTTCATCGCGCCAGCTCCATTGCCAACACCCACAACGGTTGGCGTTGGGTAGGCAAACTGCGTGCGCAGCGGCAGTGGAATTGGCCAGGCGCTTATGTGCGCCCTCAGCTGGCGTTACAGGCCAGGCACTACAGCCTCGAGCAAGCGCTGCCCGCCGGCAACACACGCTATGCCGGCCAGCGCAGCGCCTCGCTGCTGGTGCCGACGGCCAGCGTGGACGCGGGTTTGATTTTTGAGCGTTTAACCGCCAATGGCACGTGGTTGCAAACGCTTGAGCCCAGGGCGTTGTTGGCGTATACCCCTTACGTGGCGCAAAGCGGCTTGCCCAAGTTTGACACCAGTGCGCAAGACTTCAATTTCTCAAGTATTTACTCACCGTATCTGTACAACGGTGAAGACCGTGTGGCCGATTTGCAAACGCTGACGCTGGGCGTGACGTCTCGCTGGTACGACAACGCCAATGGTCGTGAAGTATTCAGCGTTGGTGTGGCGCAGCGCTACCGTTTGGCCAGTCAGCGGGTGCAACTCGACGACAACCCCGTTGCACTGGACAAAAAAGTCAGCGACACCTTGCTTGGCGGTGCGTGGCGTGTCGATCAGCAATGGAGCGCCGACACCTTGCTGCAGTTCGATGCCGACACCAATGAGCTCACGCGTGCCACGGTGGGTACGCGTTACCACCCGCGTCCGTTTCATACGCTAAGTGTGGCGTATCGAAGCAACCGCCCCAAGGCCGGCGGCGAAGTAACCGAGCTCTTGGACCTGGGCTGGCAGTGGCCACTGAACCAAGCCAGCCTAAACGGCCCGAGTCCTGAAGCCATGCGCGTATACGGTGTTGGGCGTTTCAACTACAGCGTGCCAGACAGCCAAGTGGTGGACGCGCTGGCGGGCCTGGAATTTGACGCCGGATGCTGGATTGCTCGGGTGTTGTTAGAGCAACGGCAAAACACCGCGGCACAAGCCAATTGGCGGGTGTTGTTTCAGCTTGAACTCAGTGGCTTTGCCCGAGTTGGCTCCAATCCTTTGAGTTTGTTGGGAGCGCAAGTGCCGGGCTACCAAGTATTGGCCCCGCAGCGCGTCACACCCAGCCGTTGGGAGAACTATGACTAAACCAGCCTCTTGGTTCCTGCTGCTGACCACGCTCGCCGCCTGTTGGACTGCGACCGCGCCAAGCGCCATGGCACAAACCGGTGACCGCGTCGTGGCCGTGGTTAACCATCAGCCGATCACGTGGCGCGAGTGGGATCGGCGCATGCAAATGGTGCGCGCCCGCAACCCAGGGCAGGCCTTGCCCCGCGACGTGGGCCAACAGGTGCTGGAGGCTTTGGTGCAAGAGCGCGCCATGGTGCAAGAGGCCCTGGCCATGGGCATTGGCGTAAGCGAAGACGAGGTAGACAACGCCCAGCGGGCGGTGGCGCAACAAAACAACGTGTCGGTGGCGGTGTTGCAGCAACAAGTAGCCCAAGACGGCCTGACGCCACAGGCCTATCGCCAGCAACTGCGACAACAGCTGTTGCTGCAACGCGCGCAAACACAAATCGTGGAGCAACGCGTGGCGATAAGCGAGGGAGAAATCACGCGGTTTTTACTCACGCGCGCACCACGCGCGCCCGAGCGCTTGGCGCTGCAGCAGTGGCTGGTGGCCACACCTGAGGGCGCCACGCCGGCACAGCAAGCGCAAGCAAGCGAGCGTGCGCAGGCCATGGTGCGCGCGGCACGCCAAGGCCAGCCATGGGCGTCTTTGGGCGACGCGGCAGCTGCCAGCGATCAGCCGCTTGCGCAGCCTACCGATTTGGGGTGGCGCAACCGAGGCGACTGGCCCGAGCTGTTTGTGCAAGCGGTTGACACCCTTGAGCCAGGCCAAGTGAGTAACGTGGTACGCAGCGGGGCTGGCTTTCATGTGCTGCGCCTGGAGGCGCGGGCGGCGCCCGGGCTCGACCTCAACATCACCCTAACGCGCGCGCGGCATATTTTGCGGCGGCCCAGTGCCACCCAAACCATGCCGGCAATCATGCGCGAGCTTGATGCGTGGCGCCAACAGGTGGCAACCGGCCAGGCCGATTTTGCAGCGTTGGCACAAGCGCACAGCCAAGATGGCTCAGCGGCACAAGGGGGCGATTTGGGCTGGGCTCAGCCGGGGCAGTTTGTGCCAGAGTTTGAGCAAGCCATGAACGCCTTACCGGTGGGTGGCGTCAGCCAGCCTGTGGTGTCGCGCTTTGGGGTGCATTTGATTCAAGTGGTGCAGCGACGCCAAGAGCCCATGACCGAGGCCCAACAACGTGATTGGGCGCGGCAACAGCTGCGCGAACAACGCGCCCCCATGGCATACAACGCGTGGGCCGCTGAGGTGCGGGCCAAGGCCTTCGTGCAAGTGTTGGCAACCGACTTGTCGTGGTAATCGCGCGCCACACACCGCGCAAGCGGTTTGGGCAACACTTTTTGCGTGATCCGGCGGTGGTCGATGCCATTGTTGGTGCGGTGGCACCGCAGTTAGGTGAGGCGTTACTAGAAATCGGCCCTGGCTTGGGCGCGTTGACCGAGCCGCTGATGCAGCGTGTGCCGGATTTGGTGGTGATCGAGCTCGACCGTGATTTGGTGAAGCGTTGGCAAGGCCGAGCCGGTGTGCAGGTGGTGGCCGACGACGTGTTGCGCGTTGACTTTGCTGCCTTACCCAAGCCGCACGCGCAAACGCACTGGCGGGTGGTGGGCAATTTGCCGTACAACATTTCCACGCCGATTTTGTTTCACCTCATGCACTATGTGCACGCGGTGGCCAGTCAGCACCTGATGCTACAAAAAGAGGTGGTGGACCGCATGCTGGCCGCGCCATCGAGCAAAGCCTACGGGCGCTTGAGCGTGATGCTTCAGTGGCGCTACCACATGACTCGGGTGCTGGATGTGCCCCCGCAAGCGTTTGAACCGCCGCCCAAGGTGCACAGCGCCGTGGTGGCCATGATGCCCCGCCCGCAACCGCTGGTGTTGCCTGCGGCCTGCCTTGAAGCCTTGCTTAAGGCGGCGTTTGGCCAGCGTCGCAAATTGTTACGCCACGGTTTAGGGCCCTGGCTTGAGGCTCAGGGCTACCAAGGTGATTTTGATTTGATGCGCCGTGCCGAAGAGGTGCCACCCGAGGCGTTTTGGGCTTTGGCCCAAGAGGTGGGGGCGGTTTCGCCGGCGCCCAGCCCCGAACCGTAAGTGGGGGGCTGAGCCAGGGCCGGGTTTAAGCGGCGTTAAGCCAGTAGCCTGCGTTAAACGGGCTGCTCATGCGCAACGCCATAGGGCTTACGTCAACCAGTTTGTCTGTTGGCATGGGCTCGTCGGCGCTGTCTATGCTTACCGCGTCGTCACTGGGGGCACGGGCCACGGCAAACGAGTAAAAGCAGCGAAACGGCACCCGCCGCTCACCCCAGTAATCGGCGGCGTCGCGGAACGCGTCCAGTAGCTGCTCGCGCACTTCTTTGTCGAACTTGGGGTTGCACGGAATGTGCTCAAGCACCACGACAAAGCCAGTTTGCGGCCCCGACCGGTACACCGTGTCGGTGATGGCGCCAAGCACGCTGTCAAAATTTTTGATGTGGCCGCCTTGTAGCCGGTACTGCGCCACCAACAAATCAAGCGCTTCTTGCTTGGTGTGTGCTTTGCCGAGGTTGGCGTAAAGAAAGTGGTGCCCCAGCTGCTCCGCCGCCGACTGCAACTGGTCGACCCGGTAAGCGCGTATGGATTGCACAATGTTGGGGCGAACCGAACGAAAAAAGGTTTCCATAACCAGCAACTCTCTGAAAAAGCGTATCCCCGTTTGGATTTAAACCTAAGTGTTAGGCCTTTCACCGTGCACCAAGTCGGCGCTTTGGGGTTATCCCGCTGTTTAAGCTGTCTATTGTGCCGAATTGGGCGGAAAAATGCAAGTAAACCCTAACATGGGCTGGTTTTTGGCACGGTGGCTATGCCCTTGGCAGCTTGTTTGTGTACTAAAGGCCCAAACCCAGCTGGTCGGCGGCGTCGCGTGGTGCGTTGGCGTCGGCCACAGTGAGCGCGGTCATGTTCACAATACGCCGCACCGTGGCACTGGGGGTGAGAATATGCGCCGGTTTGGCCGCGCCCAGCAAAACCGGGCCAATGGCGATGTTGCCGCCCGCCACGGTTTTGAGTAGGTTGTAGGCGATGTTCGCGGCGTCAATGTTGGGTAGCACCAGCAGGTTGGCGTCGCTGCTCAGCGGCGAGTCGGGCAACAAACGCAGTCTGGCGTTGCTGTCCAAGGCCAAGTCGCCGTGCATTTCGCCGTCCACCATCAACCACGGGGCCTGAGTCTGCAGCAGCGCCAGCGTCTCGCGCATTTTGACGGCGCTGGGTTGGTCCGACTGCCCAAAATTACTGTGCGACAAAAGCGCCACGCGTGGCGTGATGCCAAAACGACGCATTTCTTGCGCCGCCGCGACGGTGATCTCGGCCAACTGTTCGGCGGTGGGGTCGTAGTTCACGTGGGTGTCAACCAAAAATACCTGCCGCCCAGGCAGAATGAGACCATTCATGCAGGCGTACACGCCGGCGTCCGCGCGCTTGCCAATTACTGGGTCAAGGTAGGCCAAGTGCGCTTGTGTGGTGCCCCAGGTGCCGCACAGCAGGCCATCGACATGGCCGTGTTCGAGCAACATGGCGCCAATCAGGGTAAGACGGCGCCGCATCTCGATTTTGGCCAGCTGCGGGGTGACACCCTTGCGAACCGTGCGCTGCAGGTAGTCTTGCCAAAAGGTGCGGTAGCGGGCGTCTTGCTCCACGTTAACCACCTCGTAGTCCACGCCTTCTTGCAAGCGCAAACCAAAGCGTTGGATGCGCTGCGTGATCACCGCGGGGCGACCAATGAGCACCGGGTAGGCCAAGCCTTCGTCAACCACCACCTGCGCGGCACGCAAAATGCGCTCCTCTTCTCCCTCGGCGTAGGCCACGCGCTTGCGGCTGGCCTGTTTGGCCGCCGTAAACAGGGGCTTCATGATGGTGCCCGAGGCGAACACGAACGATTGCAGGCGTTCGCCGTAGGCTTCAAAGTCTGTGATGGGCGCTTGCGCAACGCCACTTTGCTCGGCCGCGGCGGCCACGGCGGGGGCAATCTTCATCATCAGCCGCGGGTCGAATGGTTTGGGTATCAGGTAGTCGCGCCCAAACGATAGGCTTTCGCCGACATACGCGGCGGCCACCACCTCGCTTTGCTCGGCTTGCGCCAAATCCGCCAGTGCGTGCACCGCAGCGATTTCCATTTCGTCGGTGATGGTGGTGGCACGCGCGTCAAGTGCACCGCGAAAAATGTACGGAAAGCACAGCACGTTGTTGACTTGATTCGGGTAGTCGGTGCGTCCGGTGGCCATGATGGCGTCGTCACGCACGGCGTGCACTTGCTCCGGGAGAATTTCGGGGTTGGGGTTGGCCAATGCAAAGATGATGGGCTTGGTGGCCATGCGTTGCACCATGTCGGGTTTAAGTACGCCGGCGGCGGACAGTCCCAGGAACACGTCGGCCTGATCAATGACATCGCCAAGCGTACGGGCCTCGGTGCGCTGGGCAAACTGTTGCTTGTCCTCGTCCATCAGCTCGGTGCGCCCCTCGTAGACCACACCGGCGAGGTCCGTGACCCAGATGTTGGCCCGCGGCAGGCCAAGCTTGACCAGCAAATTAAGGCAGGCCAACGCCGCCGCCCCGGCCCCTGAGGTCACCAGCTTGACGTCTTCAATGCGCTTGTTGGCCACCCGCAAAGCGTTGATGAACGCCGCGCCAACCACAATGGCGGTGCCATGCTGGTCGTCGTGAAACACCGGAATGTTGAGACGTTGCCGCAGTTGGCGCTCAACGACAAAGCAGTCGGGGGCCTTGATGTCTTCAAGGTTGATGCCACCAAAGGTTGGCTCCAGCGCCGCAATGATTTCTACCAAACGCTGCGGGTCTTTTTCGTTGATTTCGATGTCGAAAACGTCGATGCCGGCAAACTTCTTAAACAGCACCGCCTTGCCTTCCATCACCGGCTTGGCGGCCAGTGGACCGATGTCGCCCAGGCCAAGCACGGCGGTGCCGTTGGTGATCACCGCCACCAAATTGGCGCGGGCGGTGTAGCGGTAGGCGGCGGCTGGATCGGCAACGATTTCTTCACACGGCGCTGCAACACCGGGTGAATACGCCAGTGCCAAATCCCGTTGGTTCACCAGTTGCTTGGTCGCCGAGACCGCGAGTTTGCCCGGCGTGGGATGCTCGTGGTACTGCAGTGCCGCGCGGCGCAGCTGTTCGCGGGACGCTGAGGGGTCGGTTGGGTCGGCCATGGTGGATCCAGGTGGCAAAAGGTGAACGTCGATTGTAGGCAGCCTAGGCCATCAACGCCTCAATCGCGTCGATCGCCACGGGCACATCGCGCGTCAGCAGCTCACAGCCGCTGGCGGTGACCAGCGCGTCGTCTTCAATGCGAATGCCGATGCCGCGCAAGGCCTTGGGCGCCGAGCTGTCAGGCCGAATGTAAAGCCCCGGCTCAATGGTGAGCATCATGCCGGGTTGCAACATCCGGCTGCCGCGCGCGCCGCTGGCGTCATCGGTGTCGGCCTCCGTGTAAGCGCCGGCGTCGTGCACATCCAAACCCAGCCAGTGGCTGGTGCGGTGCATGTAAAAGTCGGTGTAAGCGCGGCTTTGGATCACGGCGTCCACATCGCCGTGGGTGGCGCGGGGCAACAGTTTCAAGTCGAGCATGCCTTGGCACAACACGCGCAGGGCGCTTTGGTGCACGTCGTCAAAGCGCATCCCGGCGCGGGTCGTGGCCACGGCGGCTTGTTGCGCGGCCAACACCACGGCGTAAACGTCGCGCTGTGCGTCGCTGAAGCGGCCATTGGCCGGAAAGGTGCGGGTGATGTCGCTGGCGTAGCCGTCGAGTTCGCCCCCGGCGTCAATCAGTACCAGGTCGCCGGCGTTGATGGGTCCGTTGTCGGCGCGGTAATGCAGCACACAGGCGTTGGCGCCGGCGGCCACGATCGAGTTGTAGGCCGGGGCTTGGGCGCCGTGGCGACGAAATTCGTGCAGCAGTTCGGCCTCCAGGTGGTACTCGCGCAAGGCCTGTCCTTGACGCAGCGCTTGCGCGCAATGCTGCATGGCGCGCCGATGGGCGCCGGCGCTGATGCGCGCGGCGCGTGCCATGGTGTCTTGTTCGGTGGCGTCTTTGATAAGACGCATCTCGTCGAGTAACGCGCAAAGGTCTTGCTGCGATTGCGGGCAACGCACGCCGCTTCGGGCTTGCGCGCGAACCTCGCTAAGCCACCCTTGAACCTGTTCACTCAGGCCCGAATGGGTGGCAAAAGGCCACCACACGGTGTGCTGGTTGGCCAATAGCTTGGGCAACTCGGCAGCAAGTGCTTCTACCGGGTGCGCTTGGTCTATGCCGAGCGTGGCCGGGGCATCTTGCGGTCCAAGCCGGTAGCCGTCCCAAATTTCTCGAGCCAAGTCTTTGGGCTGGCAAAACAAGGTGCTGTGCCCCAAGTGGTCCAGCACCAGCCAAGCGTGTGGCTCGGTGAAGCCGGTGAGGTAATAAAAGTAACTGTCAAAACGATACGGGTGCTCGCTGTCACGGTTACGGGGTTGGGGCGCAGCCGTGGGCACGATGGCCACGGCGTTGGGGCCAAGCTGTGCCGCTAGGCGCCGTCGGCGATCGGCAAATAGGTTGTCGGTGTTCATAAAGTGCTGGGGGTGACAGGAAAAAAATGTTGGGCCTGCGCCAAACGCTCGGGTGTGCCAACGTCCATCCAAGGGCCGTGGTACACGGTGCCGCCCACTTGGCGCCGCGCGATGGCCTGGCGCAGCAGCGGCGCCAGGGCCGCAACCTCGCCCTGTGGATTGCCTGGGGCAAGACTGCACCATGGGGGTTCAAACAGCCTGCGGTGGAACACGCCAAAGGTGGCGTAGGTGTAGCGCGGCCAGCCGGGTTCGTCGCCGAGCAGGCCTTGTGGCCCTAAGCCAAAATCACCGGCGGGATGATGCGCGGGGTTGGGCACCAACCACAAATGCGCCAGGTGCTCGCCACGGCAAACGGCGGCGGCTGGCGCCGCGTCAAACGCAAAATGTGGCGCCAACGCGTCGGCCGCGGCCACCCAAAACACGTCGTTCAGCTGTGGCAAGGCGTAGGCAATGCCGCCGGCGGTTTCTAGGGCGTGGCCAAAGCGCTGCCCCTCATGGCTGTAGCGCAGGCTGGGGCGTTCGGGGGTGGCCGGTAAATCGGCGGGAAATGTGGCTTCGATTTGTTCGCCCAGCCACGCCGTGTTGATCATAGCCTGCGCCACGCCGGCGCGCGCCAAACCCGCCAGCGTGTGCGCCAGCAAGGGCTGTCCGCCAACGTGTAGCAACGGCTTGGGGCA
>Ga0181569_10002353_pt1 | contig 14987 bp, 17 predicted proteins | sample 101ome_19_FD_132452 | JGI IMG/M metagenome (GOLD analysis project Ga0181569, IMG submission 132452) | Coastal salt marsh microbial communities from the Groves Creek Marsh, Skidaway Island, Georgia - 101405AT metaG (megahit assembly) | ecosystem: Environmental > Aquatic > Marine > Intertidal...
AAACTATCCCAAAGCCGATCCGAATCGATCTGCAAATTCTTTGTGTTTTGCATAGCGATCTCCTCATTTCCTTAAAAGTTTAAATGAATAACAGACAAAACTTGCCCATCTACCCGGCTTTCCGAATCAAAATTAAAAAATCAACTGATGCGAGATAGCCGTGATTGCGCCTCTTTTAATAGAATCACAGCCTTTGCGATACGATCCGAACGCATTGATGAATGATCAACTGTTGCTGATGGGGTTGAGGCAGAAAGTTCCGCAACCGCAGCATCTTGCTTAGGCTTAGAAAACCCTTTGAGGGCTTGTTGAGCGCCCTTAATCGTATAACCCTCTTGGTAAAGAAGGTTTTGAATCTTTTTCAACAGAACAATGTCTTCGGGGCGATAGTAACGCCGCCCCCCATTGCGCTTGATTGGTTTAAGTTGGTTAAATCGAGTTTCCCAAAACCTCAGAACATGGGTTGGGACATCTAACAATGAGTATACTTCTGAAATATTACGAAAAGCTTCGGGGTTTTTTTCAACCATGATGATACCCCTAATTAGCGGTTAACTTGAAGAATTAACCTTTTTTCGTAAAATATGGGAAGGGCGAAATGATAAGACCCGGCGAGGCGTAATGGGAACTTCTTCACCAGTTTTGGGATTACGACCAATACGCTGTCTTTTATTGAGAACGGTAAAGCTACCAAATGAGGTAATTTTAACATTTTTACCACTCTCAAGCGATTCAGAGATTTCATCAAGAATAGTGCCAACCATGTCAGCAGATTCATTTCTGGATAGCCCAATTTTTTGGTAAATAGCTTCAGCAATATCAGCGCGAATAAGAGAACGTTTCATGAGATAAAATTAATCAACAATATCAGCAACGTCAACACTTAAAATCATATCAATCAGGTTTACCTACACGAACAATAGATGCCCCCCATGCCAAACCGCCCCCGATGCCTTCAAAGGCAACCACATCCCCATTTTTGATACGGTTTTCGCGCATCGCCTCATCAAAAGCGAGAGGAATTGAAGCGGCAGACGTGTTAGCATGACGCGAAACTGTACGCACCACTCTTTCATCTGACATATTAAGTTTCTTTTGTAAATTATTGATAATTCTAATATTTGCTTGGTGCGGAACTAGCCAATCAATATCGTCTGCCTGAAGACCAGATTTTTTAATAGCCTGATCCAGACCAGAGGCTAGTTTTTCAACTGCATGTTTGAACACATCCTGTCCACTCATCTTTACGGTGCCGACATGACCTCTGGCAGGCCCACCATCAACATAAAGAATATCGCGAAAGCGGCCATCAGTGAAAATTACTGAGGATAATATTCCCCAGCCTTTTGCATCATCGCTGGCTTCAAGGATAACGGCCCCTGCCCCATCACCAAACAGCACCGCCGTGCTGCGGTCGTTCCAATCCAAGATTCGGCTAAAGGCCTCTGCCCCAATGACCACTATTCTTTTGGCTTTACCACTCTTGATCATTGCATCTGCCACATCCAGCGCATAAATAAAGCCTGCACAAACGGCTTGAAGATCAAAGGCAAAGGCTTGAATGGCGCCAAGTTTACGCTGGACCGTTGCCGCAGTTGAGGGAAAAGTGTCATCAGGTGTTGTTGTGGCAACGATAATGCCATCCATATCAGAGGCTGTAAGCCCAGCGCTTTCCAGCGCACGATTAGCTGCGTGTGTCGCCATATCTGAGGTTAACTCATCATCAGCCACGATATGCCGCTGGGTAATACCAGTCCGCTGACGAATCCATTCATCATCCGTGTCCATGATTTTCGCAAGATCATGATTAGTGAGCACTTTTTCAGGCAGGTAAGACCCTGACCCCGTGATCAGCACTGATGGGAACGACTTTTCAGCATTGGACATCTTAAGAGGCTTCCTCTTTGTTTTTCATTTTTAACGATTGGGCCACTTCAATCGCATCAATAGATCGGGCGATGCCATTCTTCAGATCATCCATAAACCCATGGCGATGCATATCACTAGCGACCTTTATGGCATTGGCAATGCCATCCTGGTTGGCACCCCCATGGGATTTCACCACAATACCGTTCAATCCTAATAGCACCGCCCCATTATAGCGTTGAGGGTTCATCATATCGCGCAGTTGTTGAAATGATCGCCTTGCCAAAAGATATCCAAGACGTGAGAATATGGTTGCGCGAAACGAATTGCGAATCATGGTACCGATTAGCTTTGAAGTACCTTCAGCTGTTTTCAGCGCAACATTACCGCTAAACCCATCAGACACGATGACTTGCGCTTCCCCCATGGGAATGCCGTCACCTTCGACAAATCCAGCATAGTTCATTTGGATTGACGGGTCAGAAAGAATGGCGGCGGCCTCACGAATAGAGGCACTGCCTTTTTGTTCTTCCTCACCAACATTAAGCAGTCCGATGCTAGGACGGTCCACTTTGCCAATAACACGATAAAAGGCATCACCCATCGCGGCAAATTGCACCAAATTCGTAGAGGAACATTCAATGTTTGCGCCCAAGTCCAGCATACAACACGACCCTTTGAGGGTTGGAAACAAAGCTGCTAGCGCCGGACGCTCTATCCCCTCAATGGTGCGCAGGACCATTAAGGCCATAATCATCAAAGCCCCTGAATTTCCAGCAGAAACAACGGCGCTGGCCTCACCAGATTTTACAAGATCAATCGCCAGACGCATGGAGGAGTTTTTACCTGAACGCAGAGCCTGTGAAGGCACCTCATCAGAGGCAACAATATCCTCAGTATGAAGGATATCGACTTGATGCAAAATAGGATTATCCTTGATCAGGGGCTTAAGCTTATTTTCATCACCAACCAGAATAGGCCGCAAAGCAGGATCATTCTGCATAGCAAGTGCCGTACCGCTTATCACAGACTGCGGAGCGTCATCACCGCCCATCGCATCTATCGCAAGTTTTATTTCATTTGTTGTCAAAAAATCTACGCCCCAAAATATTGTATTTTTCTATCTTGTTTTCTTCAAATCAGCAAGTTTTCCGAATGGCCCTTGATCATCTTTAGATTTAACAACGATATCAACCGGGGGAACATCATCTGCTCGCGGCCAGTCTGGTGCCTCAAGCAAGATCAACTGCGCCACAGTCTCACCAACGGGAATGGTGCGATTGATCATGGGCTCTGTTTGAACACTCATAGGATCAATCACGGCTTCCTCATCATCACCATCCATCACAGCAAAGCGCTCATCTACCTCAATCATAAGCGACTGGGCTACTTCAGCATCACTAATCACACAAGTCATCACGATTTCTGCAGCAATTTTGCCTGTCATATGACAGGCTTCATTCGATAGCCGACTTAAGATGATCTGACCATCAAGGCGATCAATTCTTATCCATTCAAACCTTTTTGCTAACGCGTCTTTATCCTCAGCATCTACTTGAAAAGATAAACGAAACGGTTTAGTTGCCTCAACCTTATCAAAATCTATGGTCAGATTAAGCATGACCATTATCCAGAATATCAATTTGCGGTGAGATTTTCCCAGCCAACAAATCGGCATCATTTTGATGATCAAGGTCTGAAGCCGCACGCATAACCTGATTTGCTAACTCTTTTGCCCTTCCCATATCGTCAGTGTCACGATAAACATTGCGCTCCAGTGCTGATATCAGCATTGCCTTATCTCCAGCATCAAGGGCCGCACCATAAGCCTTAACCCTGCCCATAAAGGCTGTGGCCATAACCTTTACCTTTTTTCCAACCTTATTTTCACTGACCCCAATTTCATGCAGACTTAAATCCATATCCGCAAACATGGTATCTATTAATTCTTGTGCCCTTTGTTTACCAATGGTGTTCTCTGTCATTTTGGTTAAACGTCTGACAACAAGGGTTGCCACCAAACAAAGAGCATCAAAACGACCATCAAAAGTATCAGCAATGGCATATTGCTCATAGATTTGAGGAGTTCTTGCGGTTTCTGCGACTTGGCGATATAGCAATTCTGCTTCCACACTAGAGGGACGCGACCAATCGAGCACTTTTTTACGCAACCATTGCAACATCACATTGTTTGTCCTTGAAAGGCTAGGAGACGAACAAGACACCCACAGCCAAAGCTTGCATTGACGGGGCATTTACCTTATTGATAACTTGTTATTATCATGAAGACTCGAATGAAAAAACAAATTAATTTTGCCCTTGGCATTGGCCTTATGACAATGGTTTCCGCTTGCGGAAGTCAGTTGAGCCAACATGGCAATAGCCTTGATCCAATTGCTCTTGAACGGCTTGAGATTGGCGCCACCAGACAAGTTGAAATTGAAGCTATGTTTGGCAAACCTTCTGCGCGTGGGGCTTTTGATTCTGGGCGCATTTATTATATCTCGCAAGTGATGATAAAGGCACCAGCACAGAAAACCACTTTGCAGGAACGTACGGTTGTAGCTTTTACGTTTGATGATAACGATGTGCTTGAAGCCATTGAGTTTACTAATCAAGATGATGGCAAGACTGTCTATTATGTGGACAGCACCACCCCAACACCGGGTGATACCTTTGGATTATTTGAACAAATTCTTGGTAATATTGGTCGGCCGCCTGGATCAGGTGGTCAATAAATCTTATTTCTTGCTAGGCCTTTTTCATCGTCACGTCATACGGCATGATTTGAAGATTGTTTTAACTGGTTATAGTTTTATGCATTAAAAAACCCCTTGCAGCATGGCCGCAAGGGGTTAACACATGATAATCGTTGCTATTTAGGCAGCTAAAGCAGCCAGCATCAATAGAGCAACGATATTGATGATTTTAATCATAGGGTTAATAGCAGGGCCGGCAGTGTCCTTATAAGGATCACCAACTGTATCACCTGTCACTGCAGCTTTATGGGCTTCAGACCCTTTGCCGCCATGATTGCCATCTTCGATATACTTCTTGGCATTATCCCATGCACCGCCACCGGCAGTCATGGAAATAGCCACATAAAGACCAGTGACAATAGTCCCAAGCAACATGGCCCCAACCGCAGTAAAGGCGGCTTCTTGGCTCACAGTAGCATTGATGACCATATACACAACTATAGGTGCTAATACGGGCAGAAGTGATGGAATGATCATTTCACGGATTGCGGCACGTGTCAGCAAATCAACAGCAGTGCTGTAATCTGGCTTTGCTTTGCCTTCCATAATGCCCTTGATCTCGCGGAATTGACGGCGGACTTCTTCCACCACCTCACCGCCAGCACGGCCAACCGCCTGCATGCCCATTGAGGCAAACAGATAAGGCAACATCCCGCCAATCAGCAAGCCAACCACAACATAAGGATCGGTTAGGCTGAAATTAACTTCGAGGGTTGGGAAATAGCGCTCAAGGTCGGCGATATAAGCCGCAAAGAGAACAAGCGCAGCCAAAGCAGCAGAACCAATAGCATAACCCTTTGTTACCGCTTTCGTGGTGTTACCAACTGCATCAAGAGCATCGGTAACCTGACGAACAGAGTCATCAAGTTCTGCCATTTCAGCAATACCGCCAGCGTTATCAGTGACAGGCCCATAAGCATCAAGAGCAACCACCATACCAGCAAGTGCCAGCATAGTTGTAGCCGCAATACCAATGCCATAGATATCTGCTGTGACATAAGACACAATGATACCAGCAGAGATAATAATCGCAGGAATTGCTGTTGCTTCCATCGACATCGCCAGACCAGAGATCACATTGGTACCATGACCAGTTTCTGAGGCCTTCGCCACCACTCTAACAGGGCGGAATGACGTTGAGGTATAGTATTCAGTGATCCACACCATCAGACCAGTAACCACCAAACCTACAATAGCGCAGATAAAGTAATCCATGCCTGCTTCTTGACCAGCAAACACATGATCAATCAGGAAATAGATGGCAATAGCAGAGAGTACTGCGGTTGCAATAAAGCCTTTGTAAAGTGCACCCATGATGTTGTTAGAAGAACCAAGGCGAACAAAGAATGTACCAATGATAGAAGTCACAATACAAACCGCACCAATACCAAGCGGCAAGAGAAGCGCGTTCATATCACCACCAAGCTGAATGGTAGCCAACAGCATAGTTGCCACAATCGTTACCGCATAGGTTTCAAACAAATCAGCGGCCATACCAGCACAGTCACCAACATTGTCACCCACATTATCGGCAATAACCGCAGGGTTTCTGGGATCATCTTCTGGGATGCCTGCTTCGACTTTACCAACAAGGTCAGCACCGACATCAGCGCCTTTGGTAAAGATACCGCCACCTAAACGCGCAAAGATAGAAATCAATGACGCGCCAAATGACAGTGCAACCAAGGCTTCCATCATCTCATGAATTTCCATATTGATGCTAGACAAATACATATAATAGCCAGCAACACCAAGTAAACCCAGGCTAACAACCAGCATACCAGTAATAGCGCCAGATTTGAATGAGATGGAAAGTGCCTCAGCCAGAGAGCGTCTTGCGGCCTCAGTTGTGCGGACATTAGCCCGAACCGACACATTCATGCCGATATAGCCAGCAATGCCCGAAAGCACAGCGCCAATAACAAAGCCAATGGCAACATAAATGCCAAGGGTAAACACCAGAATAGCGGCAACAACAATGCCGACTATGCCAATGGTTGTATATTGACGGTTAAGATAGGCTCGCGCCCCTTCCTGAATGGCTCCAGCAATTTCTTGCATACGCTCGTTACCAGCACTTGCGGCGAGAACGCTTTTGGACGCCCAGACACCATAGAGCAGTCCAAGAATACCGCTGCCAATGGCCATATAGACGAAGAAATCATAATTCATGATTGGTTAGTCCTGTTTTCATGGGGTATGCGATAAGACCAGTTGACCCCCCAATTGCATCAACTGATCAAAAAGATAATCCGTTCTGAATTAGCCACATAGCCCAAGTGTTAATGGCCTATGCGATTGCAGTTCAATTCCGCTGTTTTATAATCAATGCGCTAAGTCTGCGCAATGAAAAACCTTCGTTTTTCTATGTTTCTGAAAGGGTTTTCCCCATTAAGCAAACTCTTGGGGTCGAAACTGGTGCGCGAGGCGGTCAAGAATGGCAGTGATATAGGCAGTATCTACTTCCCAGCTATCAGCGATAGCCGAATATTCAGCAATAATTGTTCGCGCAGAAATATCAGGCAAGTCTTCAAATTCCAACATTGCCAGCCGTAAAATATCACGATCAATCTGGTTGATTCTTTCCATCGTCCAGCCTTGACCAAGATACGCTGAAATATGCTCATCCATATTCGCCCGCCTTGCATCAACCCCAAACACCAGCCTTGTGTAATGCTGGTCATTAAGGTGAGTCAGCTTAAACTCTTTCAGCAATTCCGGTAAAAACCGATTTTGAAAACTCACCACCACATCGGTTAGCTGCTGCCCACTCCCCCATTGTTGGTATAGCGTCTGAACCGCAGCAATGCGGGCAGCGGCACGGCGACGAATAGAGGCTGGACGCAAATCCGATTTATCCGGCTTAGCATCATCAGTTTCGGTCATGTGTTGTCATCCTCGTGATCAAAACTGCGGTATCCAGATATCGTCAAACCATAACCATCTAAGCCAACGATATTTCGCTGAACATTTGACAAAAGGATCATCTTATCGACGCCAAGATCATTCAGAATCTGTGCCCCAACACCATAATTTCTAATTTCATTTCGGCTGGTCTTATCCCCTGACACTTTACGCTGAACAAGATCAGAAATTGTTGTTGGGCTCGGCTCTCTTAACATCACAATTAAACCTCTGCCTTCATCTGCGATCATCTGCATTGCTGTTTGAATCTCATTCCCTGTCCGGCCTGATAATTCTTCCCCCAACACATCGGTCATTAAATTAATTGCATGCATCCGCACCAAAACAGGCTCAGGTGATGACAAATCCCCCTTAATCAACACAATATGTTCCGCATAGCTAGCGGTATTGATATAAACCATCATCCGCCAATCACCGCCAATAGAAGAGCGAAAGATAATCTCGCCACTTCGCTTGATAATGGTCTGACGGCGGCGTTTCCATGCAATCAGATCAGCAATCGTGCCAATACCCAGCTGATGCGTTTTAGCAAAACTTTCTAAAAACGCGCGATCAGCTAGAGAGCCATCTTCATTCATTATCTGGCAAAGCACACCGGCAGGCCAGCTTCCTGCCGCGTTGGCGATATCAACAACGGCCTCTGTCCTTCCAGCTCTGACAAGGGTTCCCCCTTCTTTGGCAATTAGCGGAAAAAGATGCCCGGGCGAGGTGACATCAGACGCCCCATATCGCGGGTCAGCTGCCACACGAATACTATGTGCCCTATCCTTAGCAGATACCCCTGTGGAAATCCCAAGCCTAGCTTCAATAGAAATCGTAATGGCAGAATGGCGTGGAGAGTCAAACATACGGTCATGAAAGTTTAAGCCTAAATTAGTAGCTCTGTCCCTTTCAATCGCAAGACAAATGATGCCGCGAGCATGCTTAAGCATCGCGTTGACCGCTTTATCATCACAATGTTCAGCCAAAATACAAAGATCACCGGTTGATGAACCATCACGGTCATCCATCAAGATAAACATTTTGCCAGCCTTGGCATCATCAAGAAGACGATCAATCGTGGTAACAGAAAGCTGATCAGCCTGATCGGAGGTCAATTTTCTAAACCTTTCTTAACGATATCCTGTTGAAACTGTGCCATGCGCGCCACGTATCTAGCCAGCATATCCACCTCAATATTGACGATTGAGCCTTCGGCGCAATCAGCCAAAGTTGTATGCGACCATGTATGCGGCACAACCATAATTTCGAATATCGTGCCTTTGACGCGATTAACCGTAAGGGATATGCCATCAATTGTAATAGACCCTTTGGCAGCAACAAATGGGGCCAATGGCTCTGGGAGATCAAATGCCATCAGGTAGCTATCCCCTTCAGACACAATTTTAGTCACAACGCCTTTGCCATCAACATGACCAGAAACAATATGCCCACCAAGTTCATCCCCAAGCGCTAATGCTCTTTCCAGATTAATCCGCCGACCAACTTGCCAATCGGCCATAGTGGTGACTTTGAGTGTCTCATCAGAAGCATCAACGCTAAAACTATTAGCCGTGGCATCAACAAGAGTTAGGCAAATACCGCTACAGGCAATAGAAGAGCCTTGTGCAATGGCCTTGCAATCCCATGGAGTTTGGATTTCAAGCCTAGCGCCGCCATCCACTTTGTGATTAATGGCGACAAGTTCACCTAGTGCGGTAATTATTCCTGTGAACATCTATTCATACTTTCAAAAAACTTGTCTTCAATCATCACGAACACCGTTAGCCATAAGCCTTGGATCAATGATCTCATAATCTCATGATCTGCGTTGCCAGATTTCCAGCACATCTTCACCAAGATATTGCCGCTGATAAAGGGCATAGCCCCTGCCAGCATCAAGATCCGTTAACCCAAGGTCTGCGACAACAGGCAACCCATCACCACCGATCACCATTGGATTTCTGATCCAGATGATGCGATCTACCAAACCAGCCTTTATAAAAGAAGCTAGCAACTTTCCACCAGCCTCAATCAGAACGCTGGTCATACCTTGTTTTACCAAAACTGACAAGGTGTTCATGGGATCAAGGTACCCTTCATTTCCCTTTTCAGCCGTCACAGTTTTGACCTCTTCTGGCAAGATCTGTCTATGGGACGAGTCTTCGGGGCAAATCACTAAGGTAGGATATTCACCAGATGTAGCAAAAATCTGAGCGGCAGGATTAAGCTTCTGTCCAGATGCCATCACTACCCGAAGGGGTTGATGGGTGATACCGTCCAAGCGGCAAGTCAGCATAGGATTATCCACCCTGATCGTACCTGCCCCGGTCAAAATTGCATCATGGCGTGACCGCAACAAATGTACATATTGTCTAGCCAATGCCCCAGTAATCCATTGTGAAGTGCCATTTTTGAGGGCAATTTTTCCATCTAGGGAAGTGGCGATTTTTACCGTAACGTGAGGACGCCCCTTGATACGCGTGTGATGATAGCCTGCAAGTTGATGGGCAATCGCATCAGAAAGAACCCCAGTGGTCACGGTAATGCCAGCAGAAGTCATAGCCGCAATACCCTTGCCAGACACCCTTTCATCTGGGTCTTGATTACCGATAACTACCCGGGCAATGCCCGCCGCTATTAGCGCTTCACAACAAGGAGGAGTCTGACCATGATGGGAGCATGGCTCAAGCGTGACATAGGCAGTAGCCCCTTTCGCGAGGCCACCTGCGGAGTCTAGCGCAACCGTTTCAGCATGCGGACGGCCGCCATCAGCGGTCACGCCGCGACCAACCAGAACATCATTTTTGACAATGACGCATCCCACAGAAGGGTTGGGTGCTGTTCGCCCATCGCCACGCCTGGCCATCATTAACGCTGCTCGCATCCATTTCCGATCTGCGGCAGAAATCACATCAGACATCCTTAACACTCAATTGTCAGAAGTTGCGCCAAACAAGAAAGGTAAGGGGCTTTACTTTTCCACTTCATCCTTGACGAAATTACCAAAATCCTGCGCTTCGCGAAAGTTTCGATAAACCGAAGCATAACGAACATAAGCAACCTTGTCGATCTGGGCTAATTCTTCCATGACCTGACGACCTATTTCTTCGGTGGTTGTTTCCCCCTCACCTTGTGATTCTAGCTTGCGGACAATGTTGTTGATGCGTTGCTGAACCATATCAGGGTCAACATTCCGCTTACGAAGGGCAATATTCATGGATCGTTCCAATTTATCACGATCAAAGGGTGAGCGTTTATTATTCCGCTTAACTACCATCAATTCACGCAACTGGACACGTTCAAAGGTGGTAAAGCGCGCCTCGCACGAGGCGCATTGACGGCGACGACGAATAGCTGCGCCATCTTCGCAAGGACGTGAGTCCTTAACTTGAGTATCCTGATGTCGGCAAAAGGGGCAATCCATGGGAATAACCTACAAGTTATTGATGAATGCCCCTTTTATACACAAAATCTAGTAAATTGGAAAGGCACGACAAAGATCGTGAACTTTTTTCTTAACGCTCTCCTCCACGGGACTATTATCGTTACGGTTGCTGGAAAGTCCGTCTAACACTTCACCAATCAGCAAGCCGACCTGACGGAATTCATCCTTACCAAATCCACGCGTGGTAGCCGCAGGTGTACCAAGGCGAATACCTGAGGTAACCATTGGTTTTTCTGGATCAAACGGAACACCATTTTTATTGCAAGTGATATCCGCCCGCTCCAATGAAACTTCGGAAATATCCCCAGTCAGCTTTTTAGGACGGAGGTCCACCAGAACGATATGATTATCTGTTCCGCCTGAGACAATATCAAACCCGCATTCAATCAGAGTATCAGACAACACTTTGGCGTTATCGACCACATTATTGATATAGGTTTTAAACTCCGGCTTTAGCGCTTCACCAAAACCAGCAGCTTTGCCCGCAATGGCATGCATCAGTGGTCCACCTTGAAGACCTGGAAACATAGCAGAATTGATCTTTTTGCCCAAATCTTCATCGTTGCTAAGGATAATACCACCACGTGAACACCGCAGGGTTTTGTGAGTGGTTGAGGTCACTACATGAGCATGTTCAAGAGGGCTTGCATGAGCGCCAGTAGCAACAAGACCAGAGATATGCGCCATATCGACCATCAAATAAGCCCCGCAGCTATCAGCAATATCGCGGAAGCGTTTAAAATCGATAACACGCGGATAAGCAGAACCGCCGGCAATGATCATTTTTGGTTTATGTTCATCGGCTAGACGCTGAATTTCCTCATAATCCAAAATGCCATCTTCGCGGCGGACACCATATTGCACAGCGTTAAACCATTTTCCGGACAAATTCGGGGCTGAGCCGTGGGTCAAATGCCCCCCCGCAGCCAAGGACATCCCAAGAATTGTGTCACCAGGCTTAAGCAGCGCAAGAAAAACACCCTGATTGGCCTGCGCCCCCGAATGAGGCTGAACATTAGCCCAAGCACAGTTAAATAGTTTTTTAGCCCGATCAATTGCTAGTTTTTCAACAACATCAACAAACTCACATCCCCCATAATAACGGCGACCGGGATAGCCCTCAGCGTATTTGTTTGTCAAAATGGAGCCTTGCGCCTCAAGCACTGCCCGACTGACAATGTTTTCTGAAGCAATCAATTCAATGCCATCGCGCTGGCGCGTCATTTCATTGTCAATCGCAGAGAACAGATCAAGATCTGTTTCCATCATAGGTGAATTGAAAAAGGTTTTCATTTCATTCATGTTTTTCTCCATTAAACGCTTGTGCTATTTGCCTTCGATATCCTTTACAGGCAGAACAGTCAACTTTTCTACTCTGGCGGTATGACGCCCACCTTCAAACGCGGTATCAACAAACGCATCAATGCACGCTAACGCTGTTGTTGTGCCAATTAATCGCTCACCTAATGCTATTACATTAGCATCGTTATGTTGACGAGAAAGAATCGCAGTTGTGACATCATGGCACAGCGCGGCGCGAATCCAAGGAAAACGATTAGCAGCAATTGAAATACCAATGCCACTGCCACAGACAAGAACACCAAACGCATCTGATACCGGTTTCATATTCCCAGCAAGCTTTGCGGCATAGTCAGGATAGTCGACCTTTTCGCCTTCATCAGGGCCAAGATCATGAACCATCATTCCCCGACCAGTAAGATGGGCGGCGATACGCTGACGCAAGATGGTACCAGCATGATCTGAGGCTACATATATTTCTAGCATCGCAATTTCCGCTTCTTTGATAAGCAAAAAAAATGTGTATGGGTAATCATATAAACAAAATCACAAAAAAACAGCAATAAACCATGTTTTTTTATAGTGACAAGAGCAACATTATATCCTAGTCTTTTTAATGAAAGCTGAGGTTGGGGAGGAACCAAAGCATAATATATATAAAACCTGATGGTGAGGTTAACCCCTTACCATTTTTTTTATCCTTTTCCAGCGTCAATTCTTGCCAAATCTCTAAACGAAAACCAGCCTGATTGAATAATCAACCACACAACCACCCATAATCCCATGGCAATGATCGTTGTGATCAACAATTTAATCAGGATTCTTGGCTTTTCAGGGGCTGATGGGGCATGGCCTTCTTCAGGGGCTTTTGCTGCTCTTGCGCCAAAAGGCAAGACCATGAACAAAACCCACCACCAAAGCAAAATATAAACAACTACACCTGATACGATATCCATTAAACTTGCTCCAATTCAATCAGAGTGCCGGTGATATCTTTGGGGTGGATAAATAGCACAGGTTTTCCATGTGCCCCAATTTTAGGATTGCCGTCCCCTATCACTCTTGCCCCCTCTTTTACCAGATGATCACGAGCAGATAGGATATCATCAACCTCAAAGCAAATATGATGAATACCGCCTTCAGGGTTCTTATCAAGAAACCGCCTTATTGGACTATCGTCCCCCAAAGGTTCCAACAATTCAATCTTTGTGTTGCCCAATGCGATAAAGACTACCGTAACGCCGTGTTCTGGTTGCGGCAAAGGGTCTGATAATGTTGCACCCAAACGCCCTCGCCACTCTGCGCTTGCCTTTGGTAAATCAGGAACTGCAATTGCAATATGGTTAACCCGTTCCAACATATTCCTTATTCCCCAGCGTCTAAGGCCGCGACCCGCAGAATATGCACTTGGATAACTGGCCTACGATCCGCCATAGTTTTGGATAGGCTGCGCAATGCCTTTGCCACCATATCTTCGACCTTCCTGTCATCAAAGCGAGAGGATTTGGACAAATTGTCAAACGCATCCTCAATCAGCAACATGGCTTCTGCCAGATAACTGCTGGCTTTATCACCATCCACAATGCCGTTTTGAGTTACCATCGGGCTGGCGCAAAGCTCTCCGCGCTCACTAAGCACCAGACTGGCTGTCACGGTTCCATTCCACATCATCTTTCGGCGACTTTGCATCGCCGCGCCGTGAAGCGGAATAATATCGCCGCCCTCAATTGTCATAAGCCCAGTTTCTGCACCGCCAACAACAGAGATTGGGCCGGGCGAAAGTCGGATGACTTGACCATTTTCAGGGATATGCACCTGTGGCACCTGACAATCCTTTGCCAGCAGGGCATGCGCCCTAACATGACGTGAAGTGCCATGCACAGGAATAGCAATATTTGGACGGATCATTTGATACATTGCCGTCATATCATCACGCGCCGGATGGCCAGAGACATGGATAGGCGCATCATCAGCGGTTATTACCTTTATGCCACGCATAATCAAATTGTCCTGAACCTTACCAATGGCTGCTTCGTTGCCAGGTATTTCACGCGAGGAAAACAGCACAGAGTCCCCCTCCTCCAATGAAATGAGATGATGTGTCCCCATAGCAATACGCGTCATCGCAGAACGCGGTTCACCCTGTGATCCAGAGCAAATCAGTAAGATATTCTCCTTAGGAATAAGGCTAAAATCATCCATGGAAAGCATATCAGGCCAATCTTTGAGATAACCACAATGGCGAGCGGCCTCAACCACACGGTTTAGGGCTCTACCAACAAGCATTGGGCTTCGCCCTGTTTCTCTTGCCGCCTCAACCAAAGAGTTCAGCCGCGCTACATTTGAGGCAAAGCAAGTAACCGCAACTCTACCCTTTTGTTGAGAAATCGTATCAATCAGGCCTTGTCTTGCGGTCTCTTCGCTTTCGGTCGAACCTTCTACTAACGCATTGGTAGAATCACCTATCATGGCAAGAATACCGCTATCCCCGAGCGTTTTTAAGCGATCCATATCCGAAATCGGGCCAAGTTGTGGGTCAGGGTCAAACTTCCAGTCACCGGTATGAAAAACCTGCTCTCCCCCTGCTTGGATGATTAATCCTGCGGGATCAGGAATAGAATGGGTTAAGGCAATCATTTCCACGGTAAATGGGCCTATTGACAGTGGACGATTGTAATCAATCACCTTTAGTGGAATGTCATCTTCGAGGC
>Ga0181569_10002356_pt1 | contig 14975 bp, 10 predicted proteins | sample 101ome_19_FD_132452 | JGI IMG/M metagenome (GOLD analysis project Ga0181569, IMG submission 132452) | Coastal salt marsh microbial communities from the Groves Creek Marsh, Skidaway Island, Georgia - 101405AT metaG (megahit assembly) | ecosystem: Environmental > Aquatic > Marine > Intertidal...
CAAACACCAAGGCCTATCCAGAGAGAGACTGTTGCAAACGCGAGCCACCCCAGGCAAATAAACGCCGACCCCAAAAGTGACACAAAAAGTCTGTCGCCGCGTGTTGTTTCAAATCTCAGCAGCCCGATTCGAGGCGCGCCACCCGGCGAGATGAACTCCCAGAGTGTCATCAGCGTTAACAGGCCCGCAACAGTGAGAAAAAACACCGCGGTCGGCTGTGTCCAAGCCATCCAAGATAAGTCCAACGGTGCCTCCATAGTGTTTATGTTACAAGTCGGTATCGCTTTCTCTTGCTATTCTGCGCACCGAGGCTAAGGGTTAAATTTACTAACCGAGCTTAGCAAAGTTTTACTCTCCGCCCAATTGTTTATAGGATGCCGAAATGGTGAAGAAATCTAAAGAAAATCAGCAGGCATCGATGGGCGTTAATCCTCCCGAGCAAGCAACGGAGATGGTGCTTGAACCAGGCTCTTCCGCAGCCCGGTTGCCAAGTCTTGCGCAGGCCTTGCTGTGCTTTGCAGGCATTATCACCGCTATCGCCGGCGGACTCTTCGGTCTCGGCATTAGCCTGCACGCACTGATGTTTTTGTGCATCATCTGGACGAGCCTTCATGCTTTTTTGCTCGGCTATCGCTATCTAGAACTCAGGACGATGATGAGCGGCGCCATTTCGCGCGCACTACCAGCAATCTATATTTTTATTCTGATCGGCATGGTAATCGCGAGCTTCATGCAAGCGGGTACGATCGCAACGCTCATGTATTACGGCCTCGCGTGGCTCTCGCCGACACTGTTTCTTGCCATTGGGATGGTTCTCTGCGCGCTGATGTCGGTTGCAACTGGCACGTCATGGGGCACGGTGGGCACGCTCGGGGTGGTGTTTATCGGCCTCGGTGAAGCACTGGGCGTCCCTTTGCCTATCGTTGCTGGGATGATTGTGTGTGGTGCGACCTTCGGCGACAAACTTTCCCCTATTTCCGACACGACTAACCTCGCCGCCATGAGTGCAGGCACCGATCTTTACCGACACATCTATTCGATGCTTTTCACCACGGTGCCGGCATTCTTGATTGCCCTCGTGATATTTCTGATCGTAGGTTTTAGTTATGAAGCATCGGCACCCGTAACCACTGAGATCGAGAAGATTCGCGACGCACTGACAGCGAGCTATTCATTGCAACCGTTTATCACTCTGCTTCCACTTCTTACCCTCGCCGTTTTGAGCGCTCGCCGAGTAAGCGCCGAAGTCACGATGTCGGCGAGCGTTTTACTCGCGACCATGATCGCCATCAGCTATCAAGGCACCGACAGCATCACAGCGCTAAACGCGCTGTGGCAGAACACGCCTGGCTCCACCGGCATCGAAAACTTGGATAACCTACTCGGTCGCGGCGGCATAGCGAGTATGAGTTGGACTCTGCTGCTCGCACTTTTCGCACTGGCCCTCGGTGGCCTTCTGCATGGCGCAAGGTTTCTCGATGTGATGCTCTCAGGTTTATTGCTCAGGCTTCGACATGTAGGCGCACTTGTTGCGACGACGATCGCCTCTGGCCTTGTCGGCAACCTAGCGATGGGCGAGGCCTATATCTCCATTATTCTTAACTGCCAGCTGTTCAAGGCAAAATACGAAAGTGTAGGACTAGATCCGGCCATTCTCTCGAGAACAGTCGAGGAAGGCTCCACTATGACTACGGGGTTGATTCCGTGGACGACAGCAGGCGCATTCTATACAGCAACACTAGGCGTGCCGGTACTCGACTACCTCCCCTATGCCTTCTTCAATTATCTCAATGCCTTCGTGGCGATAATCATGGCAACACTAGGACTTGGACTGCTGGGCTATCGAAAAATCGCCAACGCCTAGAGCCCTGCCCGATACACCTCTCGCGCCTGCTCAAACTGACCAAAAACATGCGCGCGCTCACGCTCCGATCGCCAGCCTTCCCAAGCGCCTGCAAGATTCTCTAGCTTGTCGATCCAATCCAGTGCGTATTGCGCCGAACCGGGATTTCTGAGAGCTGAGCCTTCTACTTCGAACCAAACTGGATTAGTAAAAGCCTGCGCGTAATCGACATCGAGCGGCGCACGGTTAGCCGGCTCGCCCTCGGTGCGCACATGACACCAGCCGCTGCGCGTCACGTCGAATTCAAACTCTATATCGAGTGATTTGCCACTGCGACGGATTGGAAACGACTCGAGCGTTTCACCATTACATACGAGCTCAAGCGTTTCGAGTGCTGTAATCGAGCGTAAGCGCACTCTCAGCGACACCCGCTTGCCGGCGGCTGGAAGCACGACAGAATCGCCCGGCAACGCGCCGTCAAACGTAGCCTCGAGAAGAGGTCCCGAGCTCACGAATGCTCGCCCCGCTTTCATACCGTCGAACCATGCGCTCAAATCGAGACCCGCGTTGCCCGTGTAGACATAGGTTCTAAATGAACCAAGCAGCTTGCTCCGCTGCAGCGATGAGATCGAATCCTCTCCTCCAGTCGCTGCGATGCGCAACCCGTTATTCCACACAGCATAAAGCGGGTGAAAGCCTGCGGTGCTTGAGTCTGACCATTCCAGTGCATCGGTCGCTCCGAGCGCGGCATCGACAATAAAGCCCTTACCACCGCCAAGATTACCTAGCAGTGGATCGGTCTCGCCAAGGAAGGGATGCACGTAGCCGGTCACCGCACCCTGAGCTTTGGCCTTTAACAGCATATCGGTGTTGCTCGGGTACAGGCTCTCGATAGCCGTGCCTTCATAGCCCGTTACAAACGGGGAGATCAGGTGGTCACGCATACCGAACATAAATACGTGACCATAAAACGGTGGGCGATACTCTTGTCCTACGACAACCAACTGATCAGGTGCCGACACTGGATGTGCCCCGCCGCCAGGCACGAAATAGTGGTAGTCGAGAATACGATTGTCCTTATTAGCGACCTGTTCCAACACGAGGTCTTGATCTTCAGCGCGTGACATAAGCATCAAATTTTCGAGCGTGTTGTGCAAATTGCCCCCGTAGTTGGCGTGCACGTGAGTCGAGGCGCTGTACCACCCCTTGGCGGCCATATCGTCGAGGCGCTCGAGCGCCACATCAAGGTGCGTGACCTCACCCTCCACGACGTTTACCTTAAGCATTTGCGGCTCGAACTCGAAACCACGCACGAAGGTCAGAGTCGTCTCGCCTACGGGCAGCGTAAGTGTAAACTCACCTGAATTATGGAACACATTGTCGCCCACGTGACCCGAACGTGCGTAAGAATCCTGCGGCGCATAGAATTTCTCATCCGCCGCAACGACGTGAACACGATTAGGCATCGCATCGGCGCTGCCCACTTCGTGCACTCGCGCTTTCAACACTCCCATCGGGCGCCGATAGCGCAGCTGTGTAATTGCGACAGGTGTCAGCTTGCCTCCATACACCTCGAGCAGCATTAGCTGAGGCAAGCCATCCGCATTCGCAATGAACGCTAACGACTCACCGTCGGGTGACCAGCGCGGATGAAACGCATCGTTCTCAAAAAAGGTGAGCTTATACGGCTCGCCACCAGTCGTAGGTTGCACATACAAGTTGTTATATTGATCGGCGCTACCTGCCGTCGATGAGTACACGAAGCGTTTCCCATCTATAGAAACATCTGGACGCGTGCGATAAAGCGACTGTTCGGCGAGCACCGTGCGCGCCTTAGCAATGCCGTTCTCGACAGCAGGAACCCTGAGCACATTTCCAGACCCCAGGGGGACATTACGATTTGACACTAGTAGCAGCTCGTCGCCGTTGGGCAGCCATGCGGGGGCTATATGCATATCCCAGCGCCCGAAGTACAGCCGGCTGCGGCCAAAGTCGTTATCTCTACTTACTGCAATCGCATCGCCCTGCCAGGCACCCGCAGCGAAACCACGAACAAAGACATTGAAATAGCCATTCGGCCGAGTCGAGACATAGGCTAATTTGCTGCCATCGGGCGAGAACACAGGGTCGGTGTATATTGCATCATCGTCGGTGAGCGCGTGCACCTCTCCAGTTAGCGTGTCGAGGACCTCAAGCTGAATTCGCTCGTGCGCGTAATCTGCGGTATAAGCGAGCCAGCGTCCATCGGGCGAAAAGTCTGGCGAGGAGAGATAGGCGTCGCTGTGCACTAGCTCGGTCGCGACCCCCGTCGCTATTTCAACCCGCCATAGGCTTCCCTGCATCGCGACTGCGACACTTTTGCCGTCAGGCGACCACTCGGGCGCCCAAGGCGTGGAGCTCGGCGCAGGCGGAAAATAAAAATTGTGCATGTAATTGCCACCACTGCGTGCATGGGGATAGGCCTGAGCTGCAAGGGAACCCGCGAGCAACAGAGAAGAGAGAAACGCTGAGAGTTGGCGAATGGATAACATTGCGGCTGCGGAGTAACGGAGAAACGAGTGCCTGTTTTTCATTGATCTATCCTCGTTTTGACTTTCAGAGCGAGATTCTTCGCTTCCTGATGAGCGTATTCGGGGCGGAGAGTTAGCGCGAGCTTGTCCTCGAATTAGACATGATGAAGCCTGAAAAAACTATTCTTATCATAGCGCAAACATTTATCACACGAGTTACCTTGTAAGACCTTTGAGCTCCACTAATAATACTGGTATATGATTCCTGAATGAAGCCGTACAACTCGAATCAGCGTTAAGGTCAGGCGCGTTGTACTGAGATGTGATGCGAAAGCCAAAATGAATTTAGAAGTTAACTTACCTCATCCCTTACTCCCTCTTACCCTCGCTATCGGACTCGCCTGCGGCTCTGCCTTACGGGCTCAGGAACAGGGCATCGAAGAACTTTCGGTTGTCGGTCGTCAGCTCAACCTTGTCGGTTCTGCGACTTCAGCGTCGGAGGGGCAAATATCCCAGCAAGAGCTTGATCTCAAGCCCCTGCTCCGCGTCGGCGAAATACTCGAGACCGTGCCAGGCTTGGTAGCGACGCAGCACAGCGGCAGCGGCAAGGCGAATCAGTTTTTCCTGCGCGGATTCAATCTCGATCACGGTACGGATTTCGCAACCCACGTGGACGGCATGCCTGTGAATATGCGTAGCCATGGCCACGGACAAGGTTACACCGATCTTAACTTTCTAATTCCTGAGCTGATTGGCAGTATCGAATTCACCAAAGGCTCCTACGACGCCGCCAGCGGCGACTTCGCCGGTGCTGGTTCAGCGCACATCAGCGTCTCTTCCCAGCCCGTCGATACGCGCCTATCGATCGGCGGCGGGGACTTCGGCTTTCGCCGCGCCCTGCTGACTGGCAGCAGCGACGCTGCGGGCGGCAAGTTCATTTACGGCGTCGAACAGCAGAACTACGTAGGCCCTTGGGACAGCATCGACGAAGACGTTGATCGCAAAAATCTCTGGCTCAAACAAAGCTGGGGCACGGCAGAGTCCGGTGTCGATATCACCTTCATGGGCTATGACAACACGTGGAACTCCGCGGATCAAATTCCAGAACGTGCAGTACAATCTGGCTTGATTAGCGACTTCGGCTCGATAGATACCACGGTTGGGGGTGAGTCCTCTCGCTACAGCCTGTCGGGTAGCTGGCGAGAGAGCAATGCTCTCGGGGCAGTGCGTGCGAGTGCCTACGCGATCGACTACAGCATGAATCTCTACTCAAACTTTAGCTACTTTGTCGGTCCTGATGGCGATCAGTTCCAACAACTAGACGACAGGCGTGTGGTTGGTGGGCAACTCGAGCAGGATCTTAACTTTGAGCTGGGCTCGGTACCTGTGAACAATTCCTTCGGCGCACAGCTTCGTATCGACGATATCGAGGGCGTCGGCCTGCGCAGCACCCGCAACCGAGCATTTCTTAGCGATATTCGCTTCGACCGTGTCGAACAGACGAGCGTATCGGCCTATTGGTCCGGCGAAGCGCAGTGGACGCAGAATCTACGCAGCACGACTAGCCTTCGCTATGACCGATTCGACTTCGATGTCACCGCCCTTGCCGCGGCAGACCCTGGGACGCTCGTGGCAAATACTGGTAGAAAACACGACGGTGTGGTGACCGGTTCACTCGGCTTAATTTACACGGTAGACGACTCGCTAGAGCTGTACGCCAATATCGGGCAAGGTTTTCACAGCAATGATGCTCGCGGCGTGATTAGCCAGTTAAACCCTGTCAGCGGGGAGTCGATCGACGCGGCTGATCCTTTAGTTAAAACACTCGGCTCTGAGATTGGCGCGCGACTCTTCCTAACCGAACGCCTAAACGCGTCGTTGGTTCTATGGCAACTCGATATCGACTCGGAGCTGCTATTCGTGGGCGATGCGGGTAACACCGAAGATACCGGCGTGGGCAGCGAACGACACGGGCTGGAACTCACAGCTTACTATCAGATTGGAAACAGTTGGTCGGTTGACCTCGAGTACGCCTACGCCAACTCTCGCTTCGAGACGCCAATCGATGGATTCGATGATATCCCAGGAGCGCTCGAGCATGTGGTAAGCGGCGGCATCGGATTCCAACGAGGCAATGGCTTTCATGGCTATTTGCGCTTGCGCCATTTCGGCGACTACAAACTCGATGGTGGCGTCGACGCCCAGGGCAGCACACTGCTTAGCGCGCGACTCGGCTACGCCTTTAACGACAGACTAAGCGTCACTGTCGATGCACTTAATTTGCTAAACTCGAATGATCGCGACATTCAGTATTTCTACGAGTCACAGTTGCGCGGTGAGGCTGCGCCGATCGAAGATCGCCATTTCCACGTATTCGAGCCAAGAGCGATACGCGCATATCTAGAATATACGTTCTAGACTCGCCCTAGAGCAAACCCTTTGGCGATGTGATGTCTCACGAAATAAATAACGAGCGCACCGGGGATTATCGTTAGAATACCTGCCGCGGCGAGCACGCCCCAATCGAGACCCGATGCCGACACTGTCCGCGTCATTGCCGCAGCAATCGGTTTTGCGTCGGTGACCGTGAGCGTGCGCGCAATCAGCAACTCTACCCAACTAAACATGAAGCAGAAGAACGCGGCCACTCCTATGCCCGACGCAATCAACGGCGTGAATATTTTTGTGAAGAAACGGGGAAACGAGTAGCCATCTATATAAGCGGTCTCGTCTATTTCGCGTGGCACGCCCGACATAAAGCCCTCTAATATCCACACCGCGAGAGGGACGTTAAACAGGCAGTGCGCCAATGCAACAGCGATGTGCGTGTCGATTAGACCAAATGCAGAATAGAGCTGGAAAAAAGGCAACACGAACACCGCAGGCGGCGACATACGATTGGTCAGCAGCCAAAAAAATAGGTGCTTGTCCCCGAGAAATTTGTAACGCGAGAACGCATACGCGGCAGGCAAGGCTACCGAGAGCGCGATTACCGTATTCATCACCACGTAGATCATCGAATTGATATAACCGCTGTACCACGTAGGGTCGGTAAAAATAGTCGCATAGTTGTCGAACGTAAAATCGTCTGGCCAGAGCGAAAATGTCGAGAGTATTTCCTGGTTAGTCTTAAAACTCATATTAAGCAACCAGTAAATCGGCAACATTAAGAAGAAGATATACGCGCAGACAACCGCTATTTTGAACCAGTTGCGTTCGCTTTTCTGCGTATTTTTCACCCCGCTATCTGAGATCCCTGCGACCGATGAAGGCGATGCTACTGAGTCGATTTTGCCCATACTAGTGCCTCCCCTGCTCTGACGTGGCATCGTTATCGAGGCTAGTCATGACCGTGTAGAAAACCCAGCTCAGAAGCAAAATAATCAAGAAATAGATTAGCGACATCGCCGCTGCGGGGCCGAGATCGAACTGCCCTACCGCCATCTGCACGAGGTCTATCGAAAGGAACGTCGTTGAGTTACCCGGTCCGCCGCCAGTCACCACGAATGGCTCGGTGTAAATCATAAACGAGTCCATGAACCTCAACAGAACGGCGATTAGCAGCACACGTTTAATCTTAGGCAATTGAATGAATCGAAAGATCGCCCAACGCGATGCGCCATCGATACGTGCCGCTTGATAATAGACCTCGGGGATGGACACCAAACCCGAGTAACACAGCAGTACGACAAGGCTCGTCCAGTGCCATACGTCCATGATAATCAGCGTTGCCCAGGCGTCGAGGGTATTCTGTGTATAGTTGTAGTCGATGCCGAGACTCGCAAGGCCATGGCCTAAAAGACCAATGTCGACGCGCCCAAACACTTGCCAAATAGTGCCAACAACATTCCACGGAATCAGTAGAGGCAGCGCCATGAGCACGAGGCAGAATGAGACGGCAATGCCACGTCTGGGCATTGCTAGTGCGATGGCAATGCCCAGCGGAATTTCGATGGCGAGAATGAGCGCCGAGAATAACAATGTGCGCTGCAGCGCATTGTGGAACCGCTCCGAAGCGAGGACTTCCTGAAACCACTCGGTGCCCACCCAGAAAAATTCATTATTGCCAAAAGTGTCTTGAACCGAATAATTAACAACGGTCATCAGCGGGATGATCGCACTCACTGCTACAAGCAGCAGCATCGGAAGCACCATGAACCACGCTTTATTGTTTTGTACTTTCATTCGCTCTCTCTAAGGGCTAATTAAAGGACTTCCTAACCGTTTGCTTCGACCAGCAATGAGCTTTCGTAGAGCAACGTCCTCGCGGGGTCGAATCTCAACGCGGCTACCTCGGGAATTTCAGCGCCCTCAGGATGAAGCGCACACAGTAATTGCTGTCCGAGTCGCAAACGCACGAGTGAGTGTCTGCCTAGATCTTCCACACCTATCACGTCAACATTGAAGCAATGCGGGTCGTCGGCACTGCTCGCTCCGGCATCAACTAAAACCAGCGACTCGGGCCTCATGCCTACCTCCAAGGAAACGCCACTCGCAGCTAACCCGCGAGCATGTGCCGCTATGATCGTCGCTTCATCGAGCGGTAGTCGCACACCATCGACTACCGCTGCTTCGCCATCGAATATGCAACGCAGAACATTCATGCCTGGTGAGCCTATAAATGTGCCAACAAAGGTATGCCGCGGCCTGTCGAAAAGCTCCTTCGGCGAGCCAACTTGAAGAATAGAGCCTTCATTCATAACGACGACTTTATCGGCGAAGGTTAGGGCTTCGGTCTGATCATGTGTCACATAAATCATCGTGTGGCCATAGCGTTCGTGTATTTTTTTGAGCTCGGTGCGCAGTTGCCATTTAAGGTGCGGGTCGATAACCGTCAGCGGTTCGTCGAATAGAATTGCGCGGACATCGGTGCGCACAAGCCCGCGGCCCAACGATATTTTTTGTTTGTCGTCGGCGTTTAAGCTGCGTGCGCGCTCGTTCGCGCGCCGCTCCAATCCGAGCATCGTGAGGGTCTCTGAAACACGCGCCTCAATTGTTGTGCTATCCATACCCCGATTGCGTAGGGGAAACGCGAGATTTTCAGCAACGGTGAGCGTGTCGTAGACAACGGGAAACTGAAAAACCTGCGCGATATTCCGACGCTCAGTACTCAGATCTGTGACATCTTCGCCATCGAAAAGTACCCTTCCTTCGCTCGGTCGTAAAAGCCCCGAAATAATATTGAGTAAAGTGGTTTTTCCGCAGCCCGAAGGACCGAGCAGCGCATAGGCGCCGCCATCTTCCCACACCTGATCAAGTGGATTTAGCGCATAGGGATCGTCTATCCCTGCATCGGAGGCGGAGTAGCGATGTCCAAGATTTTTTAGGTGTATGCTCGCCATGCCTCTATTCACCTCCACCTAGCTTGCGCACGCGGTTGCCGGTTTGGGTATGAAACAAGAAACAATCGTGCGGCCTTGCGTAGAGCGTTATCGCAGCGCCTCCGGGGAAAGCGTGTATCCCATCGAGCAAAGCAACCCATGGCTGCCCCATAAAAGTAAAGTGCACGAAACTTTCGGAGCCGGTAATTTCAGTGACGTCGACAGTGCCACGAATTTCGATAAGTGATTCGCATGCGACAGACTCGCCTGCATGCGAAATGTCAGATCCAAGCCGCAGATGATGACCGCGCACCGCAAGCGTGAGTGTCGACCCAGCTTCGGTAGCGGGCAACTCGCTCACTAGCTCGGCTGTAACGGCAGCAGGAAACGCCTGCTCGGCGCCCTCAAAACGCAGACCTCCATCGTCACGATTTAGCGCGACACTATTAAGCGGCGGATCGGAGAATAGGCGCGCCGCCATGAGGGTGTCGGGATCACGGTAGAGATCGAGCGTCGGACCAAACTGTTCTAGCCTACCCCGATTTAGACAGGCAGTCTTACCGCCTAAAACCAGAGCTTCGCTGGGTTCGGTTGTCGCGTAGACTAATACGGCACCAAGCTCAGCGAACAAAACTGGCAGTTCGGCGCGGAGCTCCTCGCGCAGTTTGTAGTCGAGGTTGGCGAGCGGCTCATCGAGTAAAACCAGTGAGGCGCGCTTAACTAGTGCGCGCGCCAGTGCGACTCGCTGCTGTTGGCCGCCAGACAAGTTAGCCGGCTTACGATTCAGGTAAGGCTCGAGTTTAAGAAGCTGCGCCGCCTGTGCGACGCGCGCCTCGATCTCATGCCTTTCCAAACCTGCCACACGAAGCGGCGAGGCGATGTTCTCGTAAACACTCAACGAGGGGTAGTTGATAAACTGCTGGTAAACCATCGCGAGGTCACGTTTCTGCACCGGAACGCCGACTACCGATTCGCCGTCAAAGGTGAGTTCGCCCGAATCAGGACGATCAAGACCCGCCATCACACGCATGAGCGAGGTTTTTCCCGACAGCGTGGGGCCTAACAGAATGTTGAGCTCGCCCCGTTTAAGCTCAAGACTGATATCCTCCAGCGCATTGTGCGAGTCGACACGGCGAGCAATGTTAGCAAGGCGCAGCATCTCCTCTAATCCACTCCTTCAGTCACAGCGCCACGAGCGGTAGTGATGTAATCGGCAAGCACAGCCTTCGCTCGCTCGTCGAATAAATAGCCCAACTTGGTTCGACGCCAGAGTATATCGTCCGCATTACGTGCCCACTCGTGGGCAATTAAATAGTCGACCTCGCGTGAGTAAAGGTCTGCACCTAAATGAATCCCTAGATCTGAAGCGGAACTTGCATTACCGACAAGCGTTTGGGTATCGGTTCCATACGTTTGAAGCCATCGCTTAAGTAGCGAAGCTTGCAACCAAGGCGCTTGCGCCGAGAGTAGTGCCGACAGCGCTGCTTCATCCTCCGCACTGGCCTTTGCCTCGCCCCCACTTTCAAGTTCTTCTTTTTTACCATCAAACAGCGCGGAGTAATTACCGCCGGGAAGTGGGGCCAGTTTCGTCCAAGGCGCGCCCATTTTCGGAAACGTAGGCGCAAGCGCCCTCATAACATCTTCTGCAAGGGTTCTGTAGGTAGTCACTTTGCCACCATAGATCGATATCAGAGGCAAAGCGCTTTGATGTGGCTCGAGATGATAATCCCGCGACACTTTGGTCGCGTCTTTCCCTTCTTCGTCGATCAACGGCCGTACACCTGAGTAGGTTGAGATTACGTCTTCTCGGCTCAGCTGTCTCTTAAAGTACCCGTTAGCAACTTCGATTAAGTAGGCAATTTCATCTTCATCTATATGAACAGTCTCGAGCACACCATCGAACTCCGCCTCGGTCGTGCCGATAAGCGAATAGTCGTCGAGATACGGAATAACAAAAATCACTCGGCCGTCGGAATGTTGCAGCATAAATGCCTGATCGCCACTGTGTAGACGTGGTACAACAATATGGCTTCCTTTAACAAGGCGGGTATCGAGTGGAGGCTTCTTGGCAAACAGCTTTTCGAGCAGGCGCGCGACCCAGGGCCCAGCAGCGTTGACGATTGCCTTGGCATGAACGATCTGTTCGATGCCACTCGACGCCTCTCTCAGAGTAACTATCCAATGCCCATCCCCTTCTTCGAGAGCAACGCATTCGGTATAGGTCCGGACATCAGCGCCATGCCCAGCAGCTTGCTGCGCATTGAGTACAACGAGTCGAGAGTCATCAACCTGTGCGTCCCAATACTCAAATCCCTTCGTAATCGTTGCGTTAAGCGGACTGTCATCGCCGAAGCGAATCGCGCGCGAGTGTTTAAACACCGAACTTTTCGCAAGGAAATCGTAAAGGAAGAGGCCCGCGCGTAGCATCCAGGCAGGACGGGAAATAGGCAGCTGTGGAATATTGAAGGCAAGCGGGCGAATGATGTGCGATGCCGCCTTGGTTAGTACATCCCGCTCCAAAAGCGCTTTGCGCACGAGGCCAAACTCGTAAAACTCAAGATAGCGAAGACCACCATGAATGAGCTTGGTGCTCCACGAAGATGTGCCAGAGGCGAGATCGCCTTTTTCGACGAGCATCACCGACAGGCCGCGACCTGCCGCATCAGCCGCTACACCTACGCCATTAATGCCGCCTCCAATAACGAGGAGGTCAACGGTATGTGGGGAATTGGTCAATGAGTCGGTCACTGTCTATTATCTATGAGCCTTTTTCTGTGATTTGTGAAATCGCGACTCGGATAGGTTTGGATGAATTTTTTTGCGCTTTCGAATATTTCTTGAGTGTACCACGCAGACTCTGCATGCCAATAGCAGTAGACATCCCTCTGCCCAAAAGCGACGACAAGTTACTGCGCGTAAACTTGTAACCAACTCTTTATCCTTCTCACGCTTCGGGTAGAATCAAGTAATGAATAAATACATTCTCGCTATTGACCAAGGCACCACATCGAGCCGCGCATTACTCTTCGACGGATCATTTCGTATCGTCGGTGTTGGACAACATGAGTTCACTCAATATTTCCCAGACAACGGCTGGGTGGAGCATGACGCAGAGGAAATCTGGGAGACTACTCTGGCCTCGTGTCACGACGCGATAAAGGCTGCGGGCCAGCATCTCGGCACGCCAATTGACGCGAACGACATCGCCGGAATAGGCATCACTAACCAACGCGAGACCACAGTGGTCTGGGATAGAGCGTCAGGCAAGCCGATTGCCAATGCAATCGTCTGGCAAGACCGTCGCACAGCAGACTATTGCGACGAACTAAGAGCTGCGGGTCACGAACCTTTGGTACAAGGGGCAACAGGCCTTCTCATCGACGCGTATTTTTCGGCGAGCAAACTCCGCTGGTTACTTAATAATGTTCCCGATGCACGCACTCGCGCCGAAGCCGGCGAACTCGCCTTTGGTACTGTCGATAGTTTTCTGCTTTGGCGTCTCACCGGCGGCAAAAGCCACTTCACCGACGCGACAAACGCCTCACGAACACAGCTTTTCAACATTGCTAACCAGGAGTGGGACACAAGACTTCTCGACCTCTTCTCTATCCCCGCCTCGCTTCTGCCCCAGGTCAAAGACTGCGCATCCGACTTCGGCGCAACCGACCCTTCACTGTTCGGCGCTGCAATTCCGATCGCAGGGATGATAGGCGATCAGCAATCAGCGGCCTTCGGTCAGTGCTGCTTCGAGGCGGGCATGGCTAAAAGTACCTACGGCACAGGATGCTTTCTTCTCATGAACACCGGCACAGACATCGTGCGCTCGGAACATCGGTTGCTTAGCACAGTCGCCTATCGCCTCAACGGCGTCGCGAGCTATGCGATTGAGGGCAGCATTTTTATGGCAGGCGCGACGATGCAATGGATTCGCGATGGGTTGAAGTTAATTGACGATGCTGCAGCAAGCGAAGCACTGGCGATGGAGGCTGGCGATGACCTTAGTGTCTACCTCGTACCCGCCTTTACTGGCCTAGGCGCGCCCTATTGGGATGCTGATGCGCGCGGCGCGCTTTATGGCCTCACACGCGATACCGGAATCAAAGAAGTCGTCACCGCAGGCTTGCTATCTGTCTGTTATCAAACACGCGACTTAGTCGAAGCAATACGTGGCGACGGTGCCACATTAGACAGTCTCCGCGTCGATGGCGGCATGGCGAATAACGATTGGGTTATGCAAAAACTCGCCGACGTGCTCGGCTGCAACGTGCAGCGTCCGACGCTGGTGGAAACTACCGCGTTAGGTGCTGCCTTTATGGCTTCCCTGCAGCTGGGTCTCGTGGATTCGCTCGATTCTCTTGCTCAGGATTGGCAGCTCGACTCGTCATGGCAGCAGGTTCAAACCGAAGCGTGGCGGACAAGGCACTATGCTGGCTGGCTAGACGCGGTTGCACGCACGAGATCGTCACGACCATAGGCATACCCAAATAAACCTAAACACCCACTCAAGCGGCGGAATTAACTGGTCCGGCGCAGCCTACATCAGAGAGCAACGAATGCAGCTTCACCTTATCCGCCATGGCCAAACCAATTGGAATGAAGAGAGACGTATACAGGGCCAGAGTGATTCGGTCTTAACTGAACTCGGTATTCGTCAGGCCCGAGCCCTGGGCGATCGCCTTCGAGCAATTGACTACGCTGCGCATTACAGTAGCAGCAGCGTGCGTACTCGTCAGACCACCGAACACGCCTTTCCCTCCGCAACCGGTGTTCGCTTTCTCGATGAGCTACGCGAAATCTATCTCGGCCCCTGGGAAGGCAGCCTTTATGCAGACATCGCTGAGAGCGACCCTGAATCCTACAAGCATTTTTGGGAGCAGCCGCACCTATTCGCCGTACAGGGTGCAGAAAGCTTTCATGACCTGCAGCAAAGAGCGGTTGCGGCAGTAGCGGCCATTGCGGCCGAACATGCTGGCGAGCGAGTCGCACTCGTTAGCCATGGTGCGCTTATCAAGTCCTATCTTTGTCATGTCGAGGGTCGACCGCTAGACCGGTTCTGGGAGCCTCCAACGATGCATAATTGCTGTCACAGCATTGTAGAGATCACCTCGGATGGTAACGCAAAGATAGTGCAATATGCCGACGAACCTGTAGGCTTAGCGCAATAAACATCCACAGGAGACTATTAATGAGCCCAATTACACAATCATCTCTGCCGAATAAGCTCGATGTCCCTTTACGTTTAAGCGCTCTACTAGTCCTTTTCGCGGGTGTTGGACTTGGGCTTTTCACTCTCTCATCAGC
>Ga0181569_10002359_pt1 | contig 14966 bp, 10 predicted proteins | sample 101ome_19_FD_132452 | JGI IMG/M metagenome (GOLD analysis project Ga0181569, IMG submission 132452) | Coastal salt marsh microbial communities from the Groves Creek Marsh, Skidaway Island, Georgia - 101405AT metaG (megahit assembly) | ecosystem: Environmental > Aquatic > Marine > Intertidal...
GATAGGACGGTCAAAATCGACTCAGAATAAGTATCTGGAATACCAGAAACAGCTTGCTGAGCGTATGTCTGTTCCATCTAAATATCTTAAAGCAGCCGATGCTCTTATTAAGAAACAAGGCAAGACAGATCCTGTTATGGCTTCTATGCAGCAAAACGCTCGTGGTAAAGGTGTATATGCCGATCCAGAAGCAGCTATCAGGAATGCTGAAATTGCAGGTTATTCGAGTGCTGGTGCTCAGGGTATTGTTCGCCGTGCGGCGGGTAAAACTACGGGTACTTTGCTCGGAGGATAGTTTACGTAGCGCATTTTTTGCGTTATAATCGAAATTGGGTAGCGGGAAACCGTCCGAGTCACAACCCAGACTATAAAGGGTAGCAGAGGTCCGGAAGGGCAGCCAAAGCGAATAAATGTTAATTGTTGAAAAGGAGGTATAGGCTATGTCCTATCAAATCACGACCGCCTTTGTACAGCAGTACAAGGCAAACGTCGAGCATCTCCTACAGCAGAAAGGTTCGCGCCTACGCCCGTATGTGCGAGTTGAAACTCAGAACGCTGAGTTCGACTTTTACGATCGGATTGGGGCAACCTCTGCTCAGGAAGTGACTGGACGACATCAAGACACTCCACTTATCAACGTACCGCATGACAGACGTCGAGTCTCATTGCGTGACTTTGATTGGGCGGAGCTAATCGACCGTCAAGACCGCATCCGTATGCTTATTGATCCGACTTCACCTTACTCTCAGAATGCTTCTTTTGCACTGGGTCGTAAGATGGACGAGATCATTCTTGAAGCAGCGTTCGGTACTGTTTACACAGGTAAGACTGGAAGCAGCAGCGTAACATTCCCTGCAGGACAGCAGATTGCTGTTAACTATGTAGAGAGTGGTTCAGCTACTAACTCTGGTTTGACCATTGGTAAACTACGAGCCGCTAAAGAAACTCTGGATGCCGCTGAGAATGATCCGTCAGATCCTCGTTACATTGTTTGTACAGCTAAGCAGATCACTGATCTCTTGCGTACAACTGAAGTAACAAGTGCTGACTACAACTCAGTTAAGGCTCTTGTTCAGGGCGACGTTAACACCTTCATGGGCTTTGAGTTCGTACGCACCGAGCTCGTCAATGCCGATTCGAGTGGCTATCGTCGAGTACTTGCCTACTGTAAATCTGGTCTGCTCATGGCAGTTGGCCAGGATGTTAATGTAGACATCGGTCCTCGAAGAGATAAGCGTAACTCGACTCAGGTATACTGCTCAGCTTCCTTCGGCGCAGTCCGTATGGAAGAAGAGAAGGTCCTTGAAATCAAGTGCGACGAAAGCTAAGGAGGACTGAATAATGGCTACACAAAACTCAACTCAGTATGCTAATACTCAGGCAACTCCGCGCGTCATGAATGCTACTCACGAAGATCGTGGTAGGGTTCGTGTTAAAGCATTTGACTTCACTCAGTCAGGTGCAGGTACTGCCGGTGATCAGGCATTGCTAGCGCAGATTGAAGCAGGTGCTGTACGCATCCTTGCTGCAACTGTGACTAACTCTGCTCTTGGTAGTGCTCGTACTATGGACCTGGGTCATCTCGGTGCAGCAGATGCAAATGGTACTGCTATTGCAGCAGATCCTGATGCATTCAGCGCGGATACCGCAGTTGCTACTGCCGGTACTAATACCATTCAGATCAACAGCCAGATCACAACCAAAGACGGTTTTGTTTTTGCTGCTCAGATCAACGATGGTACTATTCCGGATCAGGCAACGTTGTCTGGTTACGTATTGTACGTTATCGACTAAGGAGATGGGGGGAGCTTCGGTTCCCCCCTAACCGCTAATGGCAGCGTCAGATATTGAGATCATAAACAGAAGTCTTGCTTTACTAGGTATCGAATCGATCACATCGTTATCTGATAATAGCAAACAAGCTTCTATTGCCCGTGTGTTATTTGATGACACGCGTGCTGCTGTATTTAGATCTCACCCTTGGAATTGTCTTACAAAGCGTGCTTCTTTGCCGAAGGACGTGACAGCTCCTGTTTATGGATATAACAACCGGTTTGTTTTACCTGCGGACTTTTTACGTCTACTGGAGGTAGAAAATCCTACCCAAGTAGTATTTCAATTAGAACGAAGGCATATACTAGCTGACGAAGATGTTATGAATATTAAGTATACGTCACTTGTTACAGACGTTACTCAATATGACACCTTGCTAGTAGACACTTTGGCTTCTCGCGTTGCAGCAGATCTAGCGCAACCGCTTTTACAGTCAACTTCTGCTATGGAACAAATGTGGCAGATGTATGAATTAAAGCTTAGAGAGGCTAAGTTTGTTGATGCACAAGAGCAGCAGCAAGATGTTCTCGATGCCGATTATTGGCTTGAATCACGTCAAGGAGTCGTAAGACCGAATATTAACACTCCGCCGAGGTAGGAATAAATGGCTAAAGTCACGCCGATTCAAACAAATTTTACTGGCGGTGAGATCAGTCCACGTCTACTTGGTCGTGTTGACTTGACTAAATACACGAGCTCTGTTCAGCGTTGTGAAAACTTTATTTGTTTTCCGCATGGGGGCATTACCAAAAGATCAGGTACTCGTTTTATTGCTGAGGTAAAAGACAGCAGTAAAAAGGTACGTCTTATTCCTTTTATCTTTAGTACAGTCCAAGCTTACGTTCTAGAGTTTGGAGACGGCTATGTTAGATTTTATAGAAACGAAGGACAAATAGAAAATATTTCTCCTCTTGTAGGACCGTATGAAATAGTAAGCCCGTACGCAGAAGCAGATTTAGACGACCTTAAGTTTACTCAGTCTGCTGACATTTTATATCTAACACACCCTAATTATCAAACACGTAAGCTAAGTCGTACAGGCCATAATGCTTGGACATTTAGTTTACTAGAGCATATTGATGGTCCATACGGAGACATCAATACAACGTCTACTACTTTAAGTTGTACACATACAACAGGTACAGCTACTGTAACTGCTTCATCTACAACCGGTATTAACAACAATGCCGGATTTAATTCAGGTGATATTAATCGTTCTGTTCGTCTGCTTTTGTCAGGGGTGTGGGGCGCAGGCAAGATTACTGCTGTTAACAGTACAACTGAAGTTGTAATTGAAGTCTTTAATGACTTTGAAATGGGTACTAATAATACGCCTACAGATAACTGGCGTCTTGGTATTTGGTCAGATAATACTGGCTGGCCTACTACATGTACCTTTTATCAGCAGCGTTTGTTCTTTGCTAATAATCAAGCCCAGCCTAATACAGTTTGGGCTTCTGAGTCTGGAAATTTTGAAACTTTCTCCCCAACAAACCGAGACGCAGAAGTCCTTGATGATTCGGGGCTAGACCTTACACTAGCTACGGATCAGGTGAATGCAATCCGTTGGATGTATGGAGCTAAGCAGCTTCAGCTCGGTACGTCTGACGGACCATTCATTATGTCATCTGGTTCTGAAAACTTAGCGTTGACTCCTAATAACGTTACCGTTAATCGTGAGACTACAGATGGTACTGCTAATTTGCGCCCTGTTGGTGCTTCTAGGGCCACTATTTTCATTGATAGAACCAGAACAAAGATCAGAGAGCTTGCTTATAACCTCGAGGTGGACGGCTTTAGTACTCCTGACCTTACTCTTATTGCTGAACATATAACCACTGGTAATGCCAGAGAGCTAGCATATACACGTTCTCCTGATAGTCTTATATGGACGCTACTAGATTCAGGTGAATTAAGGTGCTTAACCTATGAAAGAGCACAGGACGTTGTCGCATGGCATCGCCATATCATTGGTGGTACTGACACTAAAGTTATATCTATTGCTGCTATACCAAGTGCTGATGAATTAGAAGAACAGCTATATATGGTTGTGGAAAGAACTATCAACGGCAGTACTAAAAAATACGTTGAGTTTTTAGAAAAAGCTTTTGACCAGGCTAAAGGTGATGAGCCTAAAGATGCTTTCTTTGTAGATAGTGGGCTAACCTATGCAGACCCTAATGTAGCAGTTACATCAATATTAGGACTTTCGCATCTTGAAGGCGAAACAGTCAAAGTTTTGGCTGACGGTGCAAACCACCCCGATAAGGTAGTAACTAGCGGAGAAATAACACTAGAAAGATCTGCTAATACCGTGCATGTAGGTCTATCCTATCGAGCTTTGATGCGTACTCTAGATCCAGAAGTACAAACAGAGTCAGGTCCGTCACAAGGTAAAACAAGGCGTATTGAGCGTATTACAGCTCGAGTGGTTGATACGTATACTCTTAAGATTGGTCCTGAGTTAACTAATTTGCAGGAAATACCATTTCGTACTCCGTCTATTCCTATGGGTAAATTGGAACTATATACAGGTGACAAGCGTCTTCTGTTGCAGCATACACCTGATAGACAGTTTGATTTGTATTTTGTGCATGATGATCCGTTGCCATGTACTATTTTGGCAATTATGTATGCATTGGTGGTTTCGGAAAGATGATTGTGGTACCATTTGAAAATTGGCATTTAGATTTCTTGCAGCCAGAATTTCCTGTTTTTAGAGATGGGATTGATTGGGAAAAGCAAGCAGTAGCCTTTACTTTGTATGAGGATGGGCACTACTATGCTATTTTTGGAGCAGTACCTATTTGGGAAGGAATGTATGAAACCTTCTTGTTTACAGATAAAAAGTTTCAAAACCGCAAATTGCAGTGTATAAAGTTAATAAAGGCACAAGAAAATTTTCTTGTTAAGACATTCAGCCCACGGAGGGTTCAGACCACAGTACCAACAGAAAACTGCGTCTGGCGTCGATGGCTAGAATGGCAGGGTTATATAAATGAGGGCGTTATGAAATGTTTTGGTCCAGATGGACGGGATCATTTTAGATACGCAAAGGTGTACTGATGGGAGTTGAAGTCGCAATTGCTGCAATGGCCGTTGGCATGGCGGTTAGCGCTTATGGCCAGTACCAAGCGGGTAAAGCACAGAAGCGTGCATACGAATACAATGCTCAGATCCAAGAGCAAAATGCTAAGATGGCTCAGGAGCAGGCTGAGTATGAGGCTAGACGTCAAAAGTCTAGGACTCGTAAAATGCTGGCTGCTCAGCGAGTTGCTTATAACGCTTCGGGTGTAGTAGGTAGTACTGGTACAGCTTTAGATACCCTCAGACAAACTATGATGGAGGGTGAAATGGATCGTATGGCTATCCTGTATGGAGGAGACGTAGAAGCAGTTAATCAAAGATCACAGGCAGCATTATCTAAAATGCAAGGTAAAGCTGCATATAAAGCCGGAATGTTTGGGGCAGCTGGTACTCTACTTAGCGGAGCTGGTAAAACTGGTTATGCCTATCATCAAGGCGTAGAGTTGGGGATGATTTAATGCCTATTGTACCTAAATATTCAGATCAAGGTGGGGAAGTAGCTCTACCAACGCGTAGGCTTACCCCAATGAGCCAAAGCCAGATTTATTCTTTTGGTCAGCCTGGCAGAAATTTAGCTAGAACCGGTCAGGAAATATTTTCTGGCGGTCAGATGCTATTTGACAAGAATAAAAAAGAAGCTGAGCAAGAAGCTCGCTTGTGGGTTATTAGTGCTGAAACCGATCTTGAAAAAGAGATGGCCCGGGGTACTGAAGACCTTAAACTTGATCAGACACCTAGCGACTATTTGCATGATGAAAGCTTTAAAAACGGTTCAAGCCCTGACACATACACGAATAAAGTCGTAGGCCTGTTTAATGACACTCTTGGCAGCAAAGATGCGAAGGGTAACGAGCGATATAAAGCGCCAAATGAATATGCTCAAAAGCTTTGGGACGAGCGTAAAATGCGCTTGCAGTCGGCCTATGAAATAAATGCTATTAGATATGAAGCAGGCCTAAGGTCAACAGCTAGGCTTGAACAGTTGACTAATACAGTCGACGAAATGAAGAATAATGTCTTCAAAGACCCTAGCCTACTTGCAGAAAATCTAAACCGGCTTGGTATTTTAATTGAAGAGAAAGATGATAAGTCTACACCTGAAACCGTAGAAGGGTTTTCTGGATACATCAGGCCTGAGCAAATGATAGGTCTGCATAAAGAGCTAGCTCAGGGTCTTACTATTGAAGCAGTCAAAGGATACATTGAAGCAGATCCTTTAGCAGCGTATGCTGTTCTTAGTGGCCAGCATAAAAAAGTTGGAATAGGCGACGCTAATGTGGCCTTTGCCATTAATCAGTACCTGGATGCTGATGATCAAGCAGTTTTGAAAAATCAAGCAGAGGCTGCTGCTAAATCAGAGCACCATGCGGATATTACACAGTTTACTGAAGACTGGAAGCAGCACACTTTTGCTCTATCAAAAGGTCTTCCTGGTGATCCAAAGTTTAATAATCAAGATGGCTTTAAACTTTTAGGTGATGCACCTAAAGGTCGATATGCTGGTGTAGCCGACGGTCGTTTTACTAAACTACACCATTTGGTTTATTCAATGTATTTTGGCGATAACTATAACGCCAAGATGCTCTTGTTTCCTGAGCTAAAAATACAGGTAAATGCAAAAATTAAAGAGCTAGAGTCTGAACTTAAAGTTAGCACCCTTGCTGGCTTTATGGTTCTAGATGCCAAGGCTGTCAATAAGGATAAGATTCCTGAGTTCGCAAGAATGCTAGATGGACTTACAAACCGCGGCATTAATGATATTAGTGCAAAGGACTTGGCAAAAGCATTTGGCTATGAAGGTTATGTAGGTAAAGCAGATCTTAGTATTTTGAAAGGCATGACTAATTATGAAATGGCTGCTGCTATTGAATTAGCACAAGGTCAGATTTCGCAGCTTCTTACTATGCGCGATAAAGATTTTGCCGAGTGGGGAATACGCTACGGTAGTGCAACCGAAGATATGACCTTTGATCAAAGAGCAGAAATGCTTAAGGGTGACGCTGCTAACCTTAATATGAATGCAAACAAAGTTAATCTGTTGACAAATATTGAGGCGCAAACCGTAGTATCAGAAGCATCAAAAGTATTGCAGCAACCTGAAATGGCTGCCGCTTGGATTAAGCAGCAAGAAGAAAAATATGGTCCTCATTTTGAGCAGGTATGGTCTCAACTTACCACTATGGAAAATGGACTGTCTAATGACTGGATGATTCTGGGTGCTTACTATAAAACTCCAGCAGCATTAAGCATTGGGTCTGCTATTTCATCTGATCATAAAGAGCTTAAAAATGCTCTTTCTGGCCGCCCGGAAGGCAGCCAGTATTCAGATGTAGAAAAACAAAGGTTTGCTCAGTTAGAACCAATCATTACATCTCTAACTGGTGATATGCCAAATCGAGATGATTTACGTCAGACCATCACGCCTATACTGGAAAAGATGATTATGCGTGAAATGATTGATAATAACAAAGATGCAAGTCAAGCGGCATCAAATGTTCTTGGCATGTTTACGCATGGTGGTCTGCAGCTATCATCTACAACAAGTGATAAGCATGACTGGTACGTTCTACCTCAACATGGGGCTATTGATGTACCTACAACCGTTGAAAAAATAGAAAAATTTTCCGGTTATGATTATGACGACGTTATTAAGGCAGATTCAATTACTGTTAGTTCTAAAGGTATGGGCTTTTATCAGTATGCTGCCGCGTATGGTGGTGAAAGCTGGGCAACTACAGACCTGACTAAAACTAAAATTTTAGTCCCTGATTCTCTAAATTCAGTTATTAGTGCAGATCAGCTATATAAAACCCAACGGTTTTATGAGGTGGTTCAAGAGCATGGTACTTGGGTTATGAGTGACGATGGTGACGGTATCATGCTCACTCTTCCTGTAAATGCTGGATCTGAACTATTAGCTAAACAAGGAACAGGCGTACGTATTCCTGTTATGATACAGCGCTACAACCAAGACGGAACTGAAATGACGGCCGAGCCGCTTGAAATTAAGTTTTCAAATATGAGTAAGGTAACAGGCTATTTTGCTGAAGACTGGGCTGCACATCTGCGTTACAAAGCTGGTAAAAATGTAGGCTCATTTGATGATCTAGATCTTGTGAGTCCATAATGTATATTAAGTCTAAAAAGAAATCATATCAAAGTAGCTTTTTCCAGGTAGCAGGCCAGGATCTTATTCCTTCATACGATTCTGCTGTAACTGATGCTGCAGTTGATAGTGGTTGGAAATTTGGCGGTACTAATTCTCTTATGAGAATGAATGAGATTAGTAACGCAAGAACTTATGGCTCATCAACACAAGCCGAACGAGATCTTTATGATGAAGGTGTTCGTTCCATAGGCAAACGTAAACTTAGCAGGCATGGCAAAGGAAGGTATAACCTTCCAAACTTGCCCTATACATCAGAAGAATTTAAAAAGCAATATCCTGAGTTTGACGATGAACTTAGGATTTTAGAACCAGAAGAAGCAAATGAACGTTATGGCCTTGATGGAGCTTTATCGTGGTCTGAACCCGTATCTTCTCTTGAAGCTTATATCTTAAATACACGTAAAAAAGAAGAGATTAAGTTTCAATTTAATTTAGATAAAGCGTATGGTTGGGAATCATTCAAGGGTTTTAGCCTAGAAATGGGCATGGCTCTTGTTGATCCTGTTACGTTGCCGCTCATGTTTATTCCTCCCCTCGGTGCTGCTAAACTAGCAGGCCAATTTGGCTGGGCGGCAACTAAAACGGGTAGTAGGTTTTTGCGTGGCGGTTTAGGTGGCCTGTATGGTTCAGCCATTGTTGAGGTACCTATCTATGCTGCAGCTCAGCAAGAGCAGGCAGACTACGGTTTGCTCCAGTCATTTATGAACGTTACATTTGGTACGTTTGCAGGTGGTGGATTACACGTTGGTGGTGGAGCTGTTATAGACGCCGTTAAACATGTTCGAGCAAAGCGTCACGGTAAAGCTCTTGATGCAGCAACAAACCAGCTAACAAATGGCCAGAGTGTAGAAGTTACTCCTATTACTAATATGAGTGATGAAGTACCTTATGAGGTACCTACAAACAGCGGTGATTCAGCAGAATTTGGGCCAGTTAGTCGTAGTTCAGACGAACTAGAAATTGCTGATACAAACCAGCCAGTTAAATCAAGTGAAACTTTAGAGTACAAACCGCACGCTAATGCTGAAGAATCTTTGTCTCTAGTAGACAAAGGCGAAAAAGCATCTAAGCTTAGTGGTGTCAAAGTTAAAACTGCTTTTACTAGTGAAGAGTTTCAAGAGGCTGTAGCTGAAGCAGCAGCACAAAAAATACAAAACAAAATAGCTTTTAGGATTAGAACAACAGATGGTCAATATGTCCTTGTTAAAAATAAAGATGGAAATCTACGTCTTTTTGGCGATGATCAGGCTGCGTCTGACTTTGGTGACCCTGTCTCGATCGGTGAGAAGGCTCACATGGCAATGCTCATGCACGGCGTGGACATGGCGCAGGCGGATGTTAAATATTCTGCGTCGATCAAACTAGAAGAAGGATCTATTCACCACGTTATTGACGTCACAAACGCTGAGTTCAATCCTAAGATGAACCAGAATGACGTTGTACTAGCTAATCCTGGTGATGCTCTAAAACTATTTCAAGGTGATCCTCATATCACTGCTTTTGCCGATAATATTAAAGCAGGTAAACAAGCGGTTATTGATGAATATGCTCAGTTTGATGAGGGTACTTTACTTGGCGACGGTAAAAAGATTGCTTTTGACGAACAGTTGCTTGATGAAAACCTGCAGCAGACAGGCGAGCAAATGGGTACACAAAAAGGTGGTACCTATACAGATGCGGCAACAGGTAAAAGATACTATGTGAAATATCCTAAAGATGCAAACATTGCTAAGAATGAGTTTTTGGCAGCAACACTTTACAAAATGTTTGGAGTTGCTTTTCCTGAGACTCGGTTAGTAACTAATTCAAGTGGTGATGTTGTTGGCGTAGCTTCTCAGATTGTTGATGGCGCCAAGATGATTACCCCTGATGAGTTTGCTAAACTTCCTAAAGAGGTAAGGCAAGCGTTTGCTGATGACTTTTTGGTTGATATGTATCTAGGCAACTGGGACGTTGTCGGTAATGCACCTAACTTTAATCTAATGCTGACACCTGACGGTACAGTTTTCCGTATTGATCCAGGTGGTGCCTTGTTGTATCGAGCACAAGGTGAGCTTAAGCCTGATGATTGGCTTAAAGGTGTTGATATTCCTGAACTACAGACTCTTAAAGATCCTAAGAAAAATCCAACTGCTGCTAAGATCTATGAAGCCATGGAACTTACAGAGCAGGAGTTTAGGGCAAAAACTCTAGAAACTTCTAAGCGTATATTCCAGACCGATCAAAAAGAGATAAATGAAGTCATTCAGATTGTCGGCTTGCCTAAAAAAGAAGCCGATGCTCTAAGATCGTTTCTTGTAAACAGGCGTCAGGCCCTACAGGAAGTAGGGGACTTTGGACGTGTTGCTCAGCAAGTCTCTACAAAGAAAGGGACTATCGTTGCTAACAGTCAGCACTCCGCTAAGAAAGCCGTAGCTAAACTTAACAAGGCACAAAATGCTAGCTTTGATGAAGCAGAAGCTGCTTTTGTTAAAAGTTATACTGGAAGCGGTTATTCCTGGCTTAATCAGGCTTTGAGGAATATTGATGGTGTAGTTACTAATCCAAGCTACAAAATGTCTGAAGCGGATATTATTAGTCGTGCTAAGTCCGTATCACAGTATGTAGATGGTAAACCAATTGTTAAAAGCTACGATGATGCCGTTGGTGTAATCAGGGCTTATGGAAATAAGCTTCAAGAGCTTATTCTTAAAAAAGGTTCTCTTGGCGAACAAGTACAAGTTTGGCGAGGCGGTACTCCGTTTACTGCTTTTAATGGTGTTAAAAACATTAACTTGTCAAACACTACGGATATTGCTACCGCAAAAGCTATGAGGGGTGGAGCTGTTAAACTAGCTGGTTTTACCTCTACAGGTGTTAGTCGTTCATCAGCTAATGGCTTTATGAAGTCTGACTCTATTATGCTTAAGATTAATCTACCTAAAGGTATGAAAGGTCTAGCATCTGGAGAAGGTAAAGGTTGGAGTTTTAAGACAGGCGAAACAGAGATTATTTTGCCGCACGACACAACTTTTGTTATTAGAGAAGTTGTTCAAATTAGTAAAGGTGGTAAGATGGTCATGGAGCTAGACGCTCTAAGGCCTGGTGAAGCTGTTCCTAAAATGATGGATAAGCAGCAAGCCTTAAAAATAGGACAAAAATACCACAAGCAAGTATCAAATGCTGTTTCTGATATTGATGATGCCGATCCTGATTTAGCAGTAGATCCTAATCAGCGTCAAGAAACTTTGAAGTTTAATAAGAGCCAAGAGCTTAAAGAGCAGGAAACTACCATACAAGAATTAAATGAAATGATACAAGCTGAATTAGCAAACGTTGAACCTAAGTATGTCGCAGCTCTAACCAAAGAGCTTGAAGCAATTGAAGCCGATGGTAAAGCCGATATTGAACTAGCTAATGACTTGTATGAGGCTGCTAAAGCTGCAGCCGTATGCGTGAGAGGTGCCGGATGAGTATTCAAAAATGTATTGGAATCATTAAGGCAGCAAATAAAAATGGAAGTATCACTGATGATGCAGCCATGGAAATGCTGGAAGAGATCGATGATTTCATTACAAACAATAAAAATATAGACAATATCGATAATGCTCTAGCTCAGCATATCAAAGAGCGTTTTGATGATACTGTGCTAGCAGCAACTATTGAAAAGCGTAATCGTGCCATTAACGCTATGGTCGAAATGCGTGCTATTCAACAGATTAGCGCCTTTGATAATCCGTATGAGGGCTTAAAAGCTCTCATGGGTGGATCAATCAAGTCTAAGTTTAAATCAAAATATAGCATTGATGCTCAGGGTAAAGCTCTTACCAATAAGTATGTAGGTAAGCTTATTGACCGTTTAGAAAAGAACGGAGACCTAGCATATTTTAATGCTGGTAAGTTTGATGACATGATTGCAAAAGAGCTTTGGGAGATCAAACCTGGAGGTCAACCTGGTATTACTGGTCATGCTGCTGCTAAACGTATTGCGGAAGTTATTCATGAAATACAAGAGCTAGCCGTTAAAAACTCTAATATGTCAGGTTCATATATTAGGTCTATGCCTGGCTATATTATGCGTCAAACACACGATATGATGCGTTTGCGTAAAGCTACTATGGACGAATGGATCAATTTTGTCTGGGATAAACTAGATGACGCAACATTCAAGGGTGCTGATAAGCGTAAGTTTTTAGAGGGAGCTTATAAAGGCTTGGCATCAGGGGTACATCGTAGATTTAAACCTGAATCAACGCAGTCAAACCACTTGTATGGATTCAAGGGTCCCGCTAACTTGGCTAAAAAAGCTAGTCAAGAGCGTGTGCTGCATTTTAAAGATGCAGAATCATTTATGGAATACAACAAGGTCTTTGGCACAGGAGATCTACGGGAAGGTGTTGTTCATGGGTTAGAGCACCTAGCTCGTAATACGGCTCTAATGAGAGGCCTTGGTACTAATCCTGTAAACATGCTTGATAAGCTTAAAAAGCGTTATCTTACAGAAGCGCAAAAAGCAGGTAATACAAAGCTAACAGACCAGTTAAATAACAATGAGCTGAAATACCTTTTAGCAGAGCTTGATGGTACTACACGTATCCCTGTTAATATGAGGACTGCTAAGATTAACGCTGGTTTAAGAGTGGTTGCCAACGTTTCTAAACTTGGTGGTGCTACTATTTCATCTGTCACGGATATTGCTAACCAGGCAGCGGAACTAAGGTATCAGGGTAAGAATATATTTGCTGCTTACACTAATGCCTTCACTAATTTATTCCGTGGCCGAGGAAATGCAGAACAAAAAACTATAGCAAGAGCTATGGGTATTGGCTTTGATGGCATTACAGGGGATCTTATGTCAAGGTTCCATGCTAACGACCATATCCCTGGAACTGGGGCTAAGCTGCAGCAAAAGTTTTTTAAACTTAATTTGATGAGCTGGTGGAACGATTCACACCGTACAGGTATGGGTCTTATGATGAGTAACCATCTAGCCGAGTCTGCCACAATGGCATACAAGGATCTAGGACCACGGCTCCAGAATGTTTTACGTCAGTACGGTATTGGTGATGCTGAATGGGCTGTTTATTCTCGGCATGCTGTTAAAAACCTTTCTGATGGCAATAAGTATATGGTTTCAGATGCCATTGAGGAATTAGGTGATACTGAAGTTGCTGCTTATTTGGCAATGAAAGGTAAGCCTGCTAAGACCGCGCGTCAGATTAATGAAGCTAGAGATGATCTTGTTTCAATGCTTGACACGTTTTTCATAGATCGTGCAGACCACGGGATCCCTATGCCTGGTGCTGCTGAACGTGCCATCATGAACAGGGGTACTGAGGCTGGTACAGCTACTGGTGAAATGTATCGCCATATCATGCAGTTTAAATCATTCCCGATTACAATGATTAGACGTGGTATGGGTCGTGAGGTTGCCGGTCAGATGGACGGTAAAGCGGATATTGTTGGACTAGTATCTCTAATCACCATGAGTACTGTGTTTGGCTATGGCGCTATGTATATGAAAGATGTTCTTAAGGGCCGTACACCAAGAACCTTTACTGATGATAATGCCCAAAATGCCAAGCTAATTATGGCCGCTCTAACACAAGGCGGCGGGCTTGGTATTTATGGAGACTTCTTATTTGGTGAGTTTAGCAGATTTGGCCGATCAGCGCTATCTACTGCTGCGGGTCCAACACTTGGTCAGGTAGATACTCTAGCTGAACTGTGGACTAAAGCAACCAGGGGTGAAGACTTTGGCGCTACAGCGCTACAAATGGTAAAAGACAACACCCCGTTTATTAACCTGTTCTATACTCGGATGGCACTAGACTATTTATTTTTGTACCAGCTGCAAGAAATGGTAAATCCGGGGTATCTTTCTCGACTAGAACAGCGTATAATGACTGAAAATGACCAGCGTTTTTATATGCCGCCTTCAAGGGAAATCCCTTACGGTGGTGGTAATAAGCTGTTCGAAGGAGTGAGATAATGACTATTGCAACGGAGGTAAAACGTGTTGTTGAACTAGGTACAGGAGCAACTAGTACCTTCTATTTCAATGCACCGGTATTTGAAGTTGACGATTTAGAAGTTTATACTTTTAATACTTCAACAGGAGCTGCAACACAACAAATTAGAGGCGGCGGTGGTACGTATGACTATACAACCACTATTAACTCGTCTACTAAGTATGCAACTATTACGCTAAATACCGTTCTTCCGTCTACTCATCGTATTATTATTGTTCGTAAAGTTGATATTACTCAACAGGTCGACTATGTTGAGGGTGACCCATTTCCTGCTGAAACACACGAAGGGGCACTAGATAAGCTAACGCTCATTGCTACTATGCTTAGTGAGCAGATTGATAGATCTCTTAAAGTTGCTATCACATCAGCCACTGTATCATCAATTGAAATTTCTGAACCGGTAGCTAATAAAGCTCTTATCTGGAATACTACAGCTGATGGTTTGATTTCAGGGCCTGATGCAAATGACATTGCTAATGCTCAAACAAATGCTGCTAGCGCTGCACAGTCAGCTGCAGACGCACAAGCTGCAGAGCAAAATGTCATAAGCATTCAAAACCAGCTATCCCCAGGTAATCTTAAAATTAGTGCTAATGATACCACAGCTAACTATGTAGAACTAAAAATTATAGAGGGCACAGGTATCGAAATGACTACAAATAACGAAGGCGGCAATGAGACTCGAACCGTTGCACTGGACTCCGCCGCTTCGGCAATCAGTAAAGTGCAACTTGTAAGTAACTTTGTATAGATAGGAGGTATCATGGCTTACAGAAAATACACAGTTACGGTTCAGTCAGTTGATGGTGGGAACCGTTTCTTTATAGACGGGATACAGACCCCTGTCTTAAATCTACAGGAAGGAA
>Ga0181569_10002362_pt1 | contig 14960 bp, 7 predicted proteins | sample 101ome_19_FD_132452 | JGI IMG/M metagenome (GOLD analysis project Ga0181569, IMG submission 132452) | Coastal salt marsh microbial communities from the Groves Creek Marsh, Skidaway Island, Georgia - 101405AT metaG (megahit assembly) | ecosystem: Environmental > Aquatic > Marine > Intertidal zone...
CCGTTATTTTCGCAGATTTTCCAATGCAGTACGTGCGCTACGTTCGCTATAAGCGACTAGAATCCATCCTCGATGTTTTTGCAAATTCTGAAGGGACTGGGGGAACGGCTCGAAGCGGAACGGTTGGTGAATTCTCCCTGTATGGTGAGGGGATGCCCAAGCGCGCCAACTACAAGACCACCATTTTAGAAATGGACAGCGTGGTAAATTTTGGGCGTCTCTTCTGGCACATAACTCCAATGCGCATGGTAGATGGGGTTGCGGTTGAAGACCCCGAAGCTAATGTATGGGCTGAAGTTGAGGCCCGAACGGGCGTTGATCCGGTGCCAGATATCTACTACGAATACACTGATATGGGCACGCGCGTGGTTGTAACCCAGGAACGCTATCAAAATGTGCTTAAAAACCGAACGAGTAACGTTACAAACTCCGACGGATTAGGTGGGTCAGTAACGCTTTCTGTGCGGCCGAAACCTGGCATTCGGGCCGGTATTGAATCTGATACTGAAAATTGGACCTTCTGGTCGTTTCCGACCACGGAATCCGGTGAGCAACTCAATCTGAATCGCGGATCTTATATACAGCTGAAGATCATTTTACACAGCGAGCGTTTTGATGAGTTTGCCCGTCTTGACTCGCTGTGGATCGAGACTTCTCCAATTCTCGCTACGCGCGTGGTGGGTGAGATAGCACGGTTAGATATGCCTCAGCCCGTGCGGGGCGTGGCCGAAGTCAATCTCGGAGAAAAGACAGACTTTCTTTACGAACTCAAAGCTGAATTTAGTCCTGGCGAACCGGGTTTTGACGCCCTGCGCATCGATACAGGCAGTGAAAAGGCCGAATTTAAGAATATCTTTATTGATGGCGTCGCCGTGAATCCCGTTCGAGCGGAGGTTGAGGGATCTGCCATTGTAATCGAATTGGAGAACCGGGTTACGAGAGTGAGAAATCCGAGCATTCAGGTAGAATTTGCAGCAGAGGTTTTCGACTTTGCTCGGACGTTTACCGGAGAAGTGTATAATGTGGGCAGCACGGACTTGCCTCAGCCTGTAGAGGGAGGAGATGCCAGCGAGGCATTGAGCACGAATGGTCTGCGCGTTTTAGCCTCTTCGGGCGAAAGTCTAGAATTAGTGCAAGATCTAACGTTTTCGAGCGCGGTGGTAACGCCGAACGGCGACGGCATTAATGACGTCTTGAGGATTGACTACACGCTATACGGATTGCCTCAAAGCGTTCCCGTCAATATTGAGCTATACGCCTTAGACGGAAAGAGAGTAGCCCTTGTGGGACAGGGTCTTCAAGGCTCCGGGCCTCAGGAAGTAAGGTGGGATGGGCGAGACGAACGCGGTGATATACTGCCACCGGGAATGTATTTGCTCGGAGTGGGTATTGCGGCCGAGAACAAAAATGATTTACAAATGCGGCCAGTTGGCGTCGCCTACTAGTGGGGAGATTCGATACCATGCGTAGCTGCAAGAACATGTTGTCGTTTTACGTAGCGCTTGGGAGCCTTTTGTTCGGGAGCTCGCTGAGGGCGGATATGCTTACGTTCGGCGATCCCAATGCTTGGAAGAATACGTGGGCATTGAAGCCGGGTATCACCGTCTTTGATGAGTCTGGGAACCTGGGCTTGGTTAAATTTCGCAAAGATATCAATGCGGCTCTGGACGCTCACCTATTCACCCATCCTTCAAAGGAAAGAGGGGACGTGGCCGGCGGAATCTGGTCGGCATTGAGCAATGAGCGAGATGCTCCGCTGCTGATTGATGGCGATACTACCACCTATTGGAAGCCAAACGGTAACGACGCTGTTGACCAGTGGATTGTTCAAATCGACCTCGGTCGTGCAGTCTTAGTCAAAGAAATACGTTTGCACTTTCCCGACGAAGAAGGCGCTCGCCCCTTCCGGCAGTTTAGCGTATTTACGGCTACTGGAGCCCATGTCTCAGCCAAGGAAGATGTATTTCGTTTTAATCCAGTTTTCCGAACGACCAAGCCCAACGATGAGGCTATGATTAGCTTCGGGTTTCGTCCGGCTGAGGAAGATACCGCTAAAGTCCTTGAAGTCCTGACAGATGACCGCAGAGCCCTTGCTGTGGCTATGGGGCGTACCGTGGAAGATATACAAGGATTAGCCGGAGACGAGAAAGTGGTCGCGCTGAACTCTGAATGGCAAATGGTTCAATTTGTGCGCTTTATCGTAGACGAAAAGCAAGTTGACGGTGCACTGGCAGAGATTGAGGTGATTTCAGTTGGTGATAATATCAGCCTAGGCTCTGACACGCGTGGGGGATCGTATGTCAATGGCTCTCGGGCGACGGACCCGCTCTATTGGTTAGATGGCAATCTAAATACGTATGGGGTAGTTGAAGTCCACCAGCAGTTCACCGAATCAAGAGGCACGGCGTACGAAGGGGGCCTGTGGTGGCAGGTTGATTTGGGGGTGACCTATTGGGTTGACGATGCTTTTATGTACTGGCAAAAGGCAGGAGAGCGACTTGCAACGTTTCAGTTGGGAACGAATAATGCGGGGACTGGATATACCTTCTTTTCTTCTGACGGCAATCGTACCCTTTCGGGAGATATGGATTTTTCGGAATGGATATTCGAGCCCGAATGGACCAATATACGCGAGCAGTACAAGCGACATTATCGCTATCTCTTCAATGCGAGAAAGGTACGCCACATCTTTTGGCTGGCGCTGAAAGATCTAGGATGGCGTGCTCACCCAATGGAGTTCCACATGTATTCTCCGGGATACCCAGCAGAAGTCGTTCTGCGATCCGATTTCATTAATCTAGGAGAATTGGCCGGAGATGGTCAGCCCAAAGTCATTAAAGCCGTTCACTGGGATGCCGATTTGCCTCCGGGAGCGCGGATCGAACTCCGCACGCGCTCTGGTAATGAGCAGGGCGAAGAGTACACGTTCCGAAACAAGATCGGTGAAGTCGTGACGGAGGAGAAGTGGAACAGTTCACCCAAGGTGCTGCGCGGTCCTGTTGATACGACCATTGTCGTGGGAGAAGATTGGAGCCAGTGGAGTAACGAATACAAGTTTTCTGGCGAATCATTTCAATCGGACAGCCCGCGAAGGTTCGTCCAGTTGGAACTAATTATGGCGACCGATGACTACGAGGTTGCTCCGTTGATTCGATCTGTTTCACTCGAATATGTGGATGCGTTGGTCAATGGGGCAAGGGGCAGTATTCAGCCGCGGAGCGCCAAGCCCAACGAAGATACGCGTTTTACCTATACGCTGTGGCCGGACATGCGCGACGGTAACCGCGGTTTTGATCAGCTGCGTTTCATTGTACCCGACCTGACTAATGTCGATGACCTCGAGATCAGAGTTGGAGGGCTCCCTGTAGATCCACTAGCGGTTGAGCTTGAAGTGGACTCACTGCACGTCACGCTTCCTGAATCGGTCTTAGATGATTCGATTTCCATTGGTTTTACGACCCGGCTAGTGAAAAATGCTTCCGTCATCGACCTAGATCTTGGTTCGAGCTCTTTTCCGGGACTGTGGCAAGACGTAGAGCCAGCAGCTCGGCGCTCAAACGTGGTTCTCCTCCCGGATCTCATGAACAGCGATCGACTGATTGATGATTTGAAGTTTTCCAATCGGATTTTCACCCCCAACGGGGATGGAGTCAACGACGAGTTGACGCTGAGTTTTGTGCTTTTGAAGGCAGATTCAGTTGAGCCACATATTCAGGTTCTGGATATGGCAGGCCGAGTGGTTGCTCGCCTAAGTGGAGAGTCGACCGGGCCCTCGAGGCGTTTTGTTTGGGACGGACGCAACGGAACTGGCCAATCCGTCGCGCCAGGGGTCTACCTATACAGGATTGATGCGAATGCCGATGCAGGTGAGGCTACGCAGATTTATACCGTATCGGTCGCCTATTAAGTGGCGACATCTACTGGGGAATGGAGGGAGGAAGGGGCTGCAAGATTATACGTGGTCGTTCCTCCCTTTTTTGTGTAGAAAATGGTGTTCGGAGATGTTTCTTATGCCGGCAGTCCCGTTTGTAAGGTTCCTTCCAATATTTTAAATTATAGATACGTACCTGAATGTCTGAAGTAAGGAGATGGCTGTGCCACTGTTAACCAATTTGTATAAATACTCCACTCTTACAGCATGTTGCCGCATTTATAAGTTCGGCCTGTTGACGATCTGTCTGCTGTGGTCTTCCATAGCGTATGGGGAGACCTACTCGCTCGATTCTCCCGGTAAATGGCAGTCTTGGACTAAGCCATCGGGCACGGTGCGCGTGTTGGAAAATGGCCGACTCGAATTGGTCAAGTTTAACAAGTCTATCAATGCCGTCAGCAATGCCTCTGACTTTGTTCACCCTACGCAGAAAAAGGGCGATGTATCGGGAGGGATCTGGCGAGCCGGAAGCAATGCGGCCGATGCAGAGTTAATCATCGATGGAGATCTCGAAACGTTCTGGAAACCCTCGGAAGGGGATCAACTTGTCGATTGGTCTATAGACATAGATTTGGGGCGCCCGGTTTTGGCGCGTGAAATCAATTTAACGTTCCCTGCCGCAGAGGGTTCGGTTAGCCCACTCGTACAGTTTAGCGTTTTTATTTCGACGGGCAGCCGCATCCAGGCACAGGATGACGTCTTCAGATATCGAAAAGTCTACCAAACGACCAAGCCCAATACCGCAACCTCGATTCGCATTCCCATGGTGGGGGACGTCCTCGATACCACGCGGATTATTGATGCTGGGTTGGACATTGATTTCGCAGAAGAGCAAAAGTACCGCGTGGTCCGTTTTGTCCGGATCGTAGTTGATGAGCAGACCGCTGGAGCTGCTTTGAGCGAAGTAGAAGTAGTTGCAGTCGGCGACAATGTTAGTCTGGGAGTCCTCGAACGAGGCGGTGCATTCGACTTTGGCTTATTGGCTCGTGATCCGCAAAATATGTTTGACGGCAATATGGATACGTTTGCCGTGATCGTTACGGCCGGAAATACTAAAGGGGGATGGCGCGAAGGGGGTATGTGGTGGCAGGTCGATCTGGGCGCTCAGTTTTGGATCGATGAAATTTTCATGTATTTCCAAGATCGAGGAGAAGGGCTTTCCAGTTTCCTATTTGAAGGGCTCCATCACGGCAGAGGATTCAATATCTTGACATCCGACGGTCGGCGAACAACGGGTGGTGAACTAGATTACGAGCAGTTGCTGCGAGAGGAAATTGCCATTGACTCCCCGGTGGCTCGAGACCGACAAGTGCGTCATCTGCGTTATTTATTTTCACCGCGCAGGGTGCGCTATCTTTTCTGGCACGGTCACGAAGATAATGGATGGTTTTCCAAGCCGATGGAATTCATGCTCTTTTCGCCTGGATATCCAGCCGAGGTCGTGCTGCGGTCTGATTTTATCGACCTAGGAGCACTGAGTGGAGATGGACGGCCCAAAGCGATTCGGTCCCTGAATTGGGAAGCTGAATTGCCTGCGCAAACAAAACTGAGACTGCGTTCCCGTTCAGGGAATAATCTGGGTGAGATTTACACCTTCTACGATCGGACAGGCGCGGAAACAACTGAGACTAAGTGGACCAGTTCGCCCAAAGTTCTCCGCGGAAAAGTAGATACGACCATTGTTACGGGTTCTGATTGGGGGGAGTGGAGCAACTTTTATCAGGTCTCCGGCGAGGCCTTTCAGTCAGAGACTCCTCGCCGTTACATACAGCTCGAATTGATTATGTCGACGGAGGATCCCAGCGTTGCGCCTGTCCTTGACCGGCTGGCCATTGAGTTTGAAGATGCCCTCGTGCAGCGGGCCGTAGGGGGCATTCTGCCTCGACAGGCCAGCGTAAATGAGGATACTCGGTTCGCCTATACGCTTTGGCCTACGTCAGACAATCAAGATTCGGGTTTTAATCGGCTGCGTCTACGCATGCCGAGTCAGGTAAACAGAGACGATCTCATAGTGCGAGTCGGGGGGGTAGAACAGGTGCTCACGGAGGTATTGAATACCGATTCGTTGCTTACAATTTATCTACCAGAGCGCGTATATAGCGATTCGCTAGTAGTTGAATTCACAACTCGTGTTATCGATAATGCAACGCTTTTTTCCGTCGATGTAGGTGATAGTGACCGGCTCGGTTTGTGGCAAGCGGTAGAAGAGGTGGAGCGCCAGTCAAACATCGTATACTTACCAGATGTTGTTTCCAGCGACGTGCTGATTGGTGACCTTTCGGTCACGCCGGGCGCATTCACGCCCAACGGCGATGGAATCAACGACGAAATCGATATACGATTTATGGTGTTTAAGGTTGATCAACCCGTTCCCGAAGTGACTATATGTGATATGTCCGGACGCGTCGTTGCTACGCTGAGTGAAACGAGCGCTACGGGCGCGAAGCACTACCGCTGGAATGGCGTGACAAATAGCGGACAGAGAGCTACTCCGGGTATGTACCTGTGCAAAATTAATATTGGTGCAGCGTCCGGAAATGATTCGGTCGTGCGTTCTTTCGCCCTAGCTTATTGAGGAGCCGTCCGTTTATGATGGGAGCATTCGCCGTCCATCGAGATCAAAAATGGATTATTTCCCCCCGCGCCGATATACTATTCTTTGTCGGCACTCCGCTGCTTTGTCTCGTTCCAATGATGGCCCTCAGGTCGGTTTTTGATTCCCAGACGATTCTCTTTTTCATTATGTCTTTTTTTGCCATGGGACATCACCTTCCCGGCTTTATGCGGGCCTATGGCGATCCCGAACTCTTTACGACGTTTAAAGAGAAATTCCTTATTGCCCCCGTTGTTGTTCTTATTGTTGTAGCTCTCGCTCAGTTTAACACGCTGCACGGTTTGTTTCTCATGGTATTGCTGTGGGAAATATGGCACCTTTTCATGCAGCACTACGGCATAATGCGGATTTATGACGGAAAGAACAAGATATTCGCAAAATGGAATGCGCGCTGGGATTGGTTGCTCACGCTAGCTGCTTTTGTGACCGTTGTCGTCTACAGCCCTGAATATTTCTACCGCATTCTCGATCACAATCAAAATGTTGGATTGCCATTTCTCAGCGTTGAACAGACGCTAATGGTTAAATCGGTTCTACTCTATGCTACGTTGGCTATTGGGGGCGGATATGTAGGTAATCTCATTTGGCGCTTAGCGACGCGGCAGAAGGTGAGCTTACCCAAAGTCGCAGTGATGGGGACCACTATTTTTCTTATTTACTTTGGTTGGATTTACATTCAAGACCTGACGATTGGATATGCCGCTTTTGCCGCTTTTCACGACATCCAATATTTCGCCATCGTTTGGGTCTATAACAACAATCTCGTACAGCGCCAAGAAAAAACCTCGCGTCTCTTAAAGACTTTTTTCACGAGTCGGTCGATGCCGATTCTCGTTGGCTACGTCGCCATAAGCTTTATTTACGGAACCGTAAACTACAGTTTGAACTGGTTTGATCGGGCTCAGTGGATTAAAGCGATTGAAATATTGGTTATCACCTCTACGCTGTTGCACTACTACTTTGACGGGTTTATTTGGAAAATGCGGGATCGGCGCAATCAGGCCAACCTCGACATTAAGGGAGAAGAGGGTTGGGATAAGATCGGCGCGCGAAGGGCGGTTCGCGGCGTAGTTGACCGCTTTGGAGGATACTTTCGCGAAACGGGCCGCCAGCTGCTCTACTTTGCGCTTCCGGTGTTGCTCTTATCGGGGATTCAATTCTATTGGCAGGCAGACGAAGTCGAGGCGCGAGACGCTATGGTTGAACTTTTTCCCGATTTGCCAGGGGCCCATAACGATCGCGGCGTTATGTATTCGCGTATAGGAGATTGGGAAAAGGCCAGTGCAGCGTACCGCAGAGCCATTGAACTGGATCCAGAAGGACATGAAGCGCTGAAGAACATGGGCGTCGTCTATGCTCGACACGGTCAATTAGAAGAAGCGCATGAATACTATGAGCGCGCACTGGGCGCAAAGCCCAAATTTGTCGAGGCGCTAAACGCTCAGGGCCTTATACTCATGCAGCGAGGCGATTTTGAAGAGGCCCAAGATCGTTTTCTACAGGCGGTTAGTGAGTTTGATTATGCTCCAGCCTATAACAATTTGGGTACGGTCTATCTGCGGCAGGATGTCGTCTCAGAAGCGATATACGCATACCGACAAGCGGTTGCTTTGGATGGGAGCAATGCTGCCCATCACTACAACCTAGGCTTGGCCTTGCAAAAGGACGGACAAAACGGAGAGGCGATAGAGGCGTTTGAGCAGGCGATAGCACGTGATGCTTCGCATACAAAAGCCTATTTGAGCAAGGCACTTTCCTTTCAGCGGATAGGAGAGCTCTCTCAGGCGCGCACTGCGCTTGAAAGCTTGCTGCGCATAGATCCAAGTAATTCCGTTGCTACCCGGTTACTTCAGCGTATGTAAAAGCTTTGAAGTTTGTTGGTAAATGGGGGCGATCCTGCGCAGGATCGCCCCCATTTTTTATTTCAGGAGGGTAAGTTGGCGAGATTCACGATGCGATGGCGTCTGCAGTCGATAGATATAGACGCCGCTTGCGGCACTCTTTCCCGAATCCGTTTGTCCGTCCCACTGGAGCCTATAATATCCAGCGCGTTGGTGCGCGTCTACAAGGGTGCGAACTTTTTGGCCTAATGCGTCAAAGATCGCCACTTGTACGGGTTCGGTCCTATCTAAACTGTATTCGATGGTCGTGTTTGGATTAAATGGATTGGGATAGTTTTGTGAGAGGGCGGATCGCTCGGGGACTCCTGCTCCCTCAATTTCCACTACAGCCGTTCTCGTTTCAGCCGGAAGGACTACTTCCCATAATCCTCGCGTGTTGCCCCATTCGATGACGTAGATTCGATTGTCAACAATTTCGGCATCTATAGGGCTGTCAAATCCCCCTACTAAGCGCGTAACGCGTGCCTGGTAATTGTCGCCATTGGGCGTTTTCTCCAGGTCGATATGGAGCAGATCCTGATCCGGATCTTCAAAACTGTTAATGAGGCTGGCAATGCTCCCACCGATGCGTAAGACGAAGCCAGATCCTTTATACGGGGGAGCCATAGCCTGATCGTTGTCGAACACCAATCCCAAGGGGGAGCTATGGGCTGTGAGTGTAAAAACAGGCTCGTTGGTATCACTCCCATCCAGTATCTGTCCTTCGAGCGTCCGATAGCTGTTAGCATCGGGGCCTAAGTTAATGATCGGATCGGCAAATTGAACTCCAGTGGGTGGGGGGGGATAGGTTGGGTCGTTGTAGAACAGGTCGTTTTGCCGGGCCCAAGAGTTATTTTGCAGCAGAGGGTCGTTAGAAGGGTCGTAGTTGGAAAACTGCTGCGGGTTGTCGTAGCTGCCCATGCGCCAGGGGAAGCCGTAGTGCAGTCCAGGCCGAACCCAATTTATCTCGTCCGACATATCCCAGTCGGGGCCGTTATCGACCGAAAATAGCTCTCCCTCCGGACCAATGCTTAGGTCAAACGCGTTGCGATGCCCGTCGGAAAAGAGAAATCCCGAAGCGGCTAGGGCCTGAGCTTCTGTGGGAATTACAATATTATCTCCCTCGGTGGGGATGCGAAGAATGGCCGAGGTAATTGGCGCTTCCCTGAGTTCTGGGTAGAGTCCGTCCATTTCGGCAAGCTCTCCGTGCTCGGTGCGCGAGCCGCTGTTGATAAAGAGGTTGCGTCCGGCAGGATCGATGGCCAACCCTGGATGGAAATGATTAAACGCACCAACGTCTCCCTTGGGAATGGGTTCGCTCCGCGCAAGTTCGCTCCAGGCATGTTGGCCGGTCGCAGGGTCAAATAGACCTTTGGCAATGACGATGCTGTTGGCGTTTCGCTGCCCTTGATTTCCACCCACGTACATCGACCCATCCGGGCCAATGGCCAAGCCTTGCGTATCATTCAAGCCGTGGTCTGCACTTGAATAGACGCGCTCTATCTGAGGGGCGTTGGCACGGGCCACGTCTAGACTGACGTAGAATGCTCCGTTCGCGTCGATAAAGAGGGCGCTGACATAGGGGAGGTTAAAATCGCTAGCGCTGGCTATGACCGTGCGCGGCAGAACGAGAATGGAGGCATCGTCTGTGTTGAGGACGTAGAGCTTGCCGTCTACGGGATTTGTCGAACTGCGTGCACCATTAGCTACGGCTGTTCGCAGTGCTTCAATCGGGACATCGGCGGGGATATTTCCCTCCAAGTCAAAGTAGGTCCACGTGAATACGCCGTCGGCATTGCGCACGCCGCGCGCAATGCGCTGTTCTAGCTGCAAATCTGGAGAGGGCATGCGTATCCGCGAGATATCCCCCTGAGCAGTCAGGGTGTAGAGAGTGCCGTCTCGCGGGTCCTTGACGATGCGCATGGTGCGTTCGGGAACAGTGAGGATCTTCTGGACCTGTATATCGTCCTGAAGAATCCGCGGTTGGGCAGAAGATACACTGGGTAGATACAGCAACGCTGCCAGTGCGCATGCATAAATAACTCTTTTCAATTGCATAATATGGCCTCAAGGAAGGGACATAGAGTGATGGAGGATGGAATCATTTGAGTAAAATGAGCCGTTTGGTTTCTGATGCTCTATCGGTTTGTAGGCGATAGAAATACGCTCCACTAGCGACGACCTGGCCATTACTTCCGACCCCTGACCACTGAACGGTATGGCGACCTGTCCCAAGTGTCTCATCTACGAGCGTGTGCACTTTCTGGCCGCTAATATCAAAGATGCTGAGGTTGACTTGTGCGGTGCGTGCCAGTGCAAAGTCGATATTCGTCGCAGCGTTAAAGGGGTTGGGATAGTTCTGTTCGAGCGTGAAGTTTGCAGGCTGTACTTCAACGCGGTGTACGCTCGTTGGAGATGACATACCTTCAATCCATCGGCGCAGCACGTCCGTGCCGTCCTGGTCTAATACACTCGTACCCATTGGGGGCATGCGGAACGAGCTAAAGTTTTGAGTGCGAAGGTAGAGCGTAGAGCCGTCCGCACTTCCCGGCTGTATGATGCGCGCCTGCTCGGGCTCTGCGTCGAGTCGTCCCAAGGAAGGTGAAATACCAACGGTGCGCGATGTCTCGGTGGGCGTGCTAAAGCGCACGTCAAAATCGGCGCGCGAAACGCCGTCGGGCCTGTGGCAGTGAGCGCAGTTTGCAGCGAGATACGATCGTGCTCGGAGTTCGAGGGGTTCGCTTTCGTCGAGTGGGTTGGGCCAGCGAGCCCACCGGTCTTGAGTGGAACTGATATCGCGGGTGAAAAAGCCTATGTTGTTAAGTGCGCGGAGCTGGTTGTCCCTGATCGTTCCATAGGTGAAGCTTCCGTTGAGCTGGCCCGTTCGTGCGCCGAGAGCTCGGCCGGCGGCTTCTCGATGGCAAAAGGAGCAGTCTTCAGGCCCCGGGTAGAAATAGCGTTGCTCTGTGTAGCCCTCTGGTGCAGATGGATCGACAATAAAGAAGGTCTTGTACTGACTTTCGTCGAGCAGGTAGGCCTCTGTGCCCTCCTCGTTCCACTCGTAGCTGAACCCTTTCCATTGATCCGTGCTGCCATCTTTTACCATAAAGCGAGTTTCAATGGGTTGGCGACTGGTGGGGTCGCCTCGGACAAATTCCAGGAAGAAGTTTTTGACGAGTACGGTATTGGGTGGAAAAATCCAGTGGTCTTCGGCAGAGAATTCTACCTGAGATTGTTCAGGTAGCGCAAAATAACGGGTTTTTATAGCACCATCCGACCAGAAGGGGGAATTGACAGCGTAGGGAATGATGCCCGCGGATACAGTGTGACTGGCTATATCCGTGAAAAGACCGGTTTGCGAAAGGCGCTGGGCCGGCGGTCCCTCTGAGAGGTTGATCCGTAGAGATGTGTTGGGTACCCGCTTTTTGAGTCCGAAGGGCTCCTCTTGCGCCAATGCCTGCTGTTTTATCGATATACAGAGGGAAAAAATGATGAGTACGGTGTAACTAAAAGCTCGGTCCATGCGGCTCGTTTATCGGAAAGTCATTACAATGAATTTTCTGAAGTACATCTGAAGTACACAGGTATAGACGATAGATCGGGCAAAAGAGGTACCAAAAAATAAAGAGAGGTAAAAATCATTCCACGCAGCGGCCAAACAGGGTGTGTGAAGTGTGGCGCTCGACTTCGATCTCGACGAGGGTGTTAGCAGGAACAGCCTCAGAGAAAATAAGGGTCTTGTTCTGCGGCGTGCGGCCGTAAAATCGCGTGGTCCCGTCCGGGGCTGAGCGCCGGGATGGGCCTTCTACAAGCACTGGAAGTCGACGGCCAACGTAGGTGCCGTTGATTTCTCCAGAGATCTGCTCCTGTAAGGCAATTATGCGCTGTAGACGTTCGCCTTTTACGGACTCAGGCACGTCGTCCGGCATTTTTTTGTGAGCGTAAGTGCCTTCTCTGTCGGAGTATTTGAACATGAAGGCCGAATCAAAGCGAATTTCTTCCATGAGATCGACGGTCTGTTGGAAATCTTCTTCGCTTTCACCGCAAAAGCCTGTGATTATATCGGTGCTCAGTGCCAAGTCGGGTATGGCCGCGCGCAGCTTGGATACGAGGGTGCGAAATTCACCGATGGTATAGCCGCGTCGCATGGCGGTAAGCTGTGCGTCAGAGCCGCTTTGTACGGGTAAGTGCAGATAGGGGCAAACTTGTTCGACTTCGGCCATTGCGGCGATGACGCGATCGCTAAAATCGACGGGGTATGGAGAGGTAAAACGCAGGCGTTCGATGCCGTCAACGGCAGCGACTTTACGCAGCAGGTCTGCAAAGTCGCACTCTTCACCGCGGTAGGAATTAACGGTCTGGCCCAGTAATGTAACTTCGCGAAATCCTTCTGCGGCAACCCCTTCGACTTGGCGTACAATTTCGTCTGCGTCAATGCTTCGCTCGCGTCCCCGCACGAATGGAACGATACAGAAGGTGCAGAATTTGTCGCATCCACGGATGATTGTGACCCACGCGTTAGTGCCTTCGCGGCGAACGGGGGAGATGCCGACGTAGTTTTCCGAGCGATCGAGCCGGACGTCGAGCAGGGCGTCGTCACTGCTTTGCGCAAGTAGATCGGGCAGGCGCCTATAGGAGTCGGGCCCCATCACCAGGTCGACAAAGGGCGCGCGCTCAGAGAGCGTATCGCTTAAATGCTGCGCCATGCACCCTAGTATGCCCAAGGTGAGATGCGGGCGTTGGGAGCGCAGGCCGTTAAGCTGGGAAATGCGGCCGATAACGCGTTCCTCAGCGTGCTCGCGCACGGCGCACGTATTGAGGAGAATGACGTCCGCTCCTTCAGCCTGCTCTGTAATAGAAAAACCGGCGTCGTTGAGTATGCTCGCAACTAGTTCGCTGTCGGCGACGTTCATTTGACAGCCATAGGTCTCCACATATACGCTGCGGTTGTGCTCGCTGCTGCCAGAGCGGGCGCGGGCTGCGTGGGTCGCGGTGTCGTCGAGGATGGTGAGTTCGCTGCTCATACTGGTTCTCCGAAAACGAGGTCTTCCCGAGCCTGATGGATGCGGACCTCTACTATCTCGTTGGGCGTGGCCGCTCCGTCAAAAAGCACCCGGACGTAGTTGTCACTCAGTCCAACGCGCAGGCCGGTATGAGCGTCGGTGCGATCTTCAACAAGCGGCGTGAGACTTTGGCCTACCAACTGCTGGTGGAACGCCAGGCGTTTCTCTTTACCCAATTCGATCAGCTTCTGTCCGCGCTCTTTCTTTGTTGCGCTGTCACAGGGGGCTGGCAGTTTTTGTGCCGGCGTTCCCTCGCGCAGTGAAAAGGGGAAGACGTGCAAATACGTCATGGGTAATGCGGCCAATAAATCGTACGTCTCTTGGAAATAAACCGCATCCTCACCGGGGAATCCCACCATGACATCAGCTCCTATGGCACAGCCGGGGAGGGCCTCTGCGATCTGATGAATCCGCCCAGCGTAGTACGCCGAATCGTAATGACGGCCCATTCGCTTAAGAATGGAATCCGAACCGCTTTGCAGGGGGATGTGAAAATGGCGGCAAAATTTGTCGGATTGAGCCGCATAGGCAATGAGGGCATCGCTAACGTAGGCAGGCTCGACTGAATTAAGTCGAATGCGATCCAAGCCATCGACTTGATCAAGTTCTTCGAGCAGGTGAACGAGTCCGCTGCGATTGCCGGCGTCATACCCATAGCTGCCCGTGTGCACGCCTGTAAGAGCGAGTTCGCGATAACCGGCTGCGACCATGGAGCGCGCTTGCTCAATAATCTGTTTACCAGGGCGACTAACGCTCTGTCCCCGCACGCTAGGGATGATGCAGTAGGTGCAGTGTTCGTCGCACCCATCCTGCACCTGAAGCATGCCGCGGGTGCGCCCTCCGTCGACCAGGCCATCAATGGAGAGGAAGGCTTCCGTGTGCGGTGGAGTATCAGAGCAAAGGCGCAGTTCAGCGTCGCCGGATTGGTGCGCCTGCAGGCGGTCGATAAGATGGGCTTTTTCGCCGTTGCCCACTACCAGATCTGCGCCGGCAGCGCTTAGCTCATCCGGTCTCCGTTGGGCATAGCAGCCGGTTGCCACAACCGTTGCCTCTGGGTTGGATCGACGGGCTCGCCGCACGGCTTTCCGCGAGTCAGAATCTCCAGAACCTGTTACAGTACAGGTGTTTACGACGTATACATCAGCGTGTTCATCAAAAGGTACAATCTCGTACCCGCGGCGATCAAATCCGTGACTAAGCGCCTCAACTTCGTATGCGTTAAGCTTACATCCGACGTTTTGGAGGGCAACCCGGAGAGGTTGAGAGGGGGTATGAGCAGGTGCTGACAAATCGCAGAAAATCCTGTAAACAGTTAAAATAAAAGACTTTAGAACTTAATCATCTCGTGTAGATTGGGCAATACTTGGCGCGTAGCGCGGGTCTTTTGAAAGGACCTGCTCGACCTTCGGAATATCTTCTGGGCGAGTAAGGTGCAGTCGAGGAGTCTGCATGGGCACGCCGGCAATAATCGC
>Ga0181569_10002368_pt1 | contig 14934 bp, 10 predicted proteins | sample 101ome_19_FD_132452 | JGI IMG/M metagenome (GOLD analysis project Ga0181569, IMG submission 132452) | Coastal salt marsh microbial communities from the Groves Creek Marsh, Skidaway Island, Georgia - 101405AT metaG (megahit assembly) | ecosystem: Environmental > Aquatic > Marine > Intertidal...
CGAAGTCCGTCTTGACTTCGGTGACGTCATCTTTGAATCGACGCAGAGACTCGATGCTCAGACCATCGGCAATCACCACACCGTCGCGAATAATGCGGGCCTTGGCGTTCCGGGTGATGGTGCCCGACCGCACCAAACATCCTGCGATGGTTCCGGCCTTTGAGGACTTGAAGATTTCGCGCACTTCGGCCACGCCGGATTGCACTTCTTCAAACTCGGGCTTGAGCATTCCCTTCAGCGAGTTCTCGATTTCATCCAGAGCGTTGTAAATCACCGAGTAGAAGCGAATGTCGACACCTTCACGCTGAGCCCGCTCGCGGGCTTTCGTGTCGGGGCGGACGTTGAATCCGACGATGATGGCGTTGTCAATCGTCGCCAAGTTCACATCGGACTCGGTGATGGCGCCCACACCGCGGTGGATGATGCGCAACTGAACCGTCTCGTCGACGTCAACCTTGAGCAGCGATTCCTCGAGTGCTTCCACCGCACCAGCCACGTCACCCTTCAAAATCAGGTTCAGCGACTCGATCTTGCCGTCTTCCAGCGCACGAGTGAAGTCCTCGAGGCTGATGCGCTTGCGCGCCTTTGCCAGTTGAGCGTTGCGCTCGACCGCTTCGCGCTTTTCCGCAATCTGACGAGCGGTACGGTCGTCGTCGGTCACCAGGAGGCTATCTCCCGCGCGAGGAACGCTCGAGAGACCCTGCACCTGCACTGGGCGTGACGGCAGAGCTTCCTCGATGTGATCACCGTGCTCGTCGACCATCGCGCGGACGCGGCCATAGGCCGTGCCCGTCACCATGGCGTCACCCACACGCAGCGTTCCCGACTGGATTAGGACGGTCGCTACCGAACCGCGACCCTTGTCGAGCTTCGCTTCAATCGCCACACCGCGAGCGGTGCGGTTGGGGTTGGCGCGCAGGTCCAAACCGGCGTCCGCGGTCAACAACACCGCATCGAGCAGTTCGTTGATACCTTCACCCTTGAGGGCGGAGACGCGGCGGAACATGGTGTCTCCGCCGTACTCTTCTGCCACGAGCCCATACTCGGTGAGCTGCTGGAGGACCTTGTCGACGCTTGCTCCCTCGACATCGATCTTGTTCACCGCCACCACAATCGGCACACCGGCTGCCTTGGCATGGTTCAACGCCTCAATGGTCTGCGGCATGATGCCGTCGTCCGCAGCGACTACCAAGATCGCAATGTCGGTGACATTCGCACCACGGGCACGCATCGCAGTAAACGCTTCGTGACCGGGGGTGTCGATGAAGGTAATGGCGCGCTCGATGCCATCGTGCTCGGTCCACACCTGGTAGGCACCGATGTGCTGGGTAATACCACCGGCTTCGCCCGCAACCACGTCAGCCTTGCGAATGGCATCGAGCAGCTTCGTCTTACCGTGGTCGACGTGACCCATGACGGTGACAACCGGTGGGCGAATCTGGAGGTCAGCTTCATCCTCTTCGAGTTCGAAGTCGATGTCGAAGCTCTCCAGCAGCTCCTTGTCCTCATCCTCGGGCGAGACGATTTCGACTTTGTAGCCAAGCTCTTCACCCAGAATTTCAAAGGTCGCGGCGTCCAACGACTCGGTCGCGGTCGCCATCTCACCCAACTGGAAAAGCACCGTCACCAGGTTCCCCGGGGGGACGTTGAATCCGGTGATTTGTTCGAGTTTGTCGGCGAAATCGCTGATTGACGCACCCTGGCGCAAACGCACGATGGTTTCGCCGTTTCCGCGAGGAACGCTAACGCCACCTAAGGTCGGCGCCTCCTGCATTTCAAATTCTTGACGCTTCGCGCGCTTGGACTTGCGAGCCTTGCTGCGCGAGCCACCCTTACCGAACGCTCCCGCGGTACCTCCGCCACGACCACGGCCACCGCCGCCAGGACGGCCACCACCACCGGGTCGACCCGCTCCCGGGCCACCTCCAGGTGCGCCACCGGGGCCACCAAACCCGCCGGGGCGGCCACCGCCGCCACCACGCTGCTGGAAGGGAATACGGCCCTGATCGCCACGGGCACCATCACGGCCACCCTCGCGGGGTCCACCGGGACGGGGACCACCCGGTGCGGGGCGACCCATTCCCTGGGTTGAGCTAAAGGGGTTGTTTCCGGGACGGGGAATTCCCGGACGAGACATGCCTTGGCTGGAGGCGTAAGGGTTGTTTCCCGGACGCGGCATTCCGGGCTTCGGCGCGGGCGGGCGCGGCATCGCCGGCTTGTCCGCTGCGGGAGCTTCTGGAGCGGCCGGCGCTGCAGCCGGTGCCTCTTCAGCCGCGGGAGCTTCCTTTTTGGGAGCGGGCTTCGCGGCAGGCTTGGGCTCAGGCTTCTTTTCTTCGGCCTTTTCGACAGGCACGATGCCCTCTTCGGCGAAGGCAGCCTTGAGCTTCCTGGCCACGGGGGGTTCCACCGTGGAGGAAGGGCCCTTGACGAATTCGCCGATTTCCTTCAGCTTTTCTAGGGCGCGCTTGGAATCGATACCGAGCTCAGCTGCGATTTCGTGTACGCGTGGTTTTGCCGCCACAACTCTCCTGTCTGGGTGTCCCCCAGCCAGGGCACACCGCTACCTACGAACGGGACTCATTTCGAGCCACTCATGAAAGGTCCATTAGCCGTTCAGCCTGTTCTCGTCGTTCCCCGCGGGTGCGAGGCGAATGATTTCTCCCAAATCGAGCCCCGGCTCTTTCAGAGCCCGCGCCCACGCTCGGGAGAGAATCGAATGCGAGACACACTCCGCATTGTGGTGAACGTAGCCACCGCGACCCGGAAGGGTCTGCTTTCGATCCACGATGGCCTGGCCTTCGATGGAAACGACACGTAGGAGGTTGTCCTTTGCGTCGCTTTGACGACAGCCCAGGCATCGCCTGTTGGACCCCATACTACTCCCTCGGGCCTCTCAGGCCGATTCGGCCTATTCCGCCTCCATGACGGAGTCGGGTTGGATGTCGATTTTGGCGCCGGTCAACTTCGCGGCCAGCCGCGCATTTTGGCCTTCTTTTCCAATCGCCAACGAGAGTTGATAATCGGGCACTAGCGCGCGAACCTGCTTGGCCTCTTCGTTGATGACGAAGGCGCTGCTCACCTTCGCGGGTGAGAGGGCATTGGAGACAAAGCTCGCGAGATCTTCGGAATAGTCGACAATGTCGATTTTTTCCTCACCCAACTCTGATTGCACCGCGCGCACGCGAGCACCCAGCTCGCCAATACACGCGCCCTTGGCATTCAACCCCGGCTGCATCGCTTTGACGGCGATTTTGGTGCGATGCCCGGCCTCGCGGGCAATAGAGGTGATTTCTACCGTTCCCTGCTGAATTTCCGGCACTTCCAGTTGGAACAGCTTCTTCACCAGGCCCGGGTGAGAGCGACTCACCGTAATGGCAGGGCCCTTGAGTCCTTTGTCGACTTTGGTGACGAAGACTCGGATTCGCTTGCCGTGTTCGTAGTTTTCGCCCGGCACTTGCTCTTCGGGGGGCAACAGCGCTTCCACCTCGCCCAAGTCGATGTGAATCATGCGGGGGTTGGGGCCCTGCTGGATGATGCCCGAGACAATATCGCCGTCTTTTCCGCGATATTCGCCCAAAATACGGTCATCGCCAATGTCACGAATGCGCTGGTTGATGACCTGCTTTGCGGCGTGGGCGGCGATGCGACCAAAACCTTCGGGGCTGGAGATTTCCTCCCCCACCACGTCGCCCTCGTCGTTCACTTCGGGGATAAACACGGTCACGTGTCCGGTTTTACGGTCCAGTTCAACCCTGGCGCGCGGAGCATCGGGGTCAACTCGCTGACCGCGGTGGTCGGCGATGCCCATGTGTTTTTCGTAGGCGGTGAGAATGGCCTGCTCGATGATGACGACGAGCTCGTCGAAGGGGATCTCCCGTTCAGACTCCATCAGCTTGAGGACGCTGAGATCAATGTCCATGACAGGCCTCCTATTCGATTGTGGGAACGCTGCTGGCGCCCGGTTGCGTTAGCTTAGCCCTCCGGGCTGAGCGAATACCAGTAGAGCGAACTATGAGTGTGCTGTGACCTGGGTTAGCGCCTCGTCGACCGACATCTCGGTCTTCTCGCCACTCGCGCGATTCCACAGTTCTACGCGGCCCTCGGCAGCGCCTCGCCCCACGATCAAAATGGTGGAAACACCAATCACTTCGGCGTCGGCAAACTTCACTCCCGGCGACACTTTGGGACGGTCGTCGTACAACACATCAAAGCCTGCTTGTTCCACGCGACCAGAAATCGATTCGGCGAGGTCAAACACCACCTCGTCTTTTCCGGTGGCAATCACGTGCAGGTCATAGGGAGCGACATTTTTGGGCCAGATCAAGCCCTTCTCGTCGTGGTGCCCCTCGGCGATGATGGCCATAATTCGGGTCACGCCGATGCCGTAGGAACCCATGGTCACGGTGACCAGAGAGCCATTCGGGTCGAGGACCTGCAACCCCAGGGCTTCAGCGTATTTTCGACCCAGTTGGAATACGTGGCCGATTTCCATGCCCCGCGCGGTACGGATGGGGCCCGAGCCATCGGGCGCCGGGTCACCATCGCGGACATCGGCGATATCGGCGATCCCATCAGCGTGGAAATCGCGACCCGCCACCAGGTGGTACACGTGTTTTTCGGGCAGATTCGCCCCGGTCACCCACTCGGTGCCCCCTGCCACCCGTGGGTCGAGGTAGAAGGGAATACCGGTGGTCGATTCTTCACCGAGCACGGCACCCTCCGGGGACCACGGGCCGATATATCCCTTCACCAGGCCTTTGTGTTGGGCAAAGTCTTCCTCGGTGGCGGGTTCTACCTCGTTTGGGGCAAACCACACTTCGGCACGCTTCATATCCACATCGCGATCGCCGGGGACACCGACAATCACCAACGAGCGATTCTTATCCGCATCCACCAGGGCAAGAACCACGTTCTTGAGGGTGTCGGCTGCTTCCCATTCGCGGTCCTCGCGCGGATAGTCGCGGTTGGACAAATCGACAAGAGTTTGAATCGTGGGGGTGTTTGGCGAATCGTGAATAACCGCCTCAGGCACTCCCTCCCAAGAGGTGGCCTCAGCGACCGGCGCGCGATAGGCCTCGACGTTCGCGGCGTATCCACCGTCGTTGACCACAAAGGTGTCCTCACCGACGTCGATGGGGTGGAGGAACTCTTCGGACTTGGACCCGCCCATGGCGCCCGCATCAGCGCGGACAATCACATATTCAAGGCCCAGGCGAGCAAAAATGCGCTCATAGGCATCTCGCTGGGCTTGGTAGCTCGCATCGAGCCCCTCATCGGTGTAGTCGAAGGAGTAGGCATCCTTCATCGAGAATTCGCGTCCGCGCAGCAGACCGGCCCGCGGCCGCGCCTCATCACGGTATTTGTCTTGGATTTGGTAAATCGTGAGAGGGAGGTCTTTGTAGCTCGAGTAGAGGTCTTTCACGGTGAGGGTGAATACCTCTTCGTGGGTCGGCGCGAGCAGATAATCCGCTCCACGACGGTCCTTCAGGCGAAAGATGCCATCGCCGTATTCCTCCCAGCGTCCCGTCGCCTCATACGGTTCGCGGGGAAGAAGTGCGGGGAAATGCACTTGCTGGGCTCCCGCGGCGCGCATTTCTTCGTGAATGATGTCTTCGATCTTGCGGCGCACACGCAACCCCAGGGGCAACCAGGCGAAAATGCCGGGCGCTTGGCGACGGATATAGCCCGCACGCACCAGCCACTGGTGGCTTGCTACTTCAGCGTCAGCGGGGGCTTCGCGCAGTGTGCGCACAAAAAGGTGGGAAAGACGGTCAAGCACTCGCTAAGACTACCCTTCGGCTTCTAGACAGTGACGACTTCAGGCGCACCAGAGGGAGCGTCGGGCATCTCGGCGGCGATTCGATTGGCCTCCTCAATGAGGGTTGCGACAATCTCCGACTCGGGCACCGTCTTGATCACTTCACCCTTGACAAAGATTTGACCCTTGCCGTTTCCACTCGCCACACCCAAATCAGCTTCTCGCGCCTCGCCGGGGCCATTCACCACACAGCCCATGACGGCCACACGCAGCGGAACGGTCATACCTTCGAGACCCTTGGTCACGTCATCCGCGAGGGTGTAGACATCGACTTGGGCGCGGCCACAGCTGGGGCAGGACACAATTTCGAGTTTTCGCTCGCGCAGATTCAGCGACTCGAGAATCTTGAGCCCCACCTTCACCTCTTCAGCGGGGGGTGCTGAAAGTGAGACTCGAATGGTGTCGCCGATGCCCTCAGAGAGAAGAATGCCGAAGGCCACCGAGGACTTGATGGTGCCTTGGAAGGCAGGTCCCGCTTCGGTCACACCGAGATGAAGCGGCCAGTCACCGCGTTCGGCGAGCATCCGGTAGGCCTTCACCATCACGACCGGGTCGTTGTGTTTCACCGAAATTTTAAAGTCGTGGAAGTCGTGTTCTTCAAAGAGGCTCGCTTCCCACACTGCGCTTTCGACGAGGGCTTCTGCGGTGGGCTTGCCGTACTTCTCCAAAAGTCGGGGGTCGAGGGATCCGGCGTTCACGCCGATGCGCAGGCTCACCCCAGCATCTTTGGCGGCTTTTGCGATTTCGCCGACGCGGTCATCAAACTTCTTGATGTTGCCGGGGTTCACCCGTACCGCCGCGCAACCCGCATCAATCGCCTGAAAAACGTATTTGGGTTGGAAGTGAATATCGGCGATGACGGGAATTTGGCTCTTTTTCGCGATGATGTGCAACACATCGGCGTCGTCTTGGGACGGCACGGCAACACGAACAATGTCGCAACCGGTGGCGGTCAACTCAGCAATCTGCTGCAGGGTGGCGTTGATATCGGTCGTCGGGGTCGTCGTCATCGACTGGACGCTGACCGGCGCATTGCCACCCACGAGGACGCTTCCCACTTTGATTTGGCGCGACTGTCTCCGGGGTGCAAGGGTCTCGGGGACTTTGGGCATCCCAAGGTTCACTGCAGGCACGAATGCAATCCTTCCTGGCACACCTCGGCGGTGTTACTCCGTCATGCTAACCGGTCCAGATGATGCGAATCTGGGTCAACAAGCTACTGAATGAGGCTAATCGGGTTCACAATATCGGCGTACATCAGCAGAACGCTCATGCTAATGAGCACCGCCACCACCACCAACGTCAACGGCATCAGCCGCTGCGGATCCATCGGTCGAGGCTCGGGTTGACCCCTGATGCTCGCGACTCGACGCCTCACCCCATCGATGAGTGCCACGGCCACGTGGCCACCGTCGAGGGGAAGCAGGGGAACGAGGTTGAACACAAACAGCGCAATGTTGAGAGAGGCGAGCAACGCGAGGAAACTCGCCACCCGGTCGCTGGGATCAATCGCATCAATCGACGCAATTTCCCCGGCAATACGACCCACACCGACCACACTGATCGGCCCGTTGGGGTCACGTTCGTCGTCCCCAAAGGCCGCCTGACTCACCTGCACCATGCGTTGGGGCAGGCTCACGATGACCCGCGCGACGCCCTCGATGTTGCCCCACACCACCTGCGGCACACTCGTCAGAGGCTGGCGGACGGTATCGAGCGTGGAGCCGATGCCGACAAAGCCCACCTGTTGGAACACGGGCTCTCCGTCGTCCAGGAGAACCTCGCCGCGCTCGTCAATGGCGTATCGCTCCGTCAACATGGGCGTAATCCGCAGGTTTTCGATGACTCCGTCGCGCTCGACCGCCAAATCCAACGTGACGCCCGGATTGGCGCGGACGATTTCGGTCATCTCTAACCACGTGTCCACCGAGACCCCGTCAATCGAGACGATGGTGTCTCCCGGTAACACACCCGCTTCAAAACCCGGTGACACGGGGTCGCTGGGCAGGCACCTCTCAGGAGTTTCAGACTGGGCTACCACACACTCAGACACACTTCCGACGGTGAGGCTGGGTTGCACGAGACCAAAACCGGCGAGCAAGATCGCGTAGAGAACGAAGGCAATGAGCAAGTTCATCACGGGGCCACCGAGCATGATGACAATCCGCTTGGGAATGCTCAGGCGATAGAAGCTTCGAGACTCATCGACCTCATCGGGCACTTCAGGCGCTTCAATCGCCGCAAAATCAGTGCCCGACGCCCCACGACGCTTTTTGTCCGAGGGGGCAAACATTCCCTGCATGGCGACGTATCCACCGAGCGGAATGGCTTTGATGCCGAATTCGGTGTCGCCTTTGCGGGTGGACCAGAGGGTGGGGCCAAATCCGACCATGAATTGAGAAATGGCGACGCCAAATTTTTTCGCCGGCGCGTAGTGACCCCATTCGTGCAACCCAATAGAAATGCCCAAGCCCACGATGAGGGCGAGCACACCCAGAACAAACCAGAGGGTTGAATCCACGCAGTTAGGTTAGTGCTCTGCTCTGACAGGCATCAGTGAGACCACTTGGCAATGACTGAGTCAGCTTCTGCCCGCGCCCACTTCTCATCCTCCAAGACTCCCTCGAGAGTCATCTCCGAGGGCGTGTGCCGCTCCATCACTGCCGCGATCACGTCAGTGATGCCGACAAACGGCAGGAGCCCGTCATGGAAGGCGTCGACCGCTTGCTCATTGGAGGCGTTGAAGACCGCCGGGTAGGTCGCACCCTGGCGCCCCGCGTCTTTTGCCATCTGCACGGCGGGGAACGTCACGTCATCCAGCGGCTCAAATCTCCACGTTGACGCCGTGGTCCAATCCAGGGGCGCTGTGGCGCCGGGAACACGCTTGGGCCATTCGAGTGCCAAAGCAATCGGCAGGCTCATATCCGGAGGTGAGCACTGGGCAATGGTGGAACCATCGACAAACTCCACGAGGGAGTGCACGATCGACTGCGGGTGCACCGTGACATCAATACGGTCAAAACCGATGTCAAAGAGCAGGTGGGCCTCAATCACTTCCAGACCCTTATTCACCAGCGTGGCGGAGTTTGTGGTGACCACTCGACCCATATTCCAAGTGGGATGAGCGAGAGCGTCCTGTGGGGTCACCGTCAGCAGTTCCTCGCGGGTGCGACCGCGGAATGGCCCACCGCTCGCGGTCACCACCAACTTGGCCACTTCCTCAGGCTGCCCCGCCATCAGCGCTTGTGCGAGCGCGGAGTGTTCTGAGTCGACGGGAACTATCTGGCCGGGCGCGGCGAGGCTAGTGACCAAGCTCCCACCCACAATGAGGCTTTCTTTGTTCGCGAGGGCGAGAACTGCACCGGCCTTCAGCGCCTCAATGGTGGGCAAGAGCCCCACCGACCCGGTGATGGCGTTGAGGATCACATCAGCGTCAACTCGACGAATCAGGTCGAGCGCCCCATCGGCTCCCAGCGCAGTCTGGTCCTCTCGAAGACCCAGCTGTTGAGCCTGCTGTGCAAGAAGAGTGTGATTGGACCCGGCACTCAGACCCACAACCCGAAAGAGGTCTGGATTGGCCATGACGATGTCGATGGCTTGGGTGCCAATAGAACCGGTCGATCCGAGGATGAGAACCTTACGCATCTTGCAGCTGCTTCGAATCGGCCGACACCGTCTGGTCGATGGTGACCTGACCGAGAACGCGGCGTCCGATATACACCACGGCGGACTGCCCTGGCGCAACACCCGCGAGAGGAGAGTCGAAACGGGCAATCATTCGCCCCTCGCTCACCCGCACGCGGGCCGGCTCGGGGTTACCGTGAGCGCGAACTTGGACCTCACACTCAAACTCGTCACACTCCCACACCTTGCCCTGTTCATCGTGACGGCCCGGGACGATTCCAGAAGCCACTGGGTCTTTACCCGCGAAACTCATCGCCACCCCCGAAAGCTCGATCGTGTCCAGTGCTTCCTTGGGTCCCACGACCACTTCGCGGCTCACTGGTCGCACCTCTAAGACGTAGCGGGGCTTGCCATCGGGTGCCGGGTAGCCAATCTGGAGGCCTTTGCGCTGCCCCACGGTGTATTCGTGGGTGCCCTGGTGGGACCCCAGCGTGTTTCCGTCCCGATCCACGATGGCCCCCGGGGCCGCGCCGATTTTGTCGCGCAGAAAACCTTGAGTGTCTCCATCGGGAATGAAACAGATATCGTACGAGTCGGGCTTGGCGTGAACACCGAACCCTCGGGCTTCAGCCTCCTCACGAACCTGCTCCTTTGAGGGGGTATCACCCAGCGGAAAATAGCAGTGGCGAAGCTGCTCTTCGGTGAGCACCCCCAGCACGTATGACTGGTCTTTGGCCCAATCGGCTGAGCGGAACAACTGCGGCGAACCGTCCTCGTCGTCGACGACGGTGGCGTAATGGCCGGTCACGACCTTGTCGAAACCCAAGGCCATGGCGCGGTCTAAAACCGCCTCAAACTTGATTTTTTCGTTGCAGCGAAGACACGGGTTGGGGGTGCGACCGGCTCGATATTCGTCAATGAAGTTGTCGACCACGTCGGCGCGGAATCGCTCGGAAAAATCCCACACATAAAAAGGAATTCCGAGTTGCCCTGCGACGCGTCGTGCGTCCATCGAATCTTCGATGGTGCAACAACCCCGTGAACCGGTGCGGAGGGTGCCGGGCATGCGTGAGAGCGCCAGATGGACGCCAATAACCTCGTGGCCCTCGTCCACCGCGCGCGCCGCAGCGACGGCGCTATCCACGCCACCGCTCATCGCCGCCAAAATTCGCATGCCTCCAGTGTAGGCAGGCTGACTCGGTGACTCCTGGCGGAGCTATCGACTACTCGCTGCGCGCGCCTTTTCCACAATGGCGGGGAAAAGCTCCACCACTTTCTCAATCTCCGCCTGCGTGGTGGATTCTCCGAGCGTGAAGCGCAGTGCGCTGGAGGCCGTCTGAGAGTCACAGCCCATCGCCCGGAGTACATGCGACTCTTCGGCCACTCCCGCCTGACAGGCCGAACCGGTCGAAACGGAGACTCCTTCGTGGTCAAACAGGTACAACGCCACCTCACCCGAAGCGCCCTCCATCGTGACGTGGACGTTATTCGGCAGCCGGTTAAACACTGACCCGCGCACTTCCACCCCGGGCACAGCAGCCACGCCATCGAGCAACAGATCTCGCAGTTGGGAGAGCTGCTCGTGGCGGGTCACCATGGAATCGATGGCGTGCTGAGCGGCGTGGGCAAACACGTGGGCACCGGCCGCATCGAGGGTTCCCGAGCGGGATGGCTGTTGGCTACCACCATGTAGCAGAGTTTCGATGGGTGCTGCATCGCGTGGCATGACGAGCGCTCCGATACCGACGGGTCCGCCGAGTTTGTGCGCGCTGATTGACATGGCGTCAGCCCCGAGCTCGGAGAGATTCAGGGACATCTGGCCAAAAGCTTGAATGGCGTCGCAGTGCACGGGGATGCCTCCGTGATCGCGAGCCATCTCGACGATGCTCGCAACCGGCTGAATCGACCCCACTTCGTTGTTTGCCACGAGGGTGGTCACCCCCGCAATGTTCTCGGCGGGCACGCTTCCGAGCACGCGTTCAAGATCATCGAGGTCCATCACCCCATCGCCATCGACTTCAACCCACAGGGGCGTGGCAAACCCTTGTTTTTCCAGCCACTCCACCGCATCCAACGTGGCGTGATGTTCGGCGCGGGTGAGCACCAGGTACACCTCTCCGCCATCCGCTGTGCCGCGGTGGGAAAACACACGACCTTTAATCCAGGTGTTGATGGATTCAGTGCCTCCCGAGGTGAAAGTCACTTCCATCGGGTCGACACCGAGCAGTCCGGCGAGCGCCGCCCGGGCCTCTTCGACCATTACTCGCGCGTGCTGGCCCTGCTGGTGCACCGACGATGGGTTGCCCACAATGGCGAGCGCGTCGGTATACACGGCCATCAGCTCCGGCGTCATCGGGGCCGTGGCGGCGTAATCGAGGTAAATCGACACGGAGTGCCTAGTAGAGCAGTGAAGCCAAAGCCTGCCGAGCGCTTAACACGGCGGGGTGGGTTGGACCGGCGATGTCGAAATACTCCAAGAGTCGCTGGCGCAAGAGCTCTTGACTCTCCGGGTCGACACTCGGGTAGAGCCCCAGTACCCGACGAAACGCGTCTTCGAGGTGTCCCCCGGCGACGTCGAGATCGGCGACGAGCAGTTGGGCATCCACGCTCGTGGGGTTCGCGCCCCCGTCTTGACGGATGGTGTTGGCATCCTTGTCGGCCAACCGACGCATCAGGCCCACATTGGCGAGGCCAGCTTTGGCTTCTTGATCGGCCGGGGCTTTCTTGAGCGCTTCACGGTAGGCCTCTTCCGCGCCCTCCAGGTCGTTGTTGCTCAGTGCGTCGTAGGCCCGCTGGTGCTCAGGCGATAGTGGCTTCTCTGCCGGGGCCTGGTCACCTGCTCCGGCTTCCTCTCCCTCTGGCGCCGGCATCACACCGGTGACTCCGGCCTGGGCGGCGACGTCCAAGACTTGGTCGAGCACTTGGCGAATTTGCTCGTCGGGAGCTTGTCCTTGGAAGAGTGGCGCCGGGCGGCCTTGAATGATCGCGAAGACGGTGGGAACCCCGGTAACTTGAAGCGCCTGCACCAGCTGGGGTGCTTTTTGGGCGTCGAGGGTGGCGAGGACCAATTTGCCCTGGTAGCTCGTGACCAGAGCCCCTAACTGGGGTTCAACTCCTTGGCCATAAACCTCGAGAATGACGGGCACCTGGTTGGAGAGTTCAATGAGCGAGCCCATTTGGGCCTCATCGACGTCTCTCACATAGGCGTTGGAACTGGGCTGCGGGGGTTTGTCTTTATTTCGCGCGCGCTCCACCAAGCCGGAGAGGTCATAGCCTCCGGAGAGGGGAATGCGGGGACCCTGTTGAGCCATCTGCCTAACCCTCCTCGTTGTCCTCGGGTTCAAGTTCTTCGGCATCAACGAGTGCGTAGCTGTATCCCACGACACGAATTTTCTCGTCTGAGCCAATCGGCGGCACGTACCAGACTACGTGTATGGCGTATTCGGCTCGAAAACCGTCCGGTGACTGAGGTTGACCGGTCAACGCCCTCACCGCAGGGGTGGCGTTGATGTTCGCCCCGCTTTCGACTGGTCGCACTTCCTCCGTTTCGGTAATGACACCGAAAACGAGCGCCCCATTTTCACGGGTGGAGAGGGCAACGATTTGCTCCTGTGTTGCCTCGATGGTGAGGCTGAGCTCCAAGTCACCCCCGAAGGACTCGCGCCTGAGCTCTTGGCCGTCAGGTCCGACCAGGGTGTAGAGGTCGTCAGTGAGCGTGTCAAAGTACTTCCACGCCGCCGCCCCGCTCCCCTGGCTCAACACGTCTGCATAGCCCTTCACGGTGTCTTCAGGGCTGATCGGAAGAAGTTTGGAGTCACGGGCCAGACGCGGAGCACCCACGTCAACAGTGGGCATCGCCGGGAGAACCACGTCGGGTGCGAGGAGCACCTGATAAATCAATTGGTAGTTATCGCGGGCTGATTCTTGACGCAACACCATTCCCATCGAGGGGGAATTTGCTTCCGCACCTTCTTGCACCACGGCGAAGACCACACGAGGCCACTCTCTGGTTTGTTGCGGCACCAGAAGGCGAATAGGTGAGGTCGACACAGGGAGAATTTGGCCAAGTTCTTGGTCGTAGTCGCGAAGCGCATACTGCGCTTCCCTCAACGTCAGTGCGGGCTTCGCCACACGGCTCTCCAGCAGACCACCATCAAGCGCCTGATCGGCGAGTAGTACTTGGTTTGCCACCCGCTCGATAATGGTGCGAAATTGCGCTTCCGTTACCGCCGGATAGGGCGGGAGCGGCGCGGGGGCTGATGGTGCCCCTTCTGGGACTGGCGGGTTGACCTGCTCTGGCATGTCTGTCGCGGGAGCACAACTACCCAAAGCCAACACTGCGAGAAGTGGGAGTGCGACGGCGGTGCGCTCGAGACGTCTCCGACCGCTTCGAGGCGCTGCCGGAGTCGGTCGACGAGCCACAAAACGCTTCGGCGCTTTTCTCTTGGGAGCGGTCGGGGTTTTTCGACGTGGTCCGCGACGTCGGCGAATATCGGCGCGGGCAATGAGGAGGAGGATGAAGCCGATCACCATCGAGATGATTCCAAGCGCGACGAAAAGCCCGGCGAAGGGCGAGACGTTATCGAGCGGCCAGCTCAACTGGACAACTCCCGGCGCTGCCCGCTTACCGTCGGCAAAAATCACGACGGAAATGTCCTCATCAGCAGTCAGCGAGACCTTCACCGCCTCGCTTTCGCGAAACTGTTCCAGCCACAAATCCGAATTCAGTGGCAGGGGTACTCGAGAGTCGCGACCCAAACGCGGAACGGCGTAGAGAGAGTCGTTGACCTCATCGTGCAACACGGTGGTGAAACGTGCTGGCTTGACCCACCCCATCACATCGGCGCTGCGGCCATAGGCGACGATAACGCCCACTTCGCTACTGGGGTTGGGGTCAACGACGGTAACTGTTTGGCGGCCGGGATGGGCTGTCAACGTCTCCCCCGGGATCACGATGATGGGAGCAGTGTGCTCGATTTCGACCGTGCGAATCAGGGTGTCTGGCCCGGCCCACACGGTGCGCAACGCAATACCCAGTGCAAGCGAGACGATGGAGAAGAAGAGGACGAGCATCGCCGAGAACAATCGCACGGCTCACTCCTTTCCCCGCGGGCCCAAAACACCCCTGCGGGGTCGATTCTCCAGGGTATCCGACGCGGTGTGCGAACCAAGCGCAGAGTTAACTACACTCGCTTAAGCATCTGCTGAAAGAAAAGAGGGGCCCTTTTGGCCGACGGTTCTGATTTCTCCACCGAGCTTCGCGGTTATAAGCGCAGCGAAGTCGACGAAGCTCTCGCCAACCTCAAGAGTGAGCTCATTCGCGCATCTCGCGACCGCGCCACGGCGTTGGAAGAGCTCACCCAGGTCAAGGCTCAGCTGGAAGAACTCACCGCCCAGGTAGAACCGCAGGGTGGATCCGCATACGCGAATTTGGGGGGACGCCTCGAAGCAGTGCTGCGGATTGCCGAAGCACAATCCACCCGAATCATTTC
>Ga0181569_10002371_pt1 | contig 14926 bp, 14 predicted proteins | sample 101ome_19_FD_132452 | JGI IMG/M metagenome (GOLD analysis project Ga0181569, IMG submission 132452) | Coastal salt marsh microbial communities from the Groves Creek Marsh, Skidaway Island, Georgia - 101405AT metaG (megahit assembly) | ecosystem: Environmental > Aquatic > Marine > Intertidal...
GATTGAGTCTCCCGGACGCCCCGAAAGGAGATAGGCGACGCCAATCAGCTTGTTAAGATACGGATGATCGGGATACGACGGCAGTTCGGCGCGCGTCTGATCGAGCGCATCGTCGACCCGCCCCTGTTGCAGAAGCGCACGGTAATCCTCGATCCGGGGTGAGGGTTGGGTGTCGGGCGGCGTCACCGTTTGAGTCTCCATCTCGCAGGTGTGATTGCCGGCATATTGTCAGGCTTCGCACCACCTGACAAAGTCGGAACTACCGGAAACCAGCAGGAGAGTCCCATGGCGGCGACCGATTACAATTACGACGTCTTTTCGGGCGGACAGGAAGATTTCCTGGATTTCGCAATGCATGCGCCGAAAGTAACGATGCGTGCCCCGTCCTTCCCGGTCGAAAACCTTGCCACCGGCGAGACGGTGGAGATGAAGGAGTTCTGGAAAAAGGGCGTGACGGTCATCGAGTTCGGTTCGTTCACCTGACCGTTCTGCGCGATCGCCGCGGAGGCCATGGAAGACCTCCACGCGCGATATGCCGACCGGGCCGTGCGCTCGGTATTCGTTTACACCCACGAAGCCCATCCCGGCGAGAACTATCGCCATCACACGTCGATGGACGACAAACGCGCCAACGCGAAGGCCTTTGTCGAGCATTCGGACATCAGGCGCGAGATGTATCTCGACGATCTGGAAGGAACCGCCCACCGCACCTATGGCGGGCTGCCGAACATGACCTGGATCGTCGGACGCGGCGGGTTTATCCACTACAAATCCGCCTGGACCAGCGCCGATGACGTTGAAGACGCGCTGAAGAACGTACTCGATTTCCAGGAAAACCGGATCAAGGAGCAGTGGATTCCTTTCTACAGCGAGCGCAGCGCGTGGAGCACGCGGCCGATGGACAGGTTCCGCGAAGGACTGGTCCGCGCCGGCCCGCAGGCAGTGTCCGACTACGAAGCCATGCTCGAAGCCAACAAGGCAAAGCGTGCCGCCCCGTCGGAAGACGTGGCGCCGCGCGTGCCGGGCAATTTTTACAAGACCGAAGAGGAAGACGCCGGCAAATAGCCGGCGTGTCTTGTGCAACCATGTTCGAACTGGACAAACGTCTGGCTGCCGACACGGTGGAGATCGGCACTCTCGACCTGTGCCGGGTACTGCTGATGAACGATGTCCGCTATCCGTGGCTTATCCTAGTGCCGGCCAAACCGGACCTGACGGAACTGGGCGATCTGGCACGGGACGACAGGATTATCCTGATGGACGAGATCGAGACGGCGTCGAACTCGATCCGGGAGCTCTACAATCCGATCAAGATGAACGTCGGCGCGCTCGGCAATATCGTGCGGCAGCTGCACATCCATATCGTCGGGCGCACCGAATGCGACCCCGCCTGGCCCGGCCCGGTGTGGGGCCACAGCCCGCCGGAAGCCTACGCGGATCAGTCGCTGGCGATGCGTGTCGGCGAAGTTCGGCGCGCACTACCTGAACTGATCCCCTCTCCCCCGCCGGGAGAGGGATAGGGATAGGGATAGGGATAGGGAGAGGGAGAGAACTCCATTGCAGGATGGGTCATGAACAGCTCGTCCTGAGGCCGAAGTCGCGAAGCGGATGAAGCGGAGGCGCGTCTGGAAGGATGCTGTTCTGCACACTTATCCACAGCCGATTCCTGTCGCGCGTTGTCTCCAAAGGCCTCTGTTCCTATGATCGCGCGGTTGGCATCACGTCATTCGCCGTACCGCGACAGGGCACGGGCGGCAGGGAGAAATTTTTATGACAAAACGCTATCTGACGCGCTTCGCGGCTGCCGCGGCGCTCACTCTTACCGCGGCGTTCGGCGCGCAGGCCGCCGACCCGATGAAGGTCGGCTTCGTCTATATCGGACCGATCGGCGATCACGGCTGGACCTATCAGCACGATCAGGGCCGGCTTGGTCTGCAAAAGCATTTCGGTGACAAGATCACGACAACCTATGTCGAGAACGTGCCGGAAGGCGCGGATGCCGAGCGCGTCATCAACAAGCTGGCCAGCACCGGCCATCAGGTGATTTTCACAACCTCGTTCGGCTATATGAACCCGACTTTCAAGGTCGCCAAACGCTATCCGAAGGTCACGTTCGAACACGCAACCGGCTACAAGCGGTCCAAGAATCTCGGCACCTATCTGTCGGTGACATATGAAGGCCGCTACGTATCCGGCTATGTCGCCGCCAGCGTCAGCAAGACCGGCAAAATCGGCTACATCGCATCCTTCCCCATTCCGGAAGTCATCCGCGACATCAACGCCGTCATGCTCGGCATGCAGAAGGTCAACCCGAAGGCAGAGCTGAAGATCATCTGGGTGAACACCTGGTTCGATCCGGGCAAGGAACGCTCCGCCGCCGAAGTCATGATGGATCAGGGCGTCGACGTCATCATCCAGCACACCGACAGCCCGGCCGCCATGCAGGCCGCCGAGAAACGCGGCAAATGGGCGGTGGGACAGGCTTCCGACATGTCGCATTTCGGCCCCAACGCGCATCTTCTGTCGGTCGTGAACGACTGGACCAACCATTACGTCAAGACCGTTCAGAGCGTGATGGACGGCAACTGGAAATCGCAGGATTACTGGGGCGGCATGGCCGACGATGTGATCCGCATCCCTGATTACAACAAGAAAATCCCGGCGCCGGTCGTGGCCGAGGCGAAGAAAATCGTCGCGGGCATCAAGGCAGGGACGTTCCACCCGTTCACCGGCCCGATCAAGGATCAGACCGGCAAGGTCCGCGTACCTGCCGGCAAGACCATGACCAACGCCGAACTGGCGGGAATGAACTGGTACGTCCAGGGCATCGAAGGCTCGATCCCGAAATAGGGTCGCGCTCCAGTCTAACGACAAAGCCCCGGCGGGAAACCGCCGGGGCTTTTTCTATAACAGCGAGGCTACCGGGTATCGTTCAGGCCGCTTCCACCCTCACTTCGCCGACCGAATTATCGACCACCACGGCGGTTTCGAAATACTGCAATTCGGGACGCGACCCCATGCGTTCTTCCATGGAATCGAGCCATGCTTCGGTGTGGAACGTATCCGCCGCCTCGCGGGTCTCCCAGCTGTAGAATCCGCCGCCGAGGCCCTCTTCTTCCTGATAAAGGAAATGCTTCATGCGCAGCCCTTCCAGCACCTGAAAGCGTGGCGCAGCCTGCTCGGACAAAGCATGCGCGGCGGCGCGGTCCATCCCCGGGGGCAGTTTGTAGGTCACGAGTACGGTAATCATCGGTTTTTCTCCTCCATGTCAGGCGGTGTGATCCGGCAGGCCCATCAGCCGCGCGGCATTGCGGCCCATGATGTTCCTCTTCGCCTCTTCGTCGAGGAACGGCAGGTCGTAAACGCTGCTGGGCGCGTCGAAATCCCAGTGGGGCCAGTCGGATGCGTATAGAAGCTGCGTATCGGCATTCATCGCCTTGAACGTCGCTTCCAGCAGGGCCATGTCGGTCCGTTCCATCGGCTGGGTCGTGTAGTACATGTCCTTGATGTATTCGCTGGGCAGCTTTTTCAGGTTGGGCGCCTCGGACGACCGCATCAGGTATTCGTTGTCGAGCCGCTGCATCATGAACGGAATCCAGGCCACGCCGCTTTCCGTCCAGATAACGTCGAGCTTCGGAAAACGCTCGTTCAGCCCGTGCATCACCCAGTTGGTCAGATGCACCATGTTGCACAGCACGAACGATATGGAATGCATGGAAATGAACGTGTCCAGCTGTCTCAGATATTCGTCCTGCCAGTTGTTGCCGGCGTGGAAACACAGCGGCTTGCCGGTTTCCTCGAGCATCGCATAAAGCCGCATGTAGCTGTCGTGATGGACCGACTTGTAACGCACCGACGTGACCATGAAACCGAGCACGTCCGGATGGTCGCCGAATTCCTCGACCATCCGCTCGCATTCCTTCGGCTCGCAGTACGGCAGGTACAGCAGCGTCTTCAGCCGGTCCTCCGCCGGGATGATGCGTTCCATCAGAAAGCGGTTATAGGCAAAGGCCAGTTGCACCTCGACCCGCGGCTGCGGATGCAGACCGAGCTGCAGCAGATTGCCCGGAAACAGGATCTGATAATCGATATGCAGCGCGTCCATCACGCGGCGCATCAGCGTGACGTCGCGGTGAACGCTGTCGTCGTCGATCGTTTCCGCCAGCGCCGTCTGATGGGGAATCCGCCCGCCGACATCCTGATAGCGCAGACCGCCAACCGCGTTCGAAAGGCCGGCGCCGGCGCCGGTGCGCTGCTGCATCTCGATCGCGTTGTGGCGCAGGACCGGATCCTCGATGTGGAGCACCACTTCCTTCCACGAGCTCAGCTCCGAATGATGGGCGTCGGTGTCGACGATCAGCCAGTCGCTGAAATTCCGTTCCTCCGCATACCGGCTGGCCCGAGCAAGGGTTTCCCGCGTGTCGGTGCTGATGCCGTGCTCCTTGGGCAGTTCGCGGGTGTTTTCGATACCGGTATCCATCGACTTTCCTCCTTTATTACCGGCATTAAAGCAGACGATCGGCCGGCCGGTCACGGTGTTTTCGACATATGCCTTCGATCCCTTGCCCCGCCAAACTCGTTTGTATACAAATGAATTTTCATTTGTATCGAGGAACGTCATGGCCACCCGCAAATCCACCGCCAAATCCCCCCGGAAACCCGCTGCCGGAAAGCGTTCCGCCAGCTTCGACGCTACCTTTCTGCTGCCGCCGAAGGACGAGTTGCACCTGATGATCGAGGAATGGGTGGCCGAGGATGTCGGCATCCAGGATCTGACCACCAACATCATGATCCCGGCCAATGCCAAAGCGGATTTCGTGATGAACACCCGCCAGGACATCGTGATCGCCGGAATCGAGGTTGCGGCCGAAGTATTCCGCCACATGGTGCCGGAGGCAAAAGTCAAAACCCTGGTCAAGGACGGTACGTTTGCAAAAAAAGGCACGTCGCTGATGCGGATCACGGGACCGGGGCGCGGCCTGCTGACCGCCGAGCGGACATCGCTGAACATCCTGCAGTTCATGTGCGGTATCGCGACGCTGGTGCGCGAATACGCCTCGAAAATCGACCATACGAATGCGCAGCTGATCGACACCCGCAAGACCATTCCCGGGCTCCGCATGCTGTCGAAATATTCGGCCTGCATCGGCGGATGCCGGCCGCACCGTCTCGGACTTCACGACGGCGTCATGATCAAGGACAACCACATCGCCGTGCACGGCTCCATCACCAAGGCGGTCGCTCAGGCCCGGGCGCTGACCCCTGCCCTGACCAAGATCGAGGTCGAGTGCGATACGCTGAAACAGGTCGAGGAAGCCGCCAGTGCCGGCGCCGATGTCATTATGTTCGACAACATGTCCGCCGATATGATGAAAAAAGGCATCGAAATCATCGCCGGCCGCGCCCGCACCGAGGCATCGGGCGGCATTCGCCTCGATACCATAAAGGAGAAAGCGGAATCGGGCGTTGACGTGATCTCCGTCGGCCGAATGACACAGTCCGCACCCGCCGTCGATATCGGCCTCGACGTCACCATCTCGAAATAGGGCCTTAATGCGGGGGACGCTGTACCTCGTCGTCGGTCCGAGCGGCGCCGGCAAGGATACTCTGATGGACGGCGCCCGGGCCGCGCTGTCGGAGAACGCGGACGTCGTGTTCGCGCGTCGGGTCGTCACGCGCCCGGCAGACGCGGGCGGCGAAGACCATGAGGCCGTCACAGACGACGATTTCGATGCGCGCCACAGGGCCGGCGCGTTCATGCTCGACTGGCAGGCCCATGGACTGAAATATGCGATCCCGTCGCAATACTCGGACGATCTGAAGGCCGGCCGGACGGTGATTGCCAATGTCTCGCGCGGCGTCATCGAAGAAGCGATCGCCAGGTATTCGCCCGCGATTGTTCTGGAAATCTCCGCTTCTCCCGAAATTCTCGCCGAGCGGCTTGCCAGCCGGGGTCGGGAATCGGCAGACGACATCCGCGCGCGGCTGACCCGCGAGGCGGCGAAAATTCCGTCGGAAGCCGTGAAAGTAACAATCCTGAACGACGGCACACCGCAGGAAGGCATCGATAAATTCGTCTCGGCGCTGTCCCGCGCGGCGCCGGAAAGCGCCATGCTGCTGGCCCGCAAACTCGACGGCGGCGCGCTGGATCATGACGGATATCGCGCCGTTATCGGCGATATCGTGGCCGGCCGCTACGAGGACCAGCAGATCGCCGATTTTCTGGTCTCCGTGTCCGAGAGCCTCACTCGGGACGAGACGGTCGATCTCGCCCGCGCCCGGGCCGATTTTTCGGCTTCCATCAGGTGGGAGTCCGATCTGGTCGTCGACAAGCACTCGATGGGCGGCATTCCCGGCAGCCGGATCACCATGATCGTTATTCCCATCGTTGCCGCCCACGGGCTGACGATCCCGAAGACCTCTTCACGGGCAATCACATCGCCGGCGGGCACCGCCGACGCGATGGAAGTCCTGGCGCGGGTCGATCTCGACGCGGACGACGTGCGCCGCACAGTGAAGCAAACCAATGGCTGCATCGCCTGGAACGGCCGGCTGAACCATTCCCGCGTAGACGAGGTCATGAACCGCATCACACGCCCCCTGAAACTCGACACCCTGCACTGGTCGGTTTCCTCGATCCTGTCCAAGAAGCTCGCCGCCGGCGCAACGCACTGCATCATCGACGTGCCGCTCGGCCCGACTGCCAAGGTCCGCAGCGCCACAGACGCCAAAAACCTGCGCGATCTGTTCCTGCACGTCGGGGCGGCGCTGGGTTTGCACACGGATGTCCGCCTGACCGACGGACGCGCTCCGATCGGCAGCGGTATCGGCCCTGCGCTGGAAGCCCGCGACGTTGTCGCGGTTCTGAAGAACGAACCGGATGCCCCCGCGGATCTGCGCGAAAAGGCACTGTCCTTTGCCGCCGCGATCCTCGCCTTCGACCCGTCGATGACCGAGGCGGAAGCGCAGATCCGCGTCCGCGAACTGCTCAACAGCGGCGCCGCCTGGGAAACCTTCGAGCGCATGTGCGCCGAACAGGGCCCGCCCCCGGAAGCAATCGACATCGGCCGTCGTACCGTGACGATAGCGGCCGATGCCGACGGGACCGTCGATTTCATCGACTGTTTCGCCCTCGCCTCCATCGCGCGCGCGGCCGGCGCGCCGGTCGACAAGGGCGCGGGTCTCGATCTGTTCGCCCGGCCGGGCGATACGGTGGAAGCCGGCCAACCGCTTTATCGTATACACGCCCGTACGGAAGACGGTCTCGACGCCGCGCGAACAAAGGTGGCGGAGGATGCAGCATTCCGCATTCTGGAAGCCTGATCTAACCGCCCCAGGCCTTGTGAAACGCGTCCTAGTCGAACACGTCGGGGAACTTCGCCCGGACTTCCCGCGCCAGTTCCGGCGACGTCATGGCGACTTCCGGGAAATCCTCCAGATGCTCGTACGGAATGCAGGCATCGATGACGACCCGGCTGTTATAGAGCTTGTCGTCGAACACCATCGTATCGAGTCGTGACGACCAGGTGCGGTCGAGGATCGTCATGTCGCGTTTCGGATCGGACCGCGTGCCCATGGCCCAGATCACGTCGTTGATATCGGTCGGGTCGATATCGTCGTCGACCACCACGATATAGCGGCCGACATAGCCCACCGGGTTCACCTGCGACGCGACCAGGCCGACCTGGTTGGCATGACCGAAATAGCGCTGCTTGATCGACACCGCCACGAAGGTGCGCCCAGATCCCGCCTGATGCACCCACACGCCTTTCACGTCCGGGATTCCCGCGCCTTCAAGCGAATCCAGCAACCCGGCCGAGCGGATGAAGCACCGTTCGAACAGATGGCTGTGCGGCGGCTTCTGGCTGGCGGCGCAGGTCAGGATCGGGTTGTTGCGATAGTACACCCGTTCGATATGGATGACCGGTTCTTCCTTCGCATCGCCAGCGTAGTACCCCGTCCATTCGCCGAACGGGCCTTCCAGCGCGGTTTCGTCGGGCGACACCCAGCCTTCGAGCACCAGTTCCGATCGCGCCGGGATGGGAAGGCCGGTAACTTCGCCCTCGATGCATTCCATCGGCTGGCCCGACAGGCCGCCTGCCCAGTCGAGTTCCGGGATGTTGTCGGCCAGCGTATAGCGCGCGGCGATATAGGTGGCGGGATCGATGCCGACGACGATCACCATCGGGCATTTCTTGCCTTCCTTCAGATATTTGTCGCGTTGAATGCGTCCCTGCTTGCCGTTGGAGATATACGACGTCGCGATGTTCTTGCCATTCAGCATGACCCGGTAGGTACCGACATTCACGCGCCCGGTATCCGGATCTCTGGTAATCACGCCGCAGGCCGTACCGATATACCGGCCGCCGTCCTTTTCGTGATGCACCGGTACCGGAAATTTCGTCAGGTCGACATCGTCGTCGCGGTCGACGTTCTCCAGTATGGGCCCCTCGGTCACCATGCGCGGCGGGACGGGTTCGTATTTCTTGATACGGGTGCGATAGGCGTCGAGCATGGCGCGGCGGTCACCCGACTCCGACGGATCGATCCCCATGCCGAGCGCAAGGCGCAACGGCGATCCCAGCATGCCGTACAGGCACCGGAAACCTTTTTCGTACCCGGGAACCTCGTCGAACAGCAGAGCCGGCGACCGGTCGACCTTCTCGCGGTACAACACTTCCGTCACAGCGCCGATTTCCTTGTCCCAGTGGGCGCCGGCGACGTGTTTCAGCTCGCCGCCTTCTTCCACCGCGGCGAGAAAATCGCGCAGATCGGTCTGCACGTACTGGTTTGCAATGGATCCATCCATCGGTGTCTTACTCCGTGTTAGCGTTTTGCGGACCTGGCGCCGCGTTCATTCAGTCGAGCAGATAGCCCCACTTTTCCTTGGATTCCCGCGCCAGCTCCAGCGACGGGGAATTGACCGTCGGGAATTCGTCCTTCCAGTGGAACGGTCGGCAGGCATCGATAATCGCCCGGCTGTTGGTCAGATTGCCCTTTTCCTTGTCTTCCGGCGAAATGCGCGGATCCAGATGGGTCGACCAGGCGCCCCTGATGATGTCGATCGACGTCGCCGGATCGGATCTCGTCAACATCGCCCAGATCAGCTCCTCCAGGTTCGACACATCCACGTCTTCGTCGGTGACGACGACGTACTTGCCGGCATAAGCGCCGACCTGGCACTGGCAGGCGACATGTCCCGCCTGTTTGGAATGCCCGGGGTAGCGCTGCTTGATCGCGACACCCATCAGCATCCGGGCAGTGCCGACCTCGTGCAGCCAGGTCGACGTGACGTCGGGTACGCCGGCGCGGGTCATGTTTTCCTTCAGCATCGCCGAGCGGGTGATCGACCGGTAGCGCGCAACCTCGTCCGGCGGGCGCTGCGGCGGACAGCCGAACAGGATCGGGTTGTTGCGGTGATAGACAGCCTTTATCTCCATCACCGGTTCCTCGCGCATCTGCGAGCCGTAATACCCGGTCCATTCGCCGAACGGTCCTTCGGGTCGCCGGTCGGTCGGGTGAACGAAGCCTTCGATGACGATTTCGGCATCGGCCGGAAACGGCAGGCCGGTGTGTTTTCCTTCGATCAGCTTCATTGCTTCGCCGCGGATGCCGCCGACGATGTCGTATTCGCAGACATTATGCGGGATGTCGGACGTGCCCATCAGAAACGTCATCGGATCGCCGCCGAGAACGATAACGGTGGGCATGGGTTCACCCTTCTCCACCCATTTGTCGCGATGCACCCGCCCGTGCTTGCCCGGCGAGATGTAAAAGCCGACCTCGTTCTTGCTATGGATCATCACCCGGTAGGTACCGACATTGATCCAGCCGGAATCCGGGTCGCGCGTCACATTATAGGAGCCGGTGCCGATATAACGGCCGCCGTCGTTCTCGTGCCAAACCGGCGCCGGAAACGCCTCGATGTCTATCGCGTCGCCTTCAACGACGTTTTCGAGAACGGGGCCGTCTTCGACGATCTGGTGCGGAATTTCCCGCATGTTTTCGGAATAGTGTTCCCTGAAGGCGTCAGACAGTTCGACCTTCGAATACTCGGACGGGAAGCCGAGCGTCATGTTCATGCGTTTCCCGGCGAAGAAATTCACCAGCAGCCGCGAGCCCGGCATCGTGCCGGGCACGTCCTCGAATACCACGCAGGGCGCGGTTTCGCTGTGCTGGACGACCTCGGTCGCCATGCCGATATCGCGCTCCCAGCTGGCGCCGCTCACATGCTTCACCTCGCCCAGCTTTTCCGCTTCCTCGAGCCAGTCTCGCATGTTGGCATAGGGGATGTTCAGATCGTTGGGCAGCAATCCGGATGCGCCCGCGTCGCCGTCAGCCATCTGTCCGTTCCTTCCCTGCTCGGCACCGGCAAACCCCGCAGCAACCGGTGCATTTATCTGAGTTGCATCCTTTGGCCGGAAACTATCCGACTACCCGGCCCGCCGCAAATGTCGCCCCGATTTATCTGTGGGATCGAACATGCCTGCCGTCGCGGCGAAAACGGAAAACATAATCGTCTGATCGAATTCTATATCCCGACGATCCGTTCTCCGCCATTCGGGCTGATGACCTGGCCGGTGATGAAATCCGCCTCGTCGGACGCAAGGAACGCCACCGTATAGGCCATGTCGAATTCGCCCGACATGCGTTTCAGCGGCACCTGCTCGATGCGGCGTTTGAGGCTTTCCTCGTCGCGGCTGCGGGATGTCATGCCGGTCAGGACGAAACCGGGGGCGACGGCGTTGACCATGATGTTCCATTCGGCCAGTTCACGCGCCAGCGAATTGGTCAGCCCTGACAGCGCCGATTTCGCCGCCGAATAATGCGCGGCGACGTGATTGCCGCCGAGGGCGAACATGGACGACGTATTGACGATCTTGCCGTAACGCCGTTCCTTCATGCCCGGCACCACGGCCTGGGTCAGAAAGAAAGATCCCTTCAGATTGATATCGACCATCCGGTCATAGGCTTCTTCGGTCACGTCCTCGAATGCCAGCCGGTCGCCGCTGACGCCCGCATTGTTGACGAGGATATCGATCCTGCCGAACGCCGCCTCAGCGGCCCGTGTCTTTTCCCTCATGCCGGCGATCTCGCTGACATCGTGTACGATCCGCTGAACCCTGCCGCCGCTTGCTGCGGCTCGATCCGCGGTTTCGCCGAGTCCTTCTTCGTTGACGTCGTTAATGATCAGATCGGCGCCGCGTTCGGCCATCAGCACTGCGTGACTGCGCCCGATCCCGCTTCCCGCACCCGTAATCAGCGCGACGCGCCCTTCCAGAGACAAAGACATCCCGTTCCCCTTTTTTTTGCAGGTGCGCTGGTCAAAACGACAGCGTTGGTATTGGATAAGGACAACATAGCCTACGTATGGGACTCCGACAAAAAATGAACGACACACCGACCGATTTTTCGCATCACGAAACACCCGTGAACCTGCCGGCCAACCGCGCCGAGCCGGAATACGTCTCCGACGCCATGGCCGAACTTCTGGGCAAGATGAATTTCGATTACGTCTTTCTTCTTCCGGGTGCCAGCTATCGCGGGCTTCACGATTCCCTCGTGAACCACAACCGGAATCTCGACCCCAAAATCATCCTCGCCACCAGCGAACTGTCGGCCGCATCCATGGCGCACGGCTATGCCAAGGCGGCGGACAAGCCGGCGCTCTGTATCCTGCACGATCTCGTCGGACTGATGAACGGCTCGATGGGATTGTACAATGCCTATTGCGACCGGACGCCGATCCTGTTTCTCGGCGGCGCGGGTCCGCTGGATCCCGATCAGCGGCGCTTCATCGAATGGAACCATTCCGCCAGCACCCAGGCCGATATCATCAAGGACTGGGTCAAGTGGACGGACGAGCCGCCGACCGGCAACGCGACCCTGAAATCCATCGTCCGGGGCAAGGCCATCGCGGAAACCTACCCGCCGGGACCGGTTTACGTCTCTATCGACACGCATATCCAGGAACAGCCGGTCGACGAAACGCTGGAGCCGATAGACCCTGCTCTTCCACGCTACAACGCGCCGCCGCCCATGGGACCGAACGAAGACGCCCTGGCGGAAGCGGCTGAAATGATCGTCAACGCCGAGTTCCCGGTTCTGGTCGGCGGTCGGTTCGGCATTTACGAACGCATGCGCGACCCGCTGATCGAACTTCTGAACATCAGCGGCGCCGGCGGCCTGAACGACCGCGCGGTCTATTGCTGGCCGAGCGATCATCCGCAGAACCTGTCCGGCGATAAGGACGCGCTGCGCGACGCCGACGTCATCGTCTGCATGGATGCCATCGACATCAACAACGTCATGGGCACCTACGCGATCCGGCGACGGGCCGACATGCGGGAAGCCCGCGAGAAATCGCCACCGAAAATCATCGACATGTCCCTCAATGCCATCGACAACAACTCGTGGACGGCGTTCGGCGGTCCGACCCCGCCGGTCGATCTGCAGATCGTATGCGAGCCGGAATACGGACTGGAACGCCTCACCGCCGCCGTCCGCAAGGCGCTGGAACGCGATTCCGGCAGTCACGATCGGATCGAAAAGCGCAAGAAGATGCTGGCGGAACGCCACGACAGGCTGCGCGCCGCCCAGACCGAAAAAGCCCGCGAAGGCTGGGATCAATCGCCCATCAAGGTGGAGCGCATGATCCACGAGGTCTATCAGGCCGTGAAGGACAAACCCTGGACGCTGACCGCCGCCAACCACCGCAGCTTCAACGAGGTCGTCTGGAGCTTTCCCGGCGCGGGTGCCTATCTGGGCGCCGACGGCGGGGGCGGCGTCGGCTACAACGCCTCGGCCGCCATCGGTGCCGGCCTGGCGCTTCGCGACAAGGGGCGGTTCTGCGTGTCCATCGGCGGCGACGGCGATTTCCTGATGGCGCCGGGCTGCCTGTGGTCGGCCGTGCACTACGGCATCCCGATGCTGCACATCGTCAACAACAATTCCACCTGGGGCAATGACGAGGTCCATCAGGTCGAGGTCGCGCACAACCGCAACCGGCCAAAGGAAAATGCCTGGATTGGCCAGGCGATGCGCGATCCTATTGTCGATTTCGCGCAGGTCGCGCGCGGTTTCGGCGCCTGGGCGGAAGGCCCGGCGCGGACGCCGGATCAGCTCGCAGATATCCTCGGCCGCGCCGTCGCGGAAGTGGAAAAAGGCCGTGTCGCGATCGTAGACGTTACGACGACGCTGGGGGGCGTGTCCTAGAAACTCACCCCTTCAGCGCATCCTGCTGGGCGGCGCCAAATCCGACCAGCAGGGTGCCCGCGCCCTCAAATACGGGCCGTTTGACAAGGGTGGGATTGGCGACAATCAGCGCCTCGGCTTTGCCTGCGTCGACGCTGTCCTTTTCGGTGTCGGAGAGGTTGCGCCAGGTCGTGCCGCGCCTGTTCAGCAACACATCGGAGCCCACGGCTTCCAACCAGGCGGCGACCTGCGTATCGGCAAGTCCGTCTTTTCTGAAATCGTGAAAGCAGTGCTCTATGCCCTCCGCCTCCAGCCATTTCAGGGCCTTGCGGCAGGTATCGCAGTTCCTGATGCCATAGACGGTGATCATGTCAGATCCCCTTCACGGTATCGTGGAGCAGATCCAGCGCGGCGCGGGCGAACGTCCACATATTGTCTTCCCGGTCGTCATTTCCCGTTTGCACGACGCGGGTCGCCGACGATGGGCCGACGACCGCCAGCGCGACATGCCCCGCCGGATTGCCGTAGCGGTTGCCGCCAGGTCCTGCCGCGCCGGATTCGCCGATTGCCCAGTCGGTATCGAGTATTTCGCGGATCGCAGCGGCCGCGAGCGTGGCGTATTCCTCGGTCGAGCCCTGCATTTCGGCCTTGGCGTCGTTGAACCGCAGAATGCCGCGCCGCGCCGTCTGGGTGTAGACAGACCCGCCACCGACGAAATAGGCGGATGCGCCCGGCACGGACAGCAACGCCGCGGAAATAAGCCCGCCCGCCGCGGATTCGGAGACCGACACGGTCTGACCGCGTTCCTTCAGCAGGGCGCCGACGGGGCCGGCCATTTGGACGAGTGAAGGCATGTATTGTGTTCCCGTTTGGTGGTCAGAAAAGAAAAGACAGGCTGATGACGCTGTGGTCGAATTTCTACGTCCGGTCGAAGGCAGATGCCGGTCCAACCATCCCCAGCGCAAAGAAAACGGGCTGGAGCCACAATCTGAAAATTCTCATGATCATCGGCGCGCAGATTGGCGATAAATGTCCGCGGCTGCAACATGGTCGTTCGCGGACGAACTTCCTTGCGAAGCGGCAATGGATATAAGCAAGAAATTCGCACGGGCCAGCCTTGTCTACAGCATCCTCACATCGTCGCCCGCGATAAAGCAGGCACCCTCGCCGCGCAACATCCGCAAAACATTTTTAGCACCCCGCTTTGCCGCGACCACAAGCGAGTCGCCGCTCATGGCTGAATTGTGGGGCGACGCGATCACGTTGGGCAGATCGAGAAACGGATGTTTGGTCTCGAATTTTCCGTGACGGACCGGTTCAATCCACCACGCCTCGAGGCACGCGGTAAAAGCGGGGTTTTCAATCAGATGCCGATACAGATCGTCCTCGTCGACGATCTCCCCCCGCGCCACGTTGACCAGCACGGTATCAGGCTTCAGTCGGGCGAGATGCTCCGACCGTATCAGCCGGTCCGTATTGCGGGTCAGCGCCAGCGTGATCACCAGGACGTCCGCCGCCGCCATCACACGATCGAGATCATCCAGCGTACCGATGAAATCGACCTCTTCGTCGGTCGTTCCGGAACGGTTTACCGCCTCGATCCGCATGCCCAGGCCGCGCATCAGGCGGGCGACCTCCCGCCCGGTCTCCCCGAACCCCAGGATCCCGCATGTCGCGCCGCGGATCTTCTTCGTCGGCACGAACTGGTTGAATTCGCCCGCCTTCATATTGC
>Ga0181569_10002376_pt1 | contig 14901 bp, 12 predicted proteins | sample 101ome_19_FD_132452 | JGI IMG/M metagenome (GOLD analysis project Ga0181569, IMG submission 132452) | Coastal salt marsh microbial communities from the Groves Creek Marsh, Skidaway Island, Georgia - 101405AT metaG (megahit assembly) | ecosystem: Environmental > Aquatic > Marine > Intertidal...
AATCAAAGCAACTAATGGAGCAGCACTTCCGTCCAAAATTGGAACTTCGCTACCGTCTAGTTCAATGCGACAATTATCAATGCCTAATGCATAGAGGCTTGCCATGAGGTGCTCTACGGTTCCCACAGTGGCATCTCCCTTTTGAAGTATGGTTTGACGATTCGTACGGTTCACAAATTTTACCAATGCTGGAATTTCAACATTGTCAAGGTCGGTACGTACAAAAGTGATTCCTGTATTTACTTCACTTGGGTTGAGTGTCACATGCACGGTTTCCCCGGTGTGAAGTGCTGTTCCTTCAAATGAAATAGAAGAAGAAAGTGTTTGCTGCATCATATTTTTTTATTCGCCTTGTTTCTTGAACGCTGCAAAGGATTTCAAGAAGTGTCTGTGTTCTAATGAAGGCGAGCCAAAGATAGTCTTATTCGATGGAACATCGTGCATTACCCCGCTCTGGGCGTAAATTTTGACGTTATCGCCTAATGTGAGGTGGCCAATTATACCAACCTGTCCTCCAATCATACAATGTTTGCCGACGGTCGTGGACCCGGCGACGCCCGACTGCGCTGCCATGACGGTGTGCGCGCCAATGCGGACGTTATGGGCAATCATGCATAGATTATCAATTTTCGCGCCCTCTTCAATAACGGTTTCACCAAGTGCTGCACGGTCCACCGTGGTATTCGCGCCAATACTTACGTTGTTTTCAATGCGTACAATACCCAACTGAGGGATTCGGTGGTAATGTCCGTTTTGATCGGGTGCAAAACCGAAGCCTTCGGAACCGATAACGGCACCCGACTTGATGGTTACGTTATTCCCAATGAGGGAGCCTTGTAAAATCTTAGCGCCGTGGCCTATGTAGGTGTGCTCGCCAATAGAGGCACCCGCTTCAATGATCGCTCCGGCGCAAACAATGGCTGTTGGATGAACGTTTGCGTCTTTGGAAATAATGGCATCGGCACTTTGGCCTGAGGCTGGAGAATACTTGGCTTCAATAAATCGAAGGTGTAGGGCAAAACTCAGGTAGGGGTCTTTAGCGCGAATGAGTGTCGAATCTTCGTTCGTTAATGCTACGTTTTCTCCGATGAAGATGGCACCTGCCTGTGAATCTTTTGCTTGGTCAGCGTATTTCGGGTTGCTCAAGAAACTCAAATCGCCCGGTCCTGCATCTTGAAGCGTAGCTACACCGGTGATGGGCTGTGCCTCTTTACCTGAAGGACAGGTAAGTTGGAGGTTGGCGCAAATAGCGCCCAAAGTCAATGCCTCGTGTTTCATATCAGGTGTTTGAGTTCTCTCGGGAAGCAAATAAAGTGCCGCTCTACCGGTTCACTCAACGCTTTTATGGTCATTTGGTCTGCTGCTTGACTGATGTCGCTGATGTGACCGTCTTTGTAGAGCAGGTTGATGTGTCCTTTTTGGTTGTTATAGGCGTGGTTTTTCACCTTGGCTTCAATGAACAGATAGGCCTCTTCACCCTCCGTGAAATTATATTGCTCACGAATGCCTTGCTGCAGTTTCTCTATGGTTTCCTTCGGGAAAGGCTCGGCTTGGATGCGAATCTTCAACAGGTTTCGGTTGGTGATGCGTCGGCTTAATTGGCCCAAAATAGCATCTTCATGTGCAGTCCAATCCTTGATGCCACTCATTACATCGAAATCATCGAGCAATAGGAATTTATCCAAAATGGCTGGGTTTTCTTCGAAGTCATTCCACGTGTAGTCCGCGTGCAAGAAGTGTTTGAGGGCATGAGTTCCCGGCAGTTCAACTCCTTTTTCAGCGAGGTGTTTTGCCCGCTTCAGAATGTTGACCAACATGAACTCTGCACTGAGTACGGTCTTGTGCATGTACACCTGCCAGTACATGAGTCGGCGTGCGACGAGGAATTTTTCGACGCTGTAGATGCCTTTAGAATCCACAACGAGTTGGTCGTCTTTCACATTTATCATGGTGAGAAGACGCTCTGAATTCACGCTGCCTTCCGTAACCCCGGAATAAAATGAATCCCGACGCAAGTAGTCCAAGCGGTCCATGTCAAGCTGTGAGGAGATGAGCTGGTGGAGGAAGGCTTTGGGGTGGTTGTTGGTGAAAATATCGATGGCTGTAGTGAGCTGGCCGGAGAACTCGGTGTTTAGTCGCTCCATGATTTTCAGACTCAACGCTTCGTGGCTCACACCTGGGATCAATGTATGCTCAAGCGCATGCGAAAATGGCCCATGGCCGATGTCGTGTAGCAGGATAGCGACTTTAACGCCACGTTCCTCTTCCTCGGTAATCTCATGGCCTTTTTGACGCAGGGTGTAGATTGCACGTCCCATCAGATGCATTGCGCCAATGGCGTGGTGGAACCTAGTGTGGTAGGCTCCGGGATAAACAAGGTAGGTCAGGCCCAATTGTGAAATTCGGCGCAACCGCTGGAAGTAGGGGTGATCGATCAGCTGATAAATCAGCGGGTCTTGGATGGTAATAAACCCGTAGATTGGGTCGTTAATGATTTTGTTCTTATTGCTCAAAATGCTGCGTTTTGCCTAGACCGTAAAAATAGCACAGGCGTAGGGGCGAATGCGGTTGCAAAGCGCATTACTTTTAACAGAGTTAAAAACGAAGATTTATGCCAATTATTTTATGGGTCGACGACGAAATTGATATGCTCAAAGGGCACTTGCTTTTTTTGGAAGGCAAGGGCTATACCGTCCATACCTGTAACAATGGCAATGATGCACTGGATCTAGTTGCAGAAGCTGCGTTTGACGCCGTTTTCCTGGATGAAAATATGCCAGGTTTAAGCGGCTTAGAGACCTTAGAAAAAATCAAGGAAACCCATCCTGAGTTGCCGGTAGTGATGGTCACTAAAAGTGAAGAAGAGCGTATAATGGAAATGGCCATAGGCTCAAAAATCGCAGATTACCTCATCAAGCCTGTAAATCCGAATCAAATTTTGCTCGCCCTTAAGCGCATTCTGGACGGAAAAGATTTGGTTACCCAAGCGAATGTTCGTGGCTACCAGCAAGAGTTTGGTCGTATGACCATGGAGATGCAACAGCTTCGATCTTGGGAGGAATGGGCGCAGTTTTACAAAAAGTTATTGGGCTGGGAGATGAAGCTCGACGAGAGTCCTGAAGAGGGCCTGAAAAGCGTGCTGGCCACCCAGAAGAAAGAAGCCAATGAGCTCTTTGGCCGATTCATTTCTTCGGAATATGAGAGTTGGTTTGCAAGTGACGAAGATCGTCCGATGTTGAGTCACGAGTTGGTCAACCAAGTGGTTGCGCCGCAGCTGCGTGAGGGCCAAAAAGTGTTTTTCTTGGTGATGGACAACTTACGTTACGACCAATGGTTGGCCATTAAGCCTGCTCTTGCACCGTATTTCCACACCAAAAAAGAAGGCATTTACAACAGCATCTTACCGTCGGCTACGCAGTTTGCGCGCAATGCCCTGTTTGCCGGAGAACTCCCTGCTTCCATTAAAAAGAAAACCCCTCAATATTGGGTCGAAGAACAGGATGAAGGCTCGAAAAACCAGTTTGAAGGCGAGCTCTTACTGGCGCAGTTTGACCGATTAGGTCTTGGCGAAAAGCGTTTGGAATACCGCAAAGTGGTTAATCTGCGCGGTGCGACCAAGTTATTGGATCAGATGCACCAGTTAAAAAATGCCGATTGTATTGCCTTGGTGTACAATTTTGTGGACACACTTTCCCATGCGAAAACGGATACGGAAGTCGTTCGGGAATTGGCCAGTGATGATGCGGCGTACCGCCGACTAACCAAGACTTGGTTCGAGGGATCTCCATTGCTTAAAATGCTGCAATGGGCTGCGGAACAAGGATATACAGCAATTATCACGACGGACCATGGAACCATCAATGTTCAGCGCCCCGCCAAGGTTGTGGGGACCAAGGAATTGACCACAAACCTGCGCTACAAAAGCGGTAATGGAATGAGTTATCCTGCCAAGCACAGCTTGGTCATCAAAGATCCGGAGCGCGTTGGTTTGCCTAAGCAGCACATCGCCGACGAGTATATTTTTGGGTTGTCCGATTATTTCTATGTCTACCCAAATCGATTCAATCATTTTGCGCAGTATTACCGCAATACATATCAGCACGGTGGGGTATCTTTGGAGGAATTGATTATTCCTTATGCAGTCCACCTTCCAAAATGATCATTGGCGCTTTGAACAGGTCACTTTAGCTGATCTGAAGGGGCTTGCTGTGCTAATTTTAGAACATTCGCAACACCCCGTAAATCTATTGGAGGCACCTATGGGAAGTGGAAAAACAACCTTATGCAATGCCATCCTGGAGGCATGGGGTAGTGAGGATCGTGGTTCATCGCCCACTTTTGCACTCATTGAAGAACACCATGGCCCCAAAGGCACTTTTTATCACCTCGATGCCTATCGACTTGAGGATGAGGAGGAGGCCTATGATGTCGGATTGGAGGAATACTTAGAAGATGGATGTCCCATGTGGATCGAATGGGGAGAAAAAGTACGATCTTTATTACCGTATAAAGTAGGGGTGGTTTACATCCAAAAATCTACTGAAAGTGAACGTACGGTACTTTTTTACCCTAGCCTAAGTACCAACCAAATACAATGGAATCATGAGTGAGTACATCAGCTGGTCTGAAACGGCTTGGGCAACACAAGAGGAACGCTTGGCGGTTGATACCAAGGGCACAAACCTACATATAGGTCTGCCTAAGGAGCGTGAAATGAACGAACACCGCATTTTACTCACCCCGGAAAGTGTTCAGATTCTCACGACCAATGGTCATCAGATCATGGTCGAAACGGGTGCAGGCGACCTCGCCGGCTTCACCGATCGTATGTACGCGAATGCCGGTGCAGAAATCGTGGATGAACCTGGTCTTATCTTCCAATGTGCCATCATCGCAAAGGTTGCACCACCGACTCCAGCAGAAATAGCGCTCATGAAGGGAAATCAAACCCTGATCAGTGCACTTCAATTACGCACCCGTGATCGCGGCTATTTTAAGGCGCTCGCTGATAAAAAAATCACTGCACTTGCTCTTGAGGAAGTGCGCAATTCCGAAGACCAAAGCGCCCTTAGAATGGCCATGAGTGAAATTGCGGGGCAGATGGCCGCGCGCGTAGGCGCAAGCCTACTCGCGGACGGCGCCCACGGCTCTCGCAAGGGAAAACTTATGGGACCCATTCCCGGTGTCACCCCCGCCCGCGTGGTGGTGTTGGGCGCCGGCGTCGCCGGCCTCTCGGCCGTGCGCGCGGCCTTAGGCATGGGAGCTCAAGTAATCTTGATGGACAGCAACATCAATAGACTACGTACGGCCCAAGAAGATTTTGTCAACGTGCTCCATACGGAGGTCATCCAAGATTTGGTCGTGTCCAAGCGTCTGGGTAAGGCGGATATTGTCATTGGCGCCTTGCGTCCGGTGGACGGAAGAACTCCAATTGTGGTGACGGAGGATATGATTGCAAGCATGGAGCCGAACAGTGTGATTATTGATATCAGTATTGATAGCGGTGGTTGCTTCGAGACTTCTGAGCTCACGACACACGAATCGCCTACATTTGAAAAGTTTGGTGTAATTCATTACATGGTGCCTAATATGGCCAGTGCCGTAGGACACACTGCTAGTGTAGCCATGAGCAACATTGTTGGGCCTTTGGTCCAAGTTATGGCAGATACTGGCGGTGTAGAAGATTGTTTGCACTATGATTTAAATGTCCGCGCAGGTTTGTACATGTACAAAGGACTTTTAACCAAGCGCCATTTGGGCGAGCATTTTGATTTGCCATTCTCAAACGACACCTTGTTGTTTGGTACGCTTTAACCTGAACCTTGAAAGAACCCTTAACCGCCCTTGAGGCAAAAAATAGAATTTGATTTGGCTTTTTTACGACGACTATTATTCTACATCATCGGAATTGGACTAGGTGTTGCCTTGGTGAAAGTATTCTTCGGTGAACGTGATTTAGACTACGCCTATGGCCCACAGGCTCGGGTAAAAAAGATTTTCCGCACCAAGGTTATTGATAGTACGAGTTTGGCGCAACCAGAATTGGACCTGAGCAAAGACAGTTTGTATTACCACGCAGTGGTGGACGGGAAAATTAAGTTCGGCGAAAGTGATCCTCGCAAGGAACCTTGTGGTGAGTACGTACTTACCTATAGCCACGAGAGTTACCCGTACTTAATTCGTCTTGAAAATTGTGGTGATACGGTCCGAGTACTTTCGGTTGAAAAACTCCCGGATTAAGCGCTCCTTCTACGCTTAACCTCATTTTGAATAAGGCTCAGTTCGCGTCCCGTTTGACCCTCGACAGAAGTATTTTCTTCAGCGCGACGGAACAGGTAGGGGAGCACATCTTTGACCGGTCCAAAAGGCAGGTATTTCGCGACATTCATCCCAAAATTCGCGGCGTTAAAGCTGATGTGGTCGCTCATGCCAAAAAGCTGGGCTACATGCACACGGGAATCGTTTAACGCAATGTTTTTCGCTTGCATCTTTTCGGCAGCGCGCTGCACACTTTGTTCGTTATGTGTCCCGATCACTACTGCCATATGGTCGAGGTTATCGAGAATAAGATCGATTGCGGCGTTATAATCGTCGTCCGTTGCTTTTTTGGTTGGCTGGATAGGGTCTTGGTAGCCTTTTTTAGCAGCGCGCTCGCGTTCTTTTTCCATGTAGGCACCGCGAACGATCTTCACTCCGTAAATGAAGCCTTCCTTTTGTGCCAAGGCCAACGCCCCTTTGAGTTGGGTAAGGCGATCGTGACGGTAGAGTTGCGCTGTGTTGTAGACTAAAGCGCGTTCTTTGTTATATGTCTTCATGAAGCCAATGACAACATCGTCAATGGCGGGTTGAATCCAACTTTCCTCGGCATCGACCATGACGGGAACCTGTAATTCATTGGACAATTCGAAGATGGCCTCATAGCGTTCTAAAGTGCGCTCCCAAGCTTTTTGTTCTGAGGTGCTTAAGGACTTATTGAGGCTTATTTTTTCATAAATCTCAATGCTTCCTAAGCCAGTTGGCTTGAATACCCCAAAAGGAACAAAGGCATTATCCTTGGCAAATTTTATGGTTTCGAGGGTAGTTTGTAAGGTGCGGTCAAAGTCCGATTCCTGAGCTTTACCCTCAACACTGTAATCTAGAATGGCACCTACCTGTCCTTCAGCGAGACGGTCGATCTGCTTTTGACATTCGGCAATAGTCTCACCTCCGCAAAACTGGCGGAACACGGTTGCTTTGACAATCCCTTTGATGGGAAGTCGTAATGCTAGTGATGCAAGCGTGAGGTTTTTTAGCACGCTAACAACATTCGGAGAGCTTAACGTAGAGAACAATAATTTGCTCTGCTGTAGGTCGGCGTTGGTTTTCATGCCGAAGGCTACCTCCGTATTGGTGAAGTCAATCATCTGCCTGTGAATTGGACTCCAAATATAGCTTGCAAATCGTACTTTTGGTATGTGGAAAATCACCTCCAACATCCTGTTTTTTCGTCCGACGGCTTCGCTGCTTTGGATGCATATCTGAAGGAACTAACCCCTTCGAAGACCTTTTTGTTGGTGGATTCTAACACTTCGGCATGTATTTCTGCGTTTGCGAGCCAATTATCCCAATTGGACTCTCACTACGAGGTCCTGGAAGTCGAGCCGGGCGAGGACAGTAAATCCATCGAGGTAGCATCAGGTCTTTGGTCGGTGCTGCTCGAATATGGCGCGGATCGTAACAGTCTTTTAATCAACCTCGGCGGAGGTATGGTGTTGGATTTAGGTGGATTCGTTGCAAGTACATTTAAGCGTGGTATTCCATTTATTAATGTTCCGACCTCCTTACTTGCCATGGTAGATGCCTCTGTAGGAGGGAAAACCGGCATCAATATCGATGGGCTAAAGAATCAGGTGGGGACATTTACTCACGCAGCGTTGGTTTTAGTCGAGCCGAGTTTTCTTGACAGCTTGCCGGAAGAAGAGTGGCACAGCGGTCATGGTGAAATGATTAAACACGCTTTGCTCTCAGGGCGTAATTGGCCCGATATCTTAGGGCTAGATCGCGAAGCTCTTAAGGTCGAAATGCTGCAAGAAAGCATTCAAACCAAAGTTGATGTGGTTGCCGAAGATTTCAAAGAATTGGGGCTTCGAAAAACCCTCAACTTAGGACACACCTTCGGTCATGCCTGGGAGAGTTTCCATTTAGCCACTGAAACTCATATTCCTCATGGTGCAGCTGTCATTCAAGGTCTGCATCTCGCCCTTTCACTGAGCAATCTTAGTGATGTACAACAAGCGCTACAGGCTCACTATCCTTGGACTGCCGTAGCGCCTGAATACTACGAGGCATTGTGGATGCTCATGCAGTCTGACAAAAAAAATGAGGGTGGCACAGTTAAATTCGTGTTGCTTGAACAAATAGGCCGCGCCACTTGGGGCCATGAAATATCGAAGTCGCAATGCTTTGAAGCACTCGATGAATTAAATACACGCGGGTAATGGCAGGGGTTAAGGCATTGGCCAAGCACTCCGGAATACTCGAGGGAACGGTTGCACTCCCCAAGAATAAAAGTTTGGCTAATCGGGCATTGATCCTTCAAGCCCAATTCCCCCAAATCACTATTTCAGGTACGGCTAAAAGCACGGATGTCATCAAACTTCAGGAAGCGCTAACCTCCTCTGCTGCGAACATACATGTGGGGGCAGGCGGCACGACCTTGCGTTTTGCTATGGCTTTTTGGGCTGCTCAGCCTGGGGCGCACAAAGTGTTAACCGGTACAGATACCTTAAATAATCGGCCCATATCAGCACTTATAAGCGCACTCAATACGCTTGGCACGAACATTCAGGCCTTGGGTGAAAAAGGTACGGGCCCGTTTGAAATAAAAGGGGCAAAACTCCGTGGAGGAAAAATACACCTAAGCGAGGTACCGAGCTCTCAGTTTATCACCGCGCTGATGCTGATTGCGCCATCAATGGAAGAGGGCTTGACCCTTAGTTGGGACCAATTACCCTCGCGTAGCTACGTCGAAATGACCGCCGCACAGATGGCCCAGATGGGTTTTAAAGTTGTGCTCGAGCCTCAAGGCGTTCACGTAGCTGCAACCCACGACCTCGATCCGTACCAGTATACTTTAGAACCGGATTGGTCCGCGATGGGATTTTGGTGTGAAGCAGTGGCCCTTTCCCAAAGCTCGAATCTATTTTTCCCTGACGTTCGTACATCCTCACTACAAGGGGACAGAAAAGTTCTCGACTTTTTCGAGCCACTTGGCGTACAGGCTAGTTTCTCGGAAACAGGTCTCGAGCTCAAGAAAAAGTCCACTTTGGCTTATGGTAATTTGGCCTACAATCTTGAAAACACTCCAGACCTAGCGCAGCCTTTGATAACGGCCATGCTGGCGCTCAAACAACCCTTCGAAGTAAACGGCTTACAAACGCTGCCACTCAAAGAATGTGATCGGATTGAAGCGTTGGTTGATTTGGCGAAAGCAATGGGAGTGGAGCCTAGCGCTACCTCGAGCACCATACAAGTTAGGGCGTACCCTGAACATCTTTTGCCTTTGGATGATGTATTGGCTTCTCGGGAAGACCACCGTGTTGCCATGTCCCTAGCTCCGTTATCTCTACTGATGCCCATCACGATTGATGCGCCTGATGTAGTCGCTAAGAGCTATCCTGATTTTTGGGATCAATGGGGCCAATTCCTCTAGCCCTGCACTACAGCCGCATTGAACGCTCAGTGCAGGCTGAGTAAATTCGCTGAGGTCCAATTCTCCTCGCACATACCACCCAGAATTCCGCCAGCTTGCCCAAAATCCGAGATAGTTGGCGTGTACGGCTTTCACTGAGAGTGCTCCCGGAGCATAAGGTATACCCAGCCAAATCGGGTGCCCGCCATAGCTGCATGCAGCCCACATCGCAGTGAACCTTGAAGATCCCAAATTCCCGTCCATTCGTCCTAAAATTCCCATGGTTCTGCCATGCCGATGATGCTCCATTCTGTAGGGGCCTTTTTGATAACGCAAAACAGCCCTAAAGCTAGGTGCAGAGGTTGTCTTTAATGATCCGTGTTGGGCAAGTTGCAAGGACCAATTCCCTTGGCGCCAAGTACCACGAAGCCGCCCAGTGAGCCAGCTCACATTCCAATCTCCATTAGGTATGCGTCCGCTCATAAGCCAAGCGGTTGCTATGCCGTTTTCATCACGGGTCGCCACCCATTCGGTCAGAATGTCATTCTGCCAAAGATTTATTCCCAGCACCTGCTCGTGTATTGCCGCTTCCGAGAATACGCGCCAACTTCTTTTGTACCATTTGCCGTAAACGCTGGCTAATGAGTCACGAATTGCAAGTCCAAGGCTTCCGTTTTCAAATTCACGATGTGTGCAAAGTCCAAAACTCTCCTGGTCTAAACTTCCGCCCATGTGCCACCGTCGTCCTCGAAGATCAAGGCCAATTCCGCTATGGCTTGAATAGGCACTCGTACTGCCCCGCATCCCCTTCGCAAAGAATTCTCTTGATGAGGGAGACGGGAAAGCGGGCGCCGAAAGAACCAAACCTTGTCCAGCACTCAGGGTGTGTTGGCCCAAAAGCAACCGGGTGTCGGCGCCCGCCAGGGGTATATTTATTTCAGACCATCCAATAGAGGATTGTAAGTCAGCGGGGTTGCCGCGAACAACAGCATCATACCCCGGGCCATTGTGTTCGAGTCGAAGAGAAATTAAGTCTTTTGATAAGGGTTGTAATCGCAGGCTCAGCTCTCCACTTTGTTTATTTTCAGTTCCAATGAAAAGAGGAAGCTGTTCCTTAAGCATTTTGATGGTGGAATCGGATAGCGATGGTAAACCTCGCAGTTCGTCATAAGTTAATATGCCGCCCATTGCATCGCGGTAGTTGCATACCTCAAAGACTTCCTCCTTAATTAATCCATAGTGTTGCCATAGCAGCGTAGGTGTGATGTTATTCAAGGTTAAAGTATCTCGTCTTAGGTCTTCGAGTTCTACGTGTTGCCCAAAAGTCCTGTATGCTAGGAAAGTCAAAATCAGGGTAAGTTGTAAACGCTCCATTGTGAGGGTAAGGGTGTTAGAGAGTTACAAAGACCTATACTTAGGAAACAGTTCTTGTAGGGGTAATGCGCATAAATGCTCCAATCAGTTCCTTGTTGCACATATTGCAGATGTAGCTTGTCGTGGTTGAAGTTGAGACCTATGACTAACGGATTTTGATTCGGGTGGAATGAGCGCCAGCCACCGATAATAGACCATTGTTCATCCAGCAGAATGAGTTGCCGTAATTCAAAATTCCATTGGTTTTCGTGGGCGAGTAATAGGTGTAGGGCAAGGTTTTCTTTTGGGGAGTAGATTAACGAGGCAAGGGCACCGAGATCATAATCATGACGTTCATGTAATCGTGTGCCAAAGAATACAGGACTACACGCAAACATTAACGCTTGGTTCAATTGCAGGGATGCACCTATGGATATTTTGGAACGCGAGTATGGGGCAAGCTGCTCATGATCGAGCGCAGCATAGACATTTTTATACCTGCCATAGGTTTGTACGGAATAAGCATTATGCTTGCTCCACCCGCCAATACTTAGGGTTGGGTGAAGTTGCTGGGTAGGCAGGCCCGTGAGGGGGACCTGGGCGAGGTAGAAGAGTAGGGCGTACGGAAATGTCACAGCTAAGGGTTTCCAAATAAATTGGATCCTAGTGCGGAGAATTCCTAAAAAGGTGAATAACTAAAAGTTATGCCTAGTAGTAGCTGACCAACTTTACTTTGAATGCGATAGGCGAATAGCTAGGGACGGTGCTAGCGCCATCTTTACCATACCCTAGCTCCGACGGGAAAACGATCACGCCTTCGCCACCTTCACCAAGAGCTTGCAAGCCTTGCTGAAAGCCAGGTACTAAAAAGGGCATCGCCACATGATCAGAGGCGTACCATCCTGAAGAAAATATGGTGCTATCTAGTAAATAGCCAATGTGCTTGAAACTCACTTCGTTCGTGCTGTCCGGAATACGGTTCAGATTTCCTTCAACATCCACATGAACATATAGTCCAGTACCTGTAGGAGTGAAGTCCAATCCAGTTGAAGCGATATAATCTTCTATTTCGGCGATCTCTTGCTGGAATCTTTGCTCGTCTGTTGTGCAACTTGCAAAAAGGAGAAGGCCAAAGGCTATTGCTGTAAATCTTGTCATGAAGCAAAAGTAATTAAGAATTGATTCCCTAACATTGTGTTATGAAATGGTTTCCGTGGATTTTATTCTTATTGCTCTTGCCCACAGTGCAGGCGCAAGACTTGGGGCGTGCTCAAGGATTTCCTGCGGATCCTGTGATAAGTGTGGCCTTTTTCAGCGATAGCTTATACCTCGGCACTCAGGGTAGTGGGGTGTATGTACTTTCTGATGGTGAGATTCGACCTTCAAAAGTCTTTGCTTCCTATAGTCGTAATAGTGTCTTTGCTTTCGATACTCTAGGTCAAGTGCCTATTACAGAGGGAGTGGCGGGTGCATATCCTTTAGTAGTTAAAGGAAAATACGGCACATTATATACCATAACCGACGGAAACCTTCGGATAACCTATAGCGATGAAGCCCACCTTCGCTCATCGGGGCCTTCGGGGATATGGACTTTTACCAGTGGCGAGGTTACTGATTTCCCGGAAGGGGTTCACTTTGTGCGGGTTGGTCAAAAGCTTCAAACCATTTCTTCAAAAGGAAAAGAAATCGATGCGTTCACGTCGACCGGTTTGATTTTCGATATATCAAACACATCGCAAGGATTACTTCTTTCTACAGAGTCTGGAATATACCGATGGGATTCAGGCTGGCAGTCCTTTTATTCAGGAATGCCTGTGTTCCGATTCGATGGGGCCAAAGCACGTACGCCGCTAGGTCACATCGCCCTGGACCAATTGTTGTCCGGTCGTTGGACGATGGACGATTTCCAGCCCATGCCGGAGCGTCAAACACTAGCGTCCTTTTTTGATGTAGATACCATTGGAACAACCTATTATGGTTTTGGTCCCAATGGCGTTCAGGTCTTTAATGAACAGGGCCCTACGTTTGAATTGGGTATTTCGCGAGGATTACCGGCGTTTAAGCCAGGTAATTATGATGCTGCCATCATTGGTGATGATTTGGTGGTTGCAACTCCGATGGGGTTGTGGTCTTTCCATAATCAAGGATGGCCCAATTCTTTGCGCCACATAAAAATCGACTTCACTGCCAATGGTTTGGACGTTCCGTCCTTCGAAAACCTCGAAGTCGAACCGGCCTCTATCGGATTTACCACATCGCATAAAAAATCATCGTCTTCCCGCATTTACGGTCGCTATCGCATCAATAACGATCCATGGAATACGTTCAACCCAGGCCAGCCTGTGCTCTTTGTACGTCCAGCCCCGGGCAAATACGCGTTGGAGATTCAGACCAGTCACAGATTAGATTTTGAGCAAGGCATGCACGCTAAGTACGAGTATCAAATTGCTGCATGGTGGTACAAACGCCCCGTATTTTGGTCGGTCGCAATCGTTCTTATCGCTGCAGGCCTCTGGTACCGTCAACGCCAAGCGAAAATTCGAGTTCAAGAAAAATTGGACCTACAGGAGCGTTTGGCAGACGCGGAATTGGCCAGCAAGCGCCTACAAATGAATCCCCATTTCCTATTCAATGCCCTGGACGCCATTTCCAACTTCATCTTTAAAAATCAGCCTAAGGATGCGGTGCAGTACATGGGAAAATTGGCCAAGATGATGCGCCTTACCCTCGACAGCTCCCGCAGTTCCTCCATGGTCGTGGCGGATGAAAAGGAACTCATCGAGAAATACCTTGACCTCTGCATCCTGCGTTACGGCACCTTCAACGCTGTAGTCGAAGTGGACAACGACCTAGATCCGTATGATTACCATGTGCCGCCTATGCTCGTTCAGCCGTTAGTGGAAAATGCTGTGCAGCATGCCATTCGACCCTTGTTGGCGGAAGGCAAGGAGGGCAATATTAGGGTCCAATTTTCACTCAAGGGCTCATCCGTCCAAATCATCATCACAGACAATGGTCCTGGTTTTGATCCTGCTCAGAAAGCCACAAAAAGTCACGGTTTAGCCATCATTGAAGAACGCTTGCACCTACTCTCTAAAAAGTACGGCGGCGAGTTCTCCTTGCATTGTAACAGACTTGGCGAAAAACATTCACCGGATGGAATGCAGGTTTCACTCATTCTGTCTATGGAAAATGACGGCTAACCCGTACTTTAGAAATAAATCTTAACCGCTATGCGTGCACTCTTATTAGACGACGAACGTCCCGTTTTGGAAAGCCTTCAAGGGAAGCTTAATCTCTTCTGTCCCGAGGTAGAGGTCGTTGCATTGTGTCAAACTGTGAAAGAGGCACTAGAAGCACTGGACGAGGAAGATGTCGATGTCATTTTTTTAGATGTCAACCTCAATGGCGAATCCGGTTTTGATCTGATCGATCAGTGGACCGGTGGCGATCTTCCCGGTTTGATTTTCACTACCGCCCACGATGAGTTTGCCATTCAAGCGATCAAGCATGCGGCGTTAGACTACCTCCTGAAGCCTATTGATGCCGAAGATTTAGTCAAGGCCGTTAGAAAGGCAGGGGCTTCACGAATCCCAGCGCAGCAGGCAAGTATTGCAGCTGCAGCATCTAAGGAGGCACCCAAAAAATTGGTTATCCCAACGACAGAAGGAATGTATATTCTCAATGTGAATGAGATCGTCCGTTGTGAAAGCAGTTCGAACTACACACAATTCTTCTTGCACAATAAAACTTCCGTACTCGCGTCGAAGACAATGAAGGAGTATGAAACCTTATTGCGTCCCGCTGGGTTTGAAAGAGTGCATAAAAGCCACTTGGTCAACCTAGAAATGGTGAGCCGATACGTTAGTGCCGATGGT
>Ga0181569_10002389_pt1 | contig 14865 bp, 16 predicted proteins | sample 101ome_19_FD_132452 | JGI IMG/M metagenome (GOLD analysis project Ga0181569, IMG submission 132452) | Coastal salt marsh microbial communities from the Groves Creek Marsh, Skidaway Island, Georgia - 101405AT metaG (megahit assembly) | ecosystem: Environmental > Aquatic > Marine > Intertidal...
GTTTTAATTTGTGTTGTTTTTTCAACAAATTCATCTGTAATTTCTGGTAATGTCTTTTCTTTGACTTCTGTAATAACAACTTTAAAATCAACGTTTTTACCCGCAACTTCTTTTAAATAATATTCTGCATCATATGCTACTGAAAATTCATGCTCTTCATTGGCCTTTTTACCAATTAAATTCTCATCAAATTTTTCTGAAAAAATACTACTGCCAACACCCACACCAACATTTTCTTTAGTCCACTTAGAAAATGCTTCATTATCAATACTTGCCTGAACGTTAACTTTAAGCAAATCTTCTTTTTGAACCTCTCTTTCAACAGGCTTATATTCAACCGCAGAATTTTGAAGTTGCTTTAACTGAGTATCAATAATCTCATCTGAAATAACTACAGACTCTTTTTCTACCTTGATGCCTTTATACTTATCTACTTTGATTTCTGGCTTTACATCAACGTCGCATGTAAATGTAATCGGCTGGTCTTCTTTGTACTCGCCAATCGATAAATTTTGTGGATAGTCTACAACCTCTAAATTTTCTTCTTTAATTGCTTGTAAATATGCAATATTAACAGCTTCTGTAATTCCATCTTTTAGTAAAACTTCTTTTCCATAATGTTTTTCAAATACATGACGAGGCACTTTTCCGGCTCTAAATCCAGGAATTTTGGCATGCTTAACCATTTCTTTAAAAGCTTTTGTCTTTCCTTCTTCTAATGTTTCTAAAGAAACTTCCACTTCTAAAGATACCGTATTATTATTGCGTTTTGACTTTAATATTTTCATATATCACCTAATTTATTTATCCTCATTATGATCTATTTTTAGTTCGCTAGACTTTTTAAGGCTATGTTTAAGTGTATAATTTTATCGGGAAGTATTGTTTGCTGTAAAGTGTCTAGCTTATTATTGATACCTTATATGCCCAATTACGACAAATTTTCGCATACAAATTGCCAATCAAATATAAACTTCCTGTTATTACTACCATATCATTGTTTGGCAATGCATCGTTTAAAGAAATTGCCTTTAATTCTTCATCAAAATACGGAACAATGCTAGACAAGGGGTATGCAAAGTCAGCATCAAAATTACAATAATAAAACGTATTCCCTAAGGCTTTGATTTTAGGAATTAATGTCTCTAGATCTTTGGATCGATGAATCCCAAAAACTACGGGCTGTATTTTACAGGTTGCCCATGATGTTAGGTTCGCTAAATTAGTCTGCAATAACCGTAAGCCTTGGTCATTATGAGCCCCATCAATAATTAGAGTTTGATTGTTATACTCACATTGGCTAAATCGCCCCCAGATCATGGCTGTTTTTAGCCCTTGCTTAATCTGCTGAGCGGTCACTGTTGGCACTACTAATTTGGCAGCTTTTACAGCAAGGCTTGCGTTTACACCTTGATGCGCTCCTTGTAATTGCCAGTCTTTTTGCACTGCAATTGGGTCTTGTGTATATACAGGCACCTGATGCTTATTTGCTACGTTATAGATAACATCTAAACTTTCCTGAGCCTGTGTTGTTGTGGTTATCACTGGTGTATTTTTCTTAATAATCCCCGCTTTTTCTCCAGCAATTTCTGTAAGCGTTTGGCCTAAAATAGCTTGGTGATCGTAATCAATTTGAGTAATCACGCTACAGCTAGGTTGAATAATATTTGTTGCATCCAAGCGTCCCCCTAAACCGACTTCAAATATACAAATATCTGGGTGTTCATTTTTAAAATGCACCAATGCCATTAACGTTAGGGTTTCAAACTCTGTTAAGCCATGAGTCATTGCTTGAGCACATTGCTCAAACAGCGCTGTAAATGTGGTTGTGGCAATAGGCTTAGCATTAATGGCAATGCGTTCGGTATAACTTTCTAAGTGAGGGGATGTAAACGTGCCTACCCTTAGACCTGCTTCCTGAAAAATCGCACTTAAAAAAGCAACGGTTGACCCTTTTCCATTGGTTCCTGCAACATGAATACTACGATTGAGTGCGTGCTGTGGATTACCAAGCGCTTGCAAGGGTTTTTGTAAATGCTCCAATCGATAATCAATGCCTTTTTTGATTGCCATAGTCTGTAATTGCGAGATAGCATCCTTATATTTCATGTCGTAAGTGTACCGTATTTTTTTTAAAAATAAGATTATTTTGATCTGTTTTATACCAAAGTATCGTCACCAGTCTTATTTTTGGTTATAATCACGTTCTACTATTAGCGCCCGTAGCTCAGTTGGATAGAGCAACGGACTTCTAATCCGTGGGTCGGGAGTTCGACTCTCTCCGGGCGCGCCAGTTTCTTTCGAGACTTTCTATCTTTTTTCTAGCAGAGTTTCTTTTAATTTAAAAAAAATCATATATTTGCTTATGCGGCATCGATGGGCATAGTAACAAAATAAGATTTAGCACATTATTTGAAGGGGGTTAGTATTCGTACTGTGTAAAAATTACTGGGGCATTCATCGATAAGCGTGACTGAAATGTATTCTCATTTGAGCACAGGATTTAAGAAACAAGAAATTGACTTGTTGAATTACAATCAAAACAACCACCCAGGATTCTAGAGCAAGCTTAACTATTACGATATAATGGAGCATATTCATATGCAATCAAAAAAAGATAATAAAGTTACTATTTTTAAAACAAAAGATGGGCCTGATGTTGATGTTCAGATTAATAATGAAACTGCTTGGTTGAGCCAAAATCAAATGACTGATTTATTTGAGAAAGACCAATCTGTTATCTCCAGACACCTAAATAATATTTTTAAAGAAAAAGAACTCGATAAAAAAAGCAATATGCAAAAAATGCATATTCCTAATTCTGATAAACCCGTTAATTTTTACAGTTTAGATGTCATTATTTCAGTTGGCTATAAAGTAAAGTCAAAGCCTGGCACCCAATTTCGTATTTGGGTGAATAAAATATTAAAAAAGTTCCTTTTAGAAGGTTATGCCGTCAACCAAACTAAACTTAAAGGGCAGTCTCAAAAAATAAAGAAACTTGAAACAACCATTAAATCCATTGTTGAGTCATCCAATCAAAAAGAGCTTTCTAATACAGAAGCAAAAGGGATTTTGAACCTTATTCAAGATTATACCTTGGCTTTAGATTTATTAGATGATTATGATCATCAGCGATTGTCTATCTCAAACACAAAAATCTGAAAAAAGAATGATTACCTATGAACAAGCGCTTAATGCGATTAATGCCTTACGAGAAAAATTTAGAAAAGATGACGAATCTGTAGATTTATTTGGAAAAGAAAAGGATCAATCGTTTAAAAGTTCACTGTCAACTATTTATCAAACATTTGAAAAAAAGGAATGGGTGATACCACAAGTTAACCACAATTCCACCACCACTAGAGGTGCTTTTGAAGGTGGTAATTGTGGATTTATAGATAACTCTAAGCAAAACAAACAAGTTTTTAATACAAGATCATTGCTATTGCTTGCAAAAACAATATTAATAAGTAGCTTTTTTTTTCTTTGGCATGTTAGTTTTTTTACATTGTTTCTACTGGCTGGTATCGAAAGCTATAAGTTATATATCTTTTCACTTTTAATGAATTCAGGGATTCCCTTGTCTGTACTAAAACTTCCAAGATATACCATTTTTTTAGCGTTACCATCCTTGATGTTTAGCACCACTATATTTATCGGTCTTAGTGAAGGTATAATTGGGTGGTTTGAACTATGGGGATTACTTACAAATTTTTGCGCCCTAGTATTTTTGGTATATAATCAACTGAATGGATTTAACAAAAAGGCAGTCGCTACCAGACATTCTTGACTATATCAAAGAGTCTAAGAAGAAAGAGTTTTTAGAGTTAATGGAAGAAGCTCGAAATGAAGCCCACCAATACTTTAATGATAACATTCGTGAATTACCTAAAAATGAAAAAGGCGAATTTAAAATTACTAAAGAAAATAAGCATTTATTCTATGATAACGATGTAGATGCATTTCGACATGCCTATGCAAGTGGCATATTTACACAGGTTTACAATAGAAGAATGGCAAATCTTTTAGGCTGGTATAACGAATATACGGGAACAAACCCTATTAATGTACAAAACATGGATTTATGGAATAATTCTATTGGTAGAAAATACGGTGAAAAAACATCATCAAGAACAGAGCTGTCCCAGCGTTTAGTAAAGGCTTTAGAAGATGAACTAATAATTGATCCAAAGGATCCTAGAGAATATAAAGGGTTAAGGCACTTTGATTATGATCCAGAAAAGCCAGTTGAAGTAATAGATGAAACAGAAACAGGGCTTAATAATATTTTTTTTGATTTATCGAACGGTACTTTTATGAAAAGAAAAGAATTTATTGCTGAAATCAAGTCTGGAAACTATAAAGGGTACCAAATTGTTCAGAAGGGAAATCTGGAATTTCCAATATCAAAACCAGATAAAGTAACATCTAACAACCTTGGTTAAACTTTCTACTACTTTCTACCCAAAAATAAAAAAACTAAAAACACACAAACTCAAATCACACAACTCAACACAAACGAAACTAACTAAAATTGAGCCTAAATCACAAAATACACAGGACTTCTAATCCGTGGGTCGGGAGTTCGACTCTCTCCGGGCGCGCCAGTTGTAGCAAAACGCAAACACATAAACCTCCGAAAGAGCGCCGTCTGATCACTAATGATGGGCAAAAGCTAATAAATAAAATTCACTCACGACATATCACATCAAGTGACTTTCCTTTTGCTAACTCATCAACAAGTTTATCTAAATATCGCACTTTTTTTTTAGTTCATCCTCTCTATCTTTAATGCGTTTTCCACAGATTGTTCCGGTAATTTTGTGGGAATTAGGATGTAATTTAGCATGGTGAAAGAATAGTTCGAATGTAATTTCTTCAGAAAGATATTTTTTTAATGTGCTTTCATTTATGCCAGTTAGCCATAGTTCATAATTTAAGAACCTGATGACGCTCTTACTTGGTTCGTCCTTTCTTTTCTATTTTTGCAACATACTACGGATAAATAGAAGCAACTGTCATCTAGCTAATACTCTCAAACGTACACTTCCCTATTAAAATGAGGTACACTTAATTTTATGAGTTCAGGTCCGCATATAGGGTTATTAATGACCTATAATGAAGAAGATGTTATCGAAGAAACATTATCTCATAATGCTCAATTTTTTGATGCTATTTATGCTCTCGATGGTTCGACGGATAAGACGGCAGATATTATCAAACGTTTTAAAAATGTTAAGTATTTAATTAAAGATCAAGAGCTCTTTCCAAAGCGTGTTATTAAAGATGGGGTACGCCAATTTTTACTTGAAAAAGCCCAAGAAGAGTGTGGCTTTGAAGGGTGGTTTACGTTGTTGCATGGGGATGAATTATTAATTGATGATCCCCGAAAAATTGCTCAAAAAGCAGATGCGAAAAAAGCCGAACGCATTAATTGGAGACCGTTAAATTTTTTTCTTCATAGCTCCCAAAAAGAAACCTATTCCCCTACGATTCCTGTAAGAGAGCAAGTTGTTTATTACGAACCCGGGGTTAATTTAGAGATCCGTCAATTTAAAAACAAAAAAGGCATTTTTTACAATCTTCATCAACATAATAATTTAGTTCCTTATGGAATTCATTGGAAACCATTATTAGATTTCCCTATTTTTTGCCATTATGTCATTCGATCTACAAAACAATTTGAGACTCGCTATTTTAAAGGCCATGCCCATAATGGGTTTAATAATTCCTCTGACAAAAATGATGTTATTACACACGACACAATTAACCAGGCTGATATTTTCAGAGATTATTTATTCACCTCAACAAAACAAGTTCGCAAATTTGATGGCGATTTTTTAGAGTTTGACCCCTTAAAGCGTCCTGGTTTTTTAAAACAGTATCTTAACTTTCACAAATATCGAGGGTAGCAATGCCTAGCGCCAATCATCACTTAAAGTCATTATCTATGACTTCGATGAGGGATCTGAAAGAACACACTATTCTTGTCTCATTTTCTTTACTTGCTGAAGACAACCACTCTATCCTTGATTCGATACAATTAACAGATCAAGAATGTGATCGTTATGAGCAATATATGATTCCTTCAGCAGCAACTCAATTTCTTTTGTCTCGATCCTATCTACGCTTAATTATTGCCCAACTTTTAGACTGTGATGCGAATACCATTACCTTTGAAACCACAGAAAAAGGCAAGCTATATCTTAAAGATGAGTCGCTATTTTTTAATATCTCCCATAGCCATCAGCGTGGAGTTATCGCCTTATCTTTGGACCCAATGATTGGCATTGATCTAGAATATCATCGAATTCAAAAGCCCTACGAATCGATCGCTAAGCGATTTTTTACTGAACGTGAAACACGCTGGTTACTTCAGCAACCCCTAGCCTATCAACACCCCTCTTTTTTTGATATCTGGACTGGTAAAGAAGCTGTCTCAAAATCAACTGGTTTAGGATTATCAATCAATTTTGCCAGTTTTTCAGTACTTCCAATTTATGAATTTATATCAACAACACTTGCTAATAATCATCCTTTGTTTGCAAATTATTGTTTTTACCTTCACTATCTTACGTTATTTTCTAAGTATAGCTGTTGTATTTCTACAGCCACACTGTCAAAGCCTATTTTACACCTAGAGCTACATCCAGAAACTGATTAATTTAGGCGTGCTAGTATCTTTTTTAATTGATTATCTAATTTTCCAAAATTAATAGCATCTAACTGCTTTAAGATATAATCTATATCCTCTTGAATAATAATCATCTGATCAACGTTTTCTTTTAACTCAGCACTATGTTGCTTGGTTATTAAAAAATCTAAATGCTTAATTAAGCCCTTTTTTGCAGAATGTGATCGATCATGATCAAGTCCAGCACAGGTAACTAACGTATCCATAACCAGCCTGCTTTGATCTTTACTATAATTCTTGGCATGCAACCCAAGCTCACCATAAACAAATTGATTAAAAAAACGTTGCTCTAATGTATCTAAGGATACGCCTACATCATCATTTGGTAATCGAGGCAACGTTGTATTTTCAGAATTGATAATTTCAATATAACTGTCGCATAAATACTGAAAACATAGATCTGTTAATGGCTTAATCTTAAATAAATTAAATTCAGGATTATGCTTATCATCAAAATAAAATACGATTAATAATCTACGAATCTGATCTTTTTTTGAAAGATAAAACTCTGTAAGCTCATCCACACACTGCGCTTTTTGTTCTTGGCTAATATAGCGGGCATATAACAAAACAAAACAAGCAATAAAACACTGCTGTTGAATCACCTGTTTATCTTGCTTGATTGAAAAACTTTTAAAGATCAAAAACGATGTAAATGCATCATTACGAATTACGTCTGTAGCTCCGTGCTGTATAAGATGGTGAATAATTTTCAAGATTGCAAATAAAGTTTTATCTTCTTCATCTTTATCACATTTATCCATTAAATTTTCCAAACATTGGGCCTGCTTTTGCTCGGGAAAAATCCGTGCCAACTTTAATCGATCGTTGATACCTGTAATATCTTTGTATAGCTTAAGAATTGTTTCGTCCATGGATAATAATAGTATACTTGCTTTGCTTATTTTTTGATATATAACTTATACTATAGCTCATGGCTTTACACCTATTTTTATTAATTTTGTTATCCGGGTTTCTTCATGCTTGCTGGAATAGCCTTGCCAAAGTTGTTGGTAAAAACCCTACTATTTTATGGCTTAGCATGTCTTTGGGAGGCTGGCTTGGAATTCCATATCTGATTTCTATCCAAGATACTATTGATTGGCCTACGTTAATGCAGTGGGGAGCGATTTCAGGGTTGGCTCACTCTATTTATTTTCTTGCTTTGACGCATGCTTACGAACGATTTTCGCTTTCTGTTATCTATCCTATCTCTCGTGGCGTTGGTATCGCACTCACAGGCCTCGCGTCAGTTTTGCTTTTTAAGGATCCATTTTCTAATCTAGGGCTTTTAGGCGTTTTAGCACTAGTAGTCGGGGTAGGTAGCTTTCATTATTCTAAAACACACGAGCCTCACGGAACACGCTGGGGATTACTTGTTGGCCTTACGATTTCATTGTATCTAACAATTGATTATATTGCCTTAACCCATGTTTCAATGAATCAACTTGTCTTTGTTATTTTTATCTTTATGAGCCTTTTTTTATTACCCTATCTGCTTATTACTCGCCGAACAGCATTAAAAGAAACCTTAAATCATAAAAAGTCTATTGCTATAGGGCTTGGTATAATTTCTTTTTCATCGTATGGGCTAATTTTATTAGTATTTCAATCAGGTGCCTTAGGCTATGTGGTTGCATTACGAGAGACATCCATTATTTTTGCAGGAATTATTGCGTGGATTTTTTTAAAAGAACCCTTTACTAAATCAAAATGGTTGGCAATTGCATTTATGATGCTTGGTGCTTTGCTAATTAAAATGAGCTAAATTACAAGACTTTCTAATTGAGCGTACTATTCCCCTATTCAAAAATATTTTTTATAATACAAAAATGACTATGGTAAAAACACAGGAAACTCGTAAAACTGTAGAACAGCATTTAATCGAAATGCAAGCACGCCATGATGACCTTCCTGAAGATATTGCAAATATTTTATATGATATTAGCTTAGCCTCAAAAATGATTCGAAATCATGTCATTGTAGCTGGATTTAATGGTGCTGGAACAACTCAGCAAGTTAATGTTCATGGCGAATCTGTAAAGCCTTTAGATATTATTGCGAATACCTGTTTAATTGATATTTTAAGTGCCCATGGTCGTTTTTCATATATTGGATCTGAAGAAGAAGATGATATTATCACTGTTAATTCAACCAATTCACCCTCTTATGCTATTTTTTTTGATCCGCTAGATGGCTCGTCAAATATTGATGTGAATGTAAGTGTTGGAACAATTTTTTCTGTGTATCATTCCAATGATTCAAAGGGAGAAATTTCGTTACAGCCTGGTAATAAGCAAGTAGCTGCGGGCTATGTAATCTATGGTTCATCGGTAATGCTTGTGTATACAACGGGTCATGGTGTTTATGGATTTACTTACGATCCAACCATTGGTGAATTTTTATTATCACATGATTCAATTACAATTCCTAAAACACCAAAATATTACTCCGTAAATGAAAGTCTATATCCAAATTTTGACTCTAAAATTCAACATGCTATCGACTCATTTAAATCATCTGGCGATAACTTATCCTCTCGGTATGTAGGTTCTTTAGTTGCTGATTTTCATCGTAATTTACTAAAGGGAGGCGTCTTTGCCTACCCTGCATTGCCAACACACCCTCAAGGAAAACTACGTTTAATGTACGAGGCAAACCCCTTGGCCTTTATCTGCGAACAAGCCGGAGGTTCCGCAAGTAATGGCACCCAAAACATCTTAGAAATACACCCCAGCAATGTTCATGATAAAACCCCTCTATATATTGGAAATTCTGATTTAGTTAATCGTTTTTGTTAGTTATTAGACGCTGTTAGCTTGTGCTGTGGGGGCATAACTAATTGAGGGGGAGGAGCTGATGGCTGTGGAAAAACCAACTGTCCTGTTACTACTGGAAACTCTTCAACTACTGGAACCACTGCTTGTTCTACAGTTTCTGGTTGCGATGGTCTTAAATTTCTACGAATTGCACTGAAAACGTTATTACCGATACGACTACATTTACTTTTTAGATCGCCGCAACAAGTATAGATAATAGCCAATGGGCAACAACACACTTCCAAACACTTAGGGTGACTACCAGCGGCGGTGGCACAACAACACCCCAAAAAAATTAGGGAAGTTATAATACTCACCGCCATTTCATGGGGATTATGTTGTTCATGGGGATTATGTTGGCCTAGTTCATTAGGTTTTGTAGCCACTAAAAACCCTCCTTTGTTAAATCATTCTATAGGATTTTGGGGCATATTCTCGCAATTAAAATTTAACATTTCTATTCCTTTTGATACTTTTTTTATTATCGAAAAAAATAGAAAAAAGTTTAACACACTATAAATTGGCCCATAGTGTTTTAATTATCTGTATAGTAATGTAGTTTTAAATTATCTATCGTTTGCCGAAACGCTTGATGAAATTTTTGTTGCATTCCATGGCCATACAAATGCTCATCATAGGTCTTGAACTCTGTTAATAATTGGTCTTGTTTTTCTTTGGGTATTTCTTGATTACATAAAGGAATTACAAAAATCTGCTCATTTTGCAAATGTGTTTTTTCTAAAACTAAGTACTTTTTTATTAATTCAATTAACTTATTCTTTGCATGAGGACATCCAGCCTGAACTTTTTTTAAGCTACTTCGTAACGATCTTAAATAAAGTTCTGCTAAACTATTTTCAGATTTTAACTTATCAATAATAGTATGGCTTTGTTCACTAAAATGCTTTAATTGTGGAAATAAAAACTTTTCTTCTTTTTTGTTGTGTGTTCGATTAGCAAAAATTTTAAAAAATTGAATAATTCTCTTCAGATCATTCAAGTTTATATCTTCCCCTCTTGATAATCTATCATGCATAACCTCTAAAATATCAAGCATAGATAATATCTGATCTAATTCATCAGATAACAAATCCGATAGCTTCATAGGCCCTCCTAATATAGGTTTAATTACACACACCTTAACTATAAATTCCCTAAAAAAACAAAAAATAAACTTTAATTTTTTTAATAATAAAACAAAAATATTTATTATTATTCGTGCTATCGTTTTAAATACTTCTGAATTGTACTTTGCATTATTAACTACTATGACAATTTAATCTATTTTTTTAATTATCGAAGCTGTATTTAGGATATAAGAAAAATTAAAGGCAACTTTTTTTTTGTTTTACGACAATAAAACAAATATAAATTAAGGAGATTACAATGCATTTATCACAGGTAAGTATTGCTACTGCTACTGCTACTGCTATGTTAGCTTCTATGGCTCAGAGTGCTAAGGCACAGAGTCCTGAGGCTTCACCAGCACCATACAATGCCTCACAAGATCCAGAATGGATTACTGGAATATCATTACCATATTTAGTGATAGCGGTTCCTTTATTAATATGTTGCTGTTGTATTGGCTATTCAAAAATTGACAATAGTTATGGCCTGGGTAGAAATGATCGAAGAAATCGTATTTTAACGGGTGACGTACTAGAGCAACAAGGCATACCTACTGCACCAGACCCTGTACTACAAGGAGTATGCCTACCTGCTGCACAAGCCCCTGTAGTAGTTGTAGATTTGGGGTTAGTTTCCAGTTCATAAGAAACTATGTAACTTTAAGATGTTCCTCTAAATCTAGCTGCGCCACCACGTTCATTAGCTCCTGTTTAGCTAATATTTGCAAATAAATTTATTTTTAATTTCACTCCAGCTATACTAACTGTATGATTTCGTATAAGGCTCCTGTGATTATTTTAATCGCTAATTTATTTTTTACAGTTAGTTTTAGCTTGGTAACCTATCTTAGTAGCGTTGTTCCGACAGAAACCATTATGCTATTTCGATTTTTAGCTGGCCCTGCATTTTTAATTCCTTACTTTTTAAGCTTAAAAAAGAAACTTGTTATTCATTCGTATCGACTCTTTGCTTTTCGTATATTTTTTGGAATTTCTGCCATGAGTTGTTTATTTTTATCCTTTAAATACGGGCAGATTGGTAAAAGTATGTTGATTTTTGAATGCTCAGCATTATGGACATTATTATTAAGTTATTTTCTTTATAAACATAAACCCCATGTTTATTCCTTACTTTGTGTTCCATTTGTTTTTTTGGGCTTATTTTTAGTAATTCAACCCACAGAAACAACTTCTATTAATTTAGGGGATCTGTTTGCATTACTTGGTTCCTTTTTAAATACGGGGGTTTATCTAAGTTTAAAAGCATTAAGACATCATCATGATACGCCAACGATTGTCTTAATTACCTACTTTTTTTCTGCACTTATTGTTGGTATACCCTCGTTTATAGCCCCCCCAATACTAACCTTAGAGCTTTTTGGGCTCTTATGCTTAATGTGTACCGTTGGGTTTGTTGGACAATTACTGATGACTCAAGGCTTTAAATACGCTTCCGCAGGTATTTGCTCGTTGCTCATGCTAGGTATTGTTCCTTTAACAAGTATAAGTGGCTTTCTTTTTTTTAATGAATACTATGATGCTACGATTTGGTTAGGAATCATCTTGATATTTATCTCTCTTGGAATAATTTCTCGCTGGCAATAGCCTTTACTTTTTTGATATTTTTTTTGTGGGATGATGAACAAGTGTATTCGTGCTTTTTTTTGGTTTTTCTTTGGGGTTTCTGGGATCAATCTCAAAGTTCTCTCTAAACATTGGGGCTAGAGATTTATTAATCTTGGTTGCCTTAGGATCTACGTCTTCAGAATCAACAATAGCCCCTACAGGGCACACACCCAAACAAATTCCACAATCGGTACATAATTTAGGATCAATAACCATAAATGGCTTTTTATTAATTGCGCCTGGATAAATACAATCTACAGGACAAACCCCAACACATTGAGCATACTGCTCGCCTAAACATTTATCAGTAATTACATAAGCCATGGGTACTCCAATTTTATTGATATGGAAAACATACCCGTTTTATTTATAGGCCAAACAGCCTATTTAAAAACTTATAAAAAAATGTATATTTCAAGAGATGCTATTTATTTAAAAGCACATGATCCATAATAACCAAGTTGGCCATCGCTTCAACAATAGGTACCGCTCTTGGAATAACACAAGGATCATGCCGGCCTTTTGCTTGTAATTGGGTTTCTTTCTGATCTTTAGTTACGGTTTCTTGCGCTTTAAATATCGTAGCTGTTGGTTTAAAAGCTACTCGAAAATATATATCTTCGCCATTAGAAATACCCCCTTGCATACCGCCAGAAAAATTTGTTTTGGTTCTTACGGTATCACCATCCATATAAAAGGCATCATTATGTTCAGAACCTTTTAAAAGAGCTCCCTCAAAGCCAGATCCAAATTCTACGCCCATTGTCGCTGGAATCGACATCATGGCCTTAGCTAAATCAGCTTTCAACTTATCAAATACTGGCTCCCCTAAGCCTGCTGGTACATTTTTTATCAAACACTCAATTACCCCGCCTAAAGAATCGCCCTCATCTCTAGCTTTTTCCACGTGTTCTATCATCAACTGACTCGTTTCTTTATGTGGACATCGTACCAAACTTGCCTCAATTGCTTCTTTTGTTACTGAATCATGATTAATTTCCGCTTTTATACGATGAATTTGCGTCACATATGCACAACAATCAATAGCTAAATCATTTTCTAAAATCTTTTTCGCAATGGCTCCTGCGGCAACACGACCTATGGTTTCTCTCGCAGATGCTCGGCCACCCCCTTGCCAATTTCGAATACCATATTTTTTTTCATAGGTATAATCTGCATGCGATGGACGAAATGTATCTTTCATATTTTCATAAGCTTTGGGGTTTGCGTCTTTATTATATACAAGCAAACAGATTGGCGTTCCTAATGTCTTTCCTTCAAAAATACCAGATAAAATTTGTACACTATCGGCCTCATTTCGAGGCGTAACTAGCTTATTTTGACCTGGCCTACGTCTATCTAGCTCTGCCTGAATCTCTTCTACACTAATTGACACATTAGAAGGACATCCATCAATTACAACACCAACACCACCACCATGAGATTCTCCCCACGTTGTAATACGAAATAATCTTCCAAAAACATTGCCCATTAGCGCGCCCATTCCTCTTTTGTCATTGTTGTTAAACTTAAAGCATGTAACCCACGTTCAAAAAAAGGTTTGCAAATGTCGTAGATATACTGATGACGCTTAACGTTTGATTGATTGATAAAACAGTCTGAAATAATAGCTACTTTAAAATGAGTATTTTCATTTGAGGATACCCCTCTATGTCCTTTATGAGCAGCGCTTTCATCTACAATATGAATGTAATCACCATGCGTCTTTTCTAAAATTTCCTTTGCAATCTCTTCTTTCATAACCTACCAACAATCGTTTTGTGCTTGTTATTGTAGGCTTAAATAGGTAGTTTTGGAAATAGTCTTTCTATTTTAAATACCGTACTTACACTAACAGACTCTGTAAATTCGGATGAATTCGAATACACTCGCTTAACTCGAAAAATTAAATCAAAAATATAATTGGTTCGATAATAAAAATCACCGATAACAATTGCACGATCATCCGCTGTACTAAACGGCTTACTATAGTTTATTACACCTGTGACCGGGCCAATTTGCTTCCATCCCAACGCAGCGGTTAAAACATTAACGTCTTCATAACGCTCATACTGCAAGCCTGCTTTAGCATAATCTCCCATAATATCAGAAGCTGCATTTACTAAAATGCCCGATGTCTTGTCTGATAAAGCATCCGTAGTAAAGTTAAACCCTGTTGATTGATATGTTTGGTTAAAATATCCAGGTACAAACCCTTTTCCAAGCGCACGATACTCTGCTCTGTAATCCACTATATTAAAAAATGTTCCACGCGCACCTGAAGACACACCCTTTCCTTGGTCAATTAATTCGGAATACTCTGTAAACAATGTAAAAAAGTCTCCGCCAATTGGCCAAAATACATCCGCAGCATAACCATCCTGCTTAGGCCTTGTAACAAGAGTACCTGAGCTTGAATCATTAATACCATCATTATCTGTCATGTAGGTAGCTCCAATGCTCAATGGCGCTGATGCAAGTTGTACAATAGGGCGCTCTATTCTTACTCCTTGTACGTCTTGAGCTGTCTGAAGTGCTGTTACCTTTGTTTTTAAAACAGTTACATAGGCTAAAGCTCCTGTTTTTTTATTATTAA
>Ga0181569_10002393_pt1 | contig 14863 bp, 10 predicted proteins | sample 101ome_19_FD_132452 | JGI IMG/M metagenome (GOLD analysis project Ga0181569, IMG submission 132452) | Coastal salt marsh microbial communities from the Groves Creek Marsh, Skidaway Island, Georgia - 101405AT metaG (megahit assembly) | ecosystem: Environmental > Aquatic > Marine > Intertidal...
AAGCCCACGGCAGCCAGCGCCCCACTCATATAGTACATGGGATCATAGCCGTGATGTTCTGCTACATAACCCGACAGCGCAGATCCTAGCAAACTTCCCAAAACCTGAGCACTCATAAACATGGCCTGCGCCATGCCTCTATTGCCCTCGGATGCCAACCGCGCGACAAAGAGCACGCCGGCTACTTCAAAACCGGCCCACGTAAAAAAGTGGAACACCTGTGGAAAGAGCAGCCATTCATAACTGCTTATTAGCGTTAAAGATAAGGCACGCAGCGGCATAGCAATAAAGGCCAAGAGAAGCGGCAGGCGAACGCCAAAGCGATCGGTCCATCGGCCCGTCAGCGGCAAGGCAAAAATTGCCACTCCGCCCTGCACGGCAGCGAGTAAACCGATAAATGCGTTGTCTCCTCCCAGTTCACGTGCGTAAACCCAGGTAAACGTAAAAACGGCAGGAGAAGCGAGCGCGAAAAAAAACACCGCATACAAAAAACCAAGCAGTTCTCTATTGTTCAACGCGCTGCGCAGCGACCCGCTCGAGCGGCGCTCGGGCAACTGCACGCGCACCCATCCAACGGGAATAACTGATATAAAGAAGGCGATACCCGCTACGAGAAAGAGCGCATAGATATCGTCGAGTAAACGCGGCACTAACAAATTGCCGATCACATAACCAAACGAGCCAAAAATACGATAAGAAGCATATCCCCGACCGCGATCGGCATCCCCTAGCGCCGATACGGCCAAGAGCGGCATCTGGGTTGAAACCATCGGCAAACAGATGCCGATCCACACGGCGTAGACAAAAAACTCTTCAACCGTTCGACAGTGGCCCAAGTAAATAATCACCATGCCAAGCGAAATACCACCAAGTAGCACAATGCGATCGGGGCGGCCCGACCGGTCTGACAGACGCCCCCACAGCAGACCAAAGAAAAACCACAGCGCAATACTAGTCGAGGAGATCAGGCCGATCAGCGTTTCGCCTACGCCCTGCTCTTTCATCCACACGCTGCTAAAAGACCACAGGATCCCAAAGCTAAAAACCTGAAAAAAGCAGGCGGCGCGCAGCAGCCACAAGTTACGCTTTTGTTCTGCTTTCATGCAGCACGCTTCTGCAGCTGGAGCAGCGAAAATATGCTCTCTATGTTCCACTCATTCACGATCGGATCGCTCTCTCCATTATTGATATCTGTTAAACCTACCACGCGTAGCCAACGGCACTGGGCCCGTTTACAGAGCGTCCAAACGCGCTTCGAAAATATTGCGACAGGCCGCAGTCACTGCAAGCGATAGCTGCATGCGTACGGCACTGTCAACCTCTAGTCTTAACAGATAGAGCCGTTCGCACATTTTGCGCTTGAACAGTATCTCTCTGCACGCTACTTTTCTCGACAAAAGGAGGTCTACCATGGCACGGGAACAAACGGGCGACGACATCATTGCTACGAGCAGGCGATTTTTTAGCAGCGTAGTCTCACCACTGCTCCAAACCCATTTTCCAGCAGAGAGTCAGCAGATGGCATGCGGCCTTTTTGGCTATGGCTCAGAGTGCCTGCGCATGGACGACGACCTCTCGCGCGACCATCACTGGGGTTTGCGCATTGACGCGCTGCTGCCAGATGCACTATTCCACGAACGCGCCGCCTCCATCCGCGACAAGATTAGCGCTGAATTACCCGACCAATTTGAGGGCCTCGAGCTACGACAGGGCCACGTCGAAGGGGCTGGCCTAGCACCGGAAAGCTTAGAGGGTTTTTTGCGACGCACGCTAGGCATCGAACGCGCTCCCCAATCGCACGCAGAATGGCTCGACCTGCCCGAAGTGGATATTGTCCACGTCATCAACGGCGAGGTCTGGCACGACCCCTCGGGCAGACTGAGCCAGATCCGCAATACGCTGCTGGCCTACTATCCAGATTCCGTTTGGCACCGCCGTATTTCACACTGGTGCCGCTACTACTCCGGCATGGGGCTCTACGCACTCAGTCGCGCGCTGCAGCGCAACAATATGGCCTATGCCCATACCGCCTTCGCCCGCTCTATTAAATGGGCGCTCGAACTGGGCTTCTTGCTGAACCGCCGCTACTTCCCCTACGACAAGTGGCTCTATCCTTTTTTTAAGGAATTGCCCGAGCTAGCCGACCAGATGGTGCCCCTGATAGACGAAGCGACGTCTGACGGCACCTCGTGGCCGCGCCGGTTAGAGATTCTCTGTATCCTGTCGGATATCCTCGACGCAAAGATGGTCGCGCTCGGCGTTATTCCCGCCCATCCGCGCTTTGTCGGCAACGAGAGTTCGAGCTATCGCCTGCTCGAACACGCCTATGGGGCTATCGTCCAACAGCTGCCATCCGACGTCAAACACCACGTCCCCTGCTGGGACCAAATTTACCTGGAAGAGTTTCACACGGGTTACGTAGATTCGATCTCCTTAGAAGAGTGGGATCACGTCCTGTGCCTTACCCCAGCGGAAGACTAGAGCCCCTGCGAACCTAATAGGTGGGCCAAGTCTGCGCTGGGCACGTTGCCGCCCGTCAAGATACCGACGACTTTCTTACCGCGCAGGCGCTCTCGCATGTGCAGGGCGGCAGCCAGCGATACGGCTCCAGAGCCCTCTGCCACGAGCTTGGCCAGTTTCGCCAATAAGCACATCGCGCGATCTATTTCCGCGTCGTCGACCAGAACAAAGTCATCGACCCACTCCCACATCAGATCCATCGTCATTTGAAAGGGCACGCGCGTGGCTACGCCTTCGTGTCGAGTTTCCATAGGCCCATCCACGTCCAATCGACCGGCCTTCCACGCGCGATAGCACGCCGGTGCCTGTGCAGACTGTGCGGCAATCACCTCCACTCCGTGCGCCTGCGCTTTAGCCACCAGTGCATTACCGCACGCGCCGCTGCCGCCGCCAACGGGCGCGATAACGACCTCGATATCGGGCTGAGCGTCGAAGAGTTCCAAGCCCATAACGCCCACACCGGCAATCAGCGCCTTTTCGTTAGCCGAATGCACAAAGCGCGCGCCTGTCTCCACCGCAGCTCGTTCAGCCTCTTCGCGCGCCTCATCAAAATCGGCCCCGTGCAGACAGACCTCTGCTCCCAATGCGCGCATGGCCTCTACCTTATCCCTATTGGTATTCTTGGCCGGGCCATAGATCCTAACCGGCACGTCGAAGAGATGCCCTGCATAGGCCAGTGACTGACCGTGGTTTCCGGTGCTGGCACTAACGATGCCGGCCGCCCGCTCCTCCACGTTCAAATTCCCCACCAGATTGACGCCACCCCGCACCTTAAAAGCGCCTACCGGCTGCATGTTCTCACATTTTATGTAGTACTCACAGCCGAGTAACTGAGATAATTTCCAGCTATAGATCAGCGGGGTTTCGGGTAGATAGGGTCGGGTGAAATCGCGCGCGGCCAGCACGTCCGCATAGGTTGGGTACTCCATATTATCTCGCTCTCTTGGAAAACGATCTGCGCAGCCACTGTCCCTTCTTCAGCGTCTCGCTCTGCCACGCACGCTCGCCCTCTATCCGCCAGCGCAACACCTCTTCTTCTGCGGCATAGAATGCCACCTCCCCCTCTTCTTCCACGGGTGGCCGCACAAGCGTCAGCACGCTCTCGGGTACGCCCCCTTCTACTTCTAAGAGCGGCACGACCGAACCAGCCCGTTCGCGCGTACCCAAGAGCAGAGGACCGTAGCAGCCGGTGACCGCGCCGTGCCCCCAGTTGCGTCCGTGGCCGGCGGCAACCGAACAGATCGCGCCCCCCATATCCGCATGCTCTCTCCCACCGCGCAAAATACGCCGCGCCATAGACAGCTTTACGGCGGCCTGTCCGAGTGCACGGCGCGCATAGTCCAGATTCCCACTCAGCTGATAGGCCAGCGTCAGAGTCGCCGTAGAGGGCTGGCAGCTGGGCTGCACGGTGCCGTCAGCTTGCCAATGGCCCCAGTAAAGCATATCCCTCCGCTTGCCCACGCCCGCCTCGCGGCGCACGCGGCGCTCGGGTGACATCAGCACCCATTCGTCCTCTACTTCCTCTGGCATAGCCGACAGGACGCGTCGAATGGCTCCATCGAGCGAAGTGTCGTCAAACGCCCAGCGATAGTAGGCTATCGCCGCGGCGGCCGGATCGGCAAAGGGATCGAGCAGCTGATCGATCAGCGGTTCGACCAATCGGCGCGCAGCCTGCTTAAACAGGCTTTCTGACGAAGCGAGATACAAATCCCCCAGCACATAGATCACGCCCGAGGCCAGCATGTTTTCAATCCCGGCCAGACTGTCTCCTACCACGTGGTGCTCGGCCGCCGACATCCTGCGCATCTCAGGCGTGTCTATATCGGCCATCTGCACGCCGCGCCCCTGCATATCCCAGAGCAGCGGCAAAGGACCCTCGCACTCAACTAGTTGAGCAGCGCGGCGACGCCCGTAGCGCAGCGCCCATGCGCCGTAGCGCGCTTCACCCGTGACGCGCTGGGCCGCCAGTGCGATATGCACAAAGCGCCAGTGTTCGGCCAGTTCGTACGCAAAGCGGGCTTCGTCGCCAATGATCTCCGTGCCTATCTGATAGCTGTAGAACACGTCGCGCTGCCAGTCATACCACGGGGGTATCTCTTCGATCCAATTGCCAATGTGATGGGCGGCGTCTTCCAGCAGAGACCGAGCGATCTCATCATCGGGAAAGAGGCCTAAATAGCGCGGCAAGAACAGCAGAAAGGGCTCGGTGCCATGGTGCGCTTCGGCACGCGCCTCGTATCCGTGTAGGCACTCGTTTTCTACCCAACTTTTCAGATCATCGCGCAGCGTGCGGAAGCGCGCAGCCACGGCCTCATCGCGCGTCAGCAGATAGTGCGGGAAAAAGCTCAGCGCGTAGTTGGCTTCGTCTTCGCCGCCACCGTGCCGATCCGGCCCGTCGCGCTGCACGCTCTGGACAAGCCACCGCGCCATTTCGCCGCGCAGAGCGTGATAGTGGGTATAGGTCCGTTCGGAAATGCAATCCATTCGACCAATATATAGCCATTGGATCTTCCCATCCACAGCCCATCGCGCGCGGGGCTGCGCTCTTTGCCTTCCCCTCGTATTTTGTTTGATTTGGGAGATACAACGCAGAAGACAACTTGGAGAAAGAAACCCAACCTATGACCGACCGAACCCTGCTCGACTATGCCAATCCCGCACAGGGGACCGAATCCGTGCACGCTTTTTCGCAGGGCAATACGCTGCCGCTGATAGCCCGTCCCTTTGCCATGACCCACTGGGGACCACAGACCGAGGAGGGCAACCGATTTTATAAGCCCTCGGCGCGTCAGATACAGGGCATTCGCGCCACGCATCAGCCCAGTCCGTGGATTGGTGACTACGGGCATTTTCTCCTCTGTCCACAGAGTGGAGACCGCCTACTGGGATCTTGGCAGCGCAACTCGACCTTTCGCCCGGACGAGACCACGCTGCGCCCCCACTATTTCAAAACGGTCATGCGACGCTATCGTACAACCGTCGAGTTGACGCCAACCGAACGCTGTGCCCTGCTGCGCATGCACTTTCCCTCCGATCGACCCGCCCGCCTGATCGTCGACCTCTTTGACGGGGCATGTCACATAGACGTCGACGAAGATGGGAACGGCCTGAGCGGTTTTACGCGCGCCAACAGCGGCGGCGTGCCCGACGACTTTGCACTCTACTTTTACATCGAGCTAGACACACCCATTTCCGATCGAGGCGTGTTTTCCGATGGCCAACTGCTCCCGGCCGGAACAACAGAAGGCGACGGTCTAGGCGCCTTTCTGGAAGTCGAATCTGGAGGAACCGTAACCGCGCGCATTGCCACTTCGTTTATCAGCGTGGAGCAGGCCAAGCAGAATTTGGAACGCGAAGTAGGCCAACGCTCGTTTGACGCCGTGTTGGAGGAATCGACCGACACGTGGACTAACGTACTAAACCGCATCCAGATCGAGGGAGCCAGCGACCGGCAAATGCATACGTTTTACTCCTGTCTGTATCGCTCTCATCTCTTTCCGCGCGCCTTCTACGAATACGATGAGAGCGGACAGCCACACCACTACAGCCCCTACGATGGAAAACTGCATCCGGGCGTGCTCTACGCCGACAACGGCTTCTGGGACACCCACCGCACGGTCTATCCGCTGCTCGCCCTTCTCGACCCCGAGCGGTTGGCAGAAATCGTCGAGGGCTGGGTCCAAGCCTATCGCGAGGGCGGCTGGTTTCCCAAATGGACTAGCCCGGGCTACCGGGCCTGTATGATCGGCACGCACCTAGACGCCGTCGTCGCCGATGCCGTTGTCCGTGGCGTAACGGACTTTGACGTGAACACTGCGTATGAAGGCATGTTGAAGAATGCCAACGAAGTGGGCGATGAGGCGGGCAACTACGGCCGTCGCGGCATCCGCGCCTTTGCTGAGCTGGGTTGGGTCCCGCACGACGAGGTAGACCATGCGGCCTCGCGCACGCAGGACTTTGCCTACAACGATTTCTGCGTAGCTCAAGTCGCTCAATACTTGGGTCGCCAAGAAGACTATCAGACCTATCGCGAGCGCGCATTCTACTACAAGAATACGTTTAACGGAGAGACCGGCTTTATGCAGGGCCGGCTACGCGACGGCTCGTGGGAGACGCCCTTTGACGAGTTTCGCTGGGGCGGGGCCTACATAGAAGGTTCGGCCTGGCAGTGCACCTGGGCTGTCCCGCATGACGCAGCAGGCCTCATTGAGCTCTTTGGGGGACACGAAAAGACGGTGGAAAAACTAGACCACATGCTCGCGCTGCCGCCGCGCTTTGAGGTGGGGTCTTACCACAGTGAGATCCACGAAATGACGGAGATGGCCGCCGTTGACTTTGGCCAGTATGCCCATTCCAACCAACCCGTGCACCACGTGCTCTATCTCTACGCATACGCCGGCAAGGCACATCAGACGCAGTACTGGGTGCGCCGCGTCCTAGACGAACTCTATGCACCCAATATGTTTTGTGGCGATGAGGACAACGGAGAAATGGCCTCCTGGTATATTTTCTCCGCGCTGGGATTCTATCCCTTCTGTCCGGGACATCCGTCATATGTCTTGGGTAGCCCGCTGTTTAAAAAGGCGACGATTCAGTTGCCCAACGGCAATAAACTGGCAATTGAAGCACCCAATAATGGTCCCAATAATCCATACGTGCAGTGGGTTACGCTGAACGGAGAGGCCCATTCAGCAGCGGATCTGACACACGAACACGTCATACAAGGCGGCACGCTCGAATTTACCATGACCGACCAACCGGTAGAGCGTTCGCTGACCGACAAAGACGAGCCCTTTTCGCTATCAAAGTGAGTACGCCCACTCAGTTCGACCTGATATAAGGGGTATTAGTCGTCAGACTTTTTCTTGATGTAGCCAAAATATAGTACTCTGAAAAAAATAATCGTCAGAACAGAAAGAATCATTCCTACAACAATTTCGATGCCATAATTACTGAATACGTTTTCCATTCGGCTACCTCTGTTTGTTTTGCCGTCTGCGAAGTTTACCGTAGCGCACTTTGCAAAAAAGAGACGGTTAAGTGAGTCCTCTCATTCGCTTCCGCGCCCAATGGGATTGCATAGCGATTGATTTGTCAATCTGGCACTCGTATCCCATACTAAGGCAAGTGCCAACCACACCATTAGACCTACACCCAAGACAAAGGCGTTTACGCTATGGGCGAACTGTCATATACCTTCTGCACGGCGGCCACCGCATCCACTGGCGATGGAAACGCGCTCTACACCATCTCCTTGGACCCGGACGGCAGCAACCTCCGCATTGAGCATACGCTCTCCCTGTCCGGCCCTGCACCCGGTTTCTTCGCGACGGCCCTTAGCCGCACGGGCGCGCTGATGCTCTACGGCCTGTGTGGAAATGAGATACGATCTTTTTGCGTGGAAAGCGGGGGCCGGCTAACGGCGCAGAGCAGCGCTCCCATCGGCAGCGAAGGGGCCGCCCACCTATGCACCGACCCCGAAGCGCGCTTTCTCTTCACGGCCAACTACGGCAGCGGCAACGTATCCATGCTCCCCATTGGCGACGACGGTTCACCTGGAGAAGCCACCGTCTATCCACACGGCCCCGGTGCCCATCACGGCGCCGTTGGCGCATGGGGCGATGGCCCTCAGTTCCGCCAAGAATCGGCACATCCGCACGGCGTAGCGGTATTTGATGGCACGCTCTACGTAGCAGACTTGGGCACTAACGGCGTCGTCTGCTGGTCAATAGACTACGAAGCGGGCATCCTGCGACCGGCTCATGACGTCACGGTGCACGATCTGGCCGGTCCGCGCCACGTGCAGATCACCCAAAGCGGTCGGTGGGCCTTCGCCCTAAACGAATTAGACAACACGCTCTCCGCATTTCGCCGGAACGACGATGGCACGCTGACAACCGCACAGACGCTGTCGACTCTTCCCGAGGGCTGGGCCGAGCAGCACGCCGATCCGACGACCTTTCCCAACGAAGTGTACTCTAGGCCGTCACACGCCTCGCAGCTCCTTATTTCACCGGATGATCGCTTTGTATACGCGAGCAATCGCGGCCACGATTCAATCGCAGTTTTCGCTATAGACGAGGCGTCAGAATCGATTGAGCTAGTACAAATTGAACCGTCGCTCGGACGGATTCCCTGGGTTTGCTGCTTTAGCCACGACAGCCGCTTCATCCTCGTGCAGAACAATCATACGCGCGCAAACGAACCGGGGCCCGACAGCGTGGTGACCTTTCAACGCGACGTCGACAGCGGTCGATTAACGCCGACATCGGCGCGCTTAGAATTTCCAGCCGTCTCGTCGCTGTGGACGCTACCCGATACGCATTAACTGGCTTATTCTGTCCTGCGCCAGTCGCGAGTCAGCGCAGCAATCCACTGCGTGCCCGCAGGATAGTTGCGCCCGCCCAGCGAAATACGCGCGCCGACTTCTAGCGCTGTGCGCTCGTCCATATCAAAGTAGACCACAGCGCTGGCATAGCGAATGCGCTTGATCTGAGAGCGATTGGCAAGGCCGCCAAATTCTCGGGCAGGGCCGCCGCGCAGCATCTCGAACTTGCCCATCATGCGCAAGCGAGACGCCAGGCGCCCACCGGCTTCCGCGCTGCAAAACCACTCGTCGCCCGGATCCCGATCCACTGCTACATTCGCGCGACGGAAGCGATACCCCAGATCAGCGTTGATATAGAGCGCGCGCGGCCAGAGCGAACGACCCGCTGACAGGCCGAGATCAACATCCCACTGCCCCTCTCCTACCGGAATGAGTCCATCTACGTTGCGATACTCACCCGTAGGAGCCTTGACAGCCCCTAGCGCAGACAGCACGAGAGGACGTTGAACAAGACGTAGTTTAACGGATCCACGCACGTCACCTACGCCCGTAGACGATAGCGGCCGATCGCGCGTCTGATCCACATAGCGCTGTGCAAAATAGGGCACCTGCACGCCAACATCTAAACAGTCGCGCACTCCGTACACCAATTCGAGAAACGCTGCATGTGAGTCGTACCGTCCCTCAAAGGCATAGCGCGTTCGCGCGCCGGGAGATAGGACCTCTCCAGCAACCCACTGCCTGTGGGCACTGTACCACTCATCGGTCTTCTGAGTAAAGTAGCTCAGCTTTGTCCACACCGTGCCCTGCGGCAGCGTCCACGCCCCTGCCGAGGCATCGCCGACGCAAAGCGCGCATAGAGCGAAGCAAGCATATACGTATATGCGGACAAAATAGGCCACCTCAGCGCACCAAGCTCATGGATCGAATCTCGCGCAGTCCCTCGCCGGGCATCTCTAATCGATATATGTACGTCCCACTAGCAGCGGCTTGCCCAGCTTCGTCCAACCCATTCCAGCGCGCGATGTGTAGGCCGCTACGCCGGACTCCATCCACTAACCTACGGACCACCTGTCCGCCGCTGTTGTACACCACTAGCCGGACGAACCCGTCCGCGGGAAGCTGGTAGTGTATGCGCGTCTCTGGATTAAACGGGTTGGGGAAATTTTGTCCGAGCGCGAATGTCTGTGGCCGCAACGGAGTTTCCTCCACAGCCGTGTCAACTAAGACAGGCACGTCGAGTATGCCCTCGCCCGACCATACATTCGTGTCGGGCCAGTAAGCCGCCCAAGCAAACCACATTGAGTTGTAGGAAGGCACCTGCTTCAACTGCTGACCAGCCAACGGTCCTTCGATTGCACTCCCGAGCATATTCCAGCGCGAGCCGGTTTCTACATCGACAAACTCAACGGGCAAATTGCCCTCTGGCTCAACGGCATAGAAGTTAAGGACACGTCCACCCAACTCGCTGAAATAGGCAATGGCCGTATGCGATTCAGCTGCATAAACGACCGCTATATTCTGCGCATCTATCACGTCGTTTATAACTGCACCATCCGGCATGGCGTTAAACGGATACGCTTTGGTATCCTTTCCTAAGCACAGCCCAAGCACCATGTCTTTGATTTCAAATCGGGGATCGATATCTGCCGTAGAAGGCAAGAATATGAGGTAGTCGTTGCTCGTCCTATAGTCTCCTAAGCGCGCTGATATATAGGGATAATTCTCATAGGAACGCTCCGTGTATACCGGACGTTCTCCCGCATATCGTTCCCAGCCCGTCCCCGCTTCGACCACGGTAGTATTCGGATACATCTTTTTCCACATGCCCCAAGTCGTTTCAATCACTGGCAGCAATTCTAACTGCGCACCCAGATCTCCACCGTTGATCGCCGTGTAGATCATTTGCGGATACAGCGTAGAACCGTCGCGACGATCGTACATCACGAGATTGCTGTTAATAAGCAAACCAGAAACGCCAAATTCGATCTGCATCCCGTCCGCACCAGTGGCGTCAAAGACCAATCCCGTTCCCGTTAACGGACATAGCGTAACCGCTACGGACCGGTCCGTGAACTGATCGTTTATAATCTCGTTCCACCAACCTATGTTGTGTGGGTAGGCCCGCACATCTCCGTCAAAGACCAACCCCATGACGAGGTCGTCTTCGCGCAAATACGCAATGCGTTCCGGGTCGACAAAATTCGGATTGGTCAGTGCCGGTATCCCATCTTTGGGAGGCCCGCCTGAGACTAAATGCGAAGTCAAAAAGCCGGGATTGTCATATCCACCTGCTTCAGCCGGCACGGCCCATGCCAAGAGCGCGATAAGCGAGATATATAGCACGTAGCTCTCCTTGGAATCGCGAGGAAATAGCGTGACACGACGGATCGGCCACGTTCGTTTTTTAAATCTACAGACCGATAGGTTCCGTTCCAACCCAGATATGCCCCGACAGTCGACGGTCTCCCCTTCCCACCGCCTGCGAACTTAGCTATACTAAGTCTCTATTCGATCATTTCAACGCGTTCAAATACCGTCTGATATTCACCTTGAACTTACGAACACTACACACGCGCTACGCCACGATTACGCGCCTTGTAACCATATTTTTCATTCTCTTTGCCCTCACCGCACTGCTGGCTGAACTGACTTTTTGGCTTTCTGGCGCTGGCGATGTAGATATAGCACAGGTCGAAGCCATCCCTACGCCCGAGCGCCAGGCGACCGAGCCAGAAGCCCTACATGCCCTCAGCGAGTGGTCTTCCGACAGTGAAATACGCTTTCAACAGGCACCCGTCCTAGCCGAACGCGCAGCGCGGGGACAGCTTCCGCCCGTCGAGCAACGGCTGCCCGAAAATCCCTTGGTCATTCATCCAGCGCATCAAATGGGGCCCTACGGCGGAACCTGGACGCGCTACGGAACGAGTCCCTCCGACGTTGGCATCTTTCACCATCGCCTGGCTTACGATGGCCTGGTCCGCTGGGATCCGATGGGACGCGAAATATTGCCGAACCTAGCCACGCACTGGGACATCGAAGACGAGGGACGAAGCTACACGTTCTACCTGCGCCGCGGCGTGCGCTGGTCCGATGGACACCCTTTCAGCGCAGACGACATCCTGTTCTGGTACAGGGACGTGCTCCACAACGAAGAGCTCACCCCGGTCATCCCCATCGAGTATCGCAAGGGAGGACAGACGGTGATATGCGAAAAGATCGACGACTACACGATCCGCTTTCGCTTTGCAGAACCCTACGGCCTCTTCCTAAAGCAGCTGGCGTCTAACCTCAGCTACCAAATCGTATATTACCCGGCCCACTATCTGAAAAACTTCCATCCAAACTACCAGCCCGTAGAGCAGCTGGAAAAGCAGGCCAGAGCGGTCGGCAAGGACTTCTGGTATCAGCTATTTCAGGACCGTCTCGACTATCGCAACGTAGACTGCCCGCGCATTTGGGCTTGGGTCGTTAGCAAGCCGCCGCCAGAGCGTCCGGCTGAGTTTGTGCGCAACCCCTACTACTGGAAAGTCGATCCCGAGGGACGACAGCTTCCCTATATAGATCGCATTACCTTCGACATATATGATCTCGAAACTATTAATATCAAAGCAATTAACGGCGAGATCGGTATGCAGGGGCGCCATCTTACCTTTCAGAACTATCCCATTTTCATGGCCAATCAAAAGCGGGGTGGCTACAGCGTGCGCCACTGGCTAGATGGTGGCGACGGCACGACGGCGATCGTATTCAATTTGAACCACAAAGACGAGGTGCTGCGGTCTATCTTTCACCAACGCTCTTTTCGCATCGCGATGTCTCATGCCATAGATCGCGACGCCATCCGCGAAGCCGCTTTTCTTGGCGTGGGCGAGTCGCGACAGATCTCACCGCCCCCCATCTCGGCATACCACGTTCCAGAACACGCCTACGGCTACCTGACATATGATCCTGCGTTAGCCAACAGGCTGCTCGACGAAATGGGTCTGGTCGAGCGCGACGGTCGCGGTATGCGCCTGCGCCCAGACGGTCAGCCACTCGTCATACACATAGAAACCTCTTCGACTATGCTGGGCGCGGGCAAGATGTTCGAGATGATTGCCGCTAACTGGCGCGACGTGGGCATTGACGCCAAGGTCAAGACACAGGCTCGACAGCTCTATGCGCAGCGGCGCAACGCCCTCTTATGCGACGTATTGGTCTGGGGCGGAGCGGGTGAAATTGTGCCCACGTTGGATCCGCGCTGGTTTCTACCCTACAGCGGCTCGTCTTTTCACGGATTGGACTACGCGCGCTGGTACCGATCCGGCGGCAAGAACGGCACCGAACCACCGCCGGATATGCTGCGCGCGCTCGACCTCTTTGGACAGATTGAACGAACGGTGGACGAGGAGGAGCAAATTCGTCTCTTTAAAGAAATCATCGAGATCAACCGGCAAAACCTGTGGGTAATTGGCACGGTCGGAGCCATCCCACAGCTCTTTATTGTCAAAGACACGTTTCGCAACGTGCCGGAGGTGGCCGTTGGCTGCTGGCCGCTGCGCACGCCGGGCGCCACCGCCCCGGAATCCTACGCCATCGACGAGGGCTGAGCAGTGATTCACCTCATACTAAAACGCCTGCTGTGGATGATGCCCACGCTCTTGGCTATTTCTTTTATCTCTTTTGCCCTCATTCAGCTGCCTCCTGGAGACTATCTGACCTCCTATATCACAGCGCTGGAGGAGACGGGCGAATCGGTAGCCGAGGAACAGGTCGAAGCGCTGCGTCAACGATACAATCTGGACGAGCCTTTCTTTATCCAGTACGGCAAGTGGCTCAACAACCTGCTGCCCTTTGGCTTCACGCGCCAGGACAGCGGTTCGTATTTGTGGATATATAGCGAAGGGGGCGTTCGGTCCTTTAACTGGCCCGGCTTCAAATGGCCCGACTTTGGCATGTCATTTGAGTGGAACCGCCAAGTCGTGGAGCTGATCGGCGAACGCATTTTTCTCACGGTCGTCATTTCTATCGTTACGCTGCTCTTCACTTGGGCGTTGGCCATTCCCATTGGCATCTACTCGGCGGTTCGCCAATACTCCATAGGAGACTACGCTTTTTCCGTTCTGGGTTTCATCGGACTAGCCACCCCCAACTTTCTACTTGCCCTCATTTTCATGTATATAGGCTACTCCGTTTTTGGGGTCAGCGCCGGCGGACTCTTTTCGCCCGAATACGTCGAAGCCGAGTGGTCTGTTGCCAAATTCGCCGACCTGATTGCTCATCTGTGGATTCCCGTCATTGTCATCGGAACGTCAGGGACGGCTGGCCTTATACGCGTTATGCGCGGTAACCTCCTTGATGAACTGCCCAAGCAGTACGTTATGACGGCGCGCGCCAAAGGGCTCTCACCCTGGACCCTACTCGTGAGATACCCCGTGCGCGTTGCGCTCAATCCCCTGATCAGCACCATTGGTTGGGTTCTGCCCGGCATCGTCTCCGGTTCAGTAATTGTCGCCGTTGTATTGGGACTGCCAACAACCGGCCCTCTGCTTCTACGCGCGCTGCAAAATCAAGATATGTATCTGGCCGGCTCTATGGTGATGTTACTCAGTTTCCTCACCGTTATCGGCACGCTGCTATCCGATATACTCCTGCTTTGGCTCGATCCACGCATACGCTATGAGGGCAAGGCTTGATGCATGAGTGCCGAAGTCTGGACATGGGTCATGATTGCCGCCGTTGGTCACGCACTGTGGAACGCGGCGGCGCGTCACGTAGCCGGCGTCGGTGCAGTCATGTGGCTGTCCTTTGCTCTCGGCACGATGGTCATGATTCCTCCCTGCATGTATATGTGGTGGCAGAGCGGTCCACCCATTCTAACAGGGATGGCACTGCTGTGCCTTTTGGCAACAGGCGTGCTACACGCAGCCTATTTTGCGCTCCTATCGTGGGCCTACGAGGAAGGCGATATTTCGCAGGTCTACCCAATTGCGCGCGGCTCAGGCGTGGGGCTTACTGCCCTGGGGGGCGTTA
>Ga0181569_10002401_pt1 | contig 14841 bp, 12 predicted proteins | sample 101ome_19_FD_132452 | JGI IMG/M metagenome (GOLD analysis project Ga0181569, IMG submission 132452) | Coastal salt marsh microbial communities from the Groves Creek Marsh, Skidaway Island, Georgia - 101405AT metaG (megahit assembly) | ecosystem: Environmental > Aquatic > Marine > Intertidal...
ATGTTAACAAGGTCAGACGCTTATATCGGTGTATTAATAGACGACCTGATAAACAAAGGAACAGACGAGCCTTATAGAATGTTTACCTCAAGAGCTGAACATAGGATTCTACTTAGACAAGACAACGCTGATTTAAGGTTGACAAAAATAGGATATGATCTGGGGTTAGCCGGAAAAGAAAGATTAGACGCTGTTGAAAAAAAAGAAAAAGAAATTAAAAAGCTAGCTGGTGTTATTAAAAAAACAAAGATAGAGCCAAAAAAAGCAAACCCTATTCTAAAAAAGCTAAAATCAGCTGAGATTAAAGAAAAAAGAAGTGTTGAGTTGTTAACAAAACGGCCTGGAGTGTCTCTGAAACATCTAATGGACAATAAAGGGTTTGGTCAAGACGTTGTCGATCAGGTTGAGATTAACCTGAAATATGAGAGTTATATATTAAAAGAAAAAGAGGTTGTTGGTAAAATGAAAAGATTGGAAGAGAGCAGAATACCAGATCATTTTAATTATAACAAACTAGTGTCCCTTTCCGCAGAAGGAAAAGAGAAGCTAATCAAAATTAAGCCAAAATCTATAGGTCAGGCCTCTAGAATTAGTGGTGTGTCCCCTTCTGATGTTTCTCTTCTGATGGTCCATTTAAGAAAATAAAATGAATTGTTTGGTTTGTGGTAACAAAGAGTTAAGTGTTTTTTTAAAAACGAAAGATTATTCTTTTTCTGGTGATCCTTTTGAGTTAAAAAGGTGTGATTCTTGTAAAGTTATTGTTACAGCACCGGTTCCGGATAACATAAACAAATACTACAACGTTGAAAATTATGACTCTTTTCGCCAAAAACCTTCTTTATTTGGGCTTGTTTATGGGTTTGTTCAAAAAATAAACACCTCTTACAAGTTAAGCTTATTAAAAAAGAACAAAACAATACTTGACTTCGGCGCAGGATCTGGTTTTTTTGTTCAAGAAGCTTACAGAAGGGGTTATGAGATATACGGCTACGAGCCAATTAACCAAATAAAAAACAAACGAATAACTAAAAAACTTGAAGGTTTACCAAAAAATAAATTTGAACAAATAACTATGTGGCATGTATTAGAGCACACCAAAAACCCAAAAGCAGTGCTTTTAAGGCTAAAGAAAATGTTAAAAAGCAACGGGAATGTGTTTGTTGCTTTACCAAACATTAGTTCATACGACAACACTTATTACGGAAAACATTGGGCAGGATATGATGTGCCCAGGCACCTTTACCATTTTACAGAGAAATCTTTTAGTGGTTTGTGTGAACAAACAGGGTTTAAAATTCAAAAAAAAATACCACTGTATTTTGATTCTTTTTATGTTTCTATGTTGAGTGAAAAGAATAAAAAAAACCCGCTCTGGCCTATTTTTGGTTTCTTTATTGGTTTAGCTTCTAACATTGTCTCTGTTTTTACAAAAAATTATTCTAGTATTATTTATATTATAAAATAATGATACGTAATTTTTTCATTTTGCTTTTATGTGCATTTGGCTGCGCTCAAGTAAAACCATTAACTGGGGGTGAAAAGGACACAATACCACCCAATATTATTAAATCTATACCAGAAAGGTTTACAACAAATACAAATAGTGACTACTTCTTTTTTGAGTTTGATGAATTAATTGATGCGTCCACACTGAGAGAAAAGTTAATCGTTTCTCCTTTTTATGATGGTTCTTTTGAGGTTAAAACAAAAAAAAACACAATCACGATATTTTTCGACTCATTATTTGAGGACAACACAACCTATATATTCAATTTTGCTGATGGTGTTACTGATGTTACAGAACGAAACCCATCACTTAATTCAAAATTTGTATTTAGTACGGGTGATAAGATTGATTCTTCGTACATATCCGGAGTAATTCACAACCCTCTAAAAAACGAGCTAGTTGAAGGGGCTTTAGTTGGGCTTTACAACAAAAAAGATAGTTTGGGTCTTTTTCACAAAAAGCCTGTCTACTTTTCTTTAACCGATGAAGCTGGACGGTTTAAAATAGAAAACCTTAAAAAAGATGAGTATACTATTTATGCGTTTTTTGATGAAAACAACAACCTTCAAACTGAATATAAAAAAGAACTTTTCGGTTTTTTAGAAGAGTCTATATTAATAGAAGAGAGTATAGAAAACCTTTATATACCAATTTTTAATGAAGACCTAACTAATTTAGAGTTATTAAGAAAAAGAGAAAGGGGTAGTGTTGTTGATTTAGTTTACAATAAAAAAATTAAAGAATATAAGGTTTATTGCGTTGAAAATATTTCACATGGTTTAAGCGATAACAATTTACTTTCTATTTATAAAAACAAGGTTCAAAAAGACTCTGTTTTTCTAAATGTTAGTGTAAAAGACGTTAACAACTATATAGCAGAAGATAGTTTTTATATAAAATTTAGTGAGGAGGTAAACACCAGCAATGAGACAAAGTCGAGTTTTAAGCTGAAATCGAATAATGCAGATGACTCTATAGAGTTTAAACTAGAAACAAACAAACCTCTAATTAAATACAGTATTGATAATGTTGAAATAAAATATGATACCGTCGTACTACCAAAAAAGTTTTATGGTTATTACACCAAAAAGAAAAGCAACAATTTGATAGAAGGTAAAATGTTTATTCAAGTAGATTCTGCTTCTAAATACATAGAAAAAATTAAGAAAGAAATAATTGCCGACAGTTTGGGTTTTGAAAACGATTCTATTTATAAAAGTGTTTCTGGATATTATAAGAGGCTTAATACAAGTAAACTATCCTTAGAAATAAAAAAAGGTTCTATTATAACAATTGATAATGACTCAATAAAAACAATAAAAGAAGATTTAATAATAAGGGGGAAAGATTATTATGGTGGGTTGTCTGGGTACGTTGTCAATATAGAGAATAATAAAAATATTATAGTAGAATTGGTAAATGAAAAGTTTACACAAATTATTAACAACAAAATGGAAGGTTATAGTTTTTATTTTCAAAACATCCCCCCAGGAAAATATTATTTAAGGGTTATTGAAGATAAAAACAACAATTATGAATGGGATTACTACAGTATAAAAAAGAAAAAAGATAGTGAGAGAATAATATATTACCCTGAATTAATTGAGGTTCTTTCAAACTGGACAATTGAAGATTTACTATTTGATGTTGAAGAAAGTGTTGAAAAAATGTTTGAATAGTTGATTACCAGATCAATTCAGTTGACTATTGAATTTATAACGAAATAATTAACATCAAAATATTAACATATTTTATTTATATATTTTTAGTATATAATATAACAATATGAAAATCAGTGTTTTATGTGTTAATAAAACGTTTATTTATTATCGATAAAAGTTATACACATATTAACATTATAATAATTAAGATAAGATTTTTATATTTAAAAAAAGTAATATTATTATAATCAGTATTCATAAAATATAAAGTTTATTAACATTAAAATCATAAAATAATTTTTGTATTCTTGCTAAATAAATGGATAAAATTAACATTAAAAAAGTTGCCGTAATTGGTTCTGGAATAATGGGATCGAGGATAGCTTGTCATCTATCTAATATAGGATTGAGCGTTATATTATTAGACATATGTCCTACAGAACTGAGTGAAAAAGAAAAAAAACTAAATAAAACGTTAAAAGACAAAAGTGTAAGAAATAGAATTGTTAATGATTCTCTATTAAATTCTATTAACTCTAAACCTTCGCCGCTTTTTTTAAAATCACTAACCGATAATATAGTCACGGGTAATCTTGAAGATGACACCCACTTGATATCAAACGTTGATTGGATAATTGAAGCTGTTGTTGAGAACTTAGAAATAAAAAAAAATGTTTATGATTTAATAGAAAAACACAGATCAAATAAAACAATTATATCAACTAATACATCTGGTATTCCTATTAAACAAATATCTGAAGGTAGATCAAAGAATTTTAAAGAGTTATTTTTAGGTACACACTTTTTTAATCCACCTAGATACTTAAGGTTGTTAGAAATAATACCTGGTAAAGAGACAAAAAAAACCGTAATTGATTTTTTTATAGATTTTGGTTCAAAAACTCTGGGAAAAGAAACCGTAATATGTAAAGACACACCTGCGTTTATTGCTAACCGTTTAGGAATATATTCTTTAATGTCAACTATTCATTCTGTAGAAAAATTTAACCTGAAGGTTTCAGAGGTTGACTTCTTAACGGGACCAATTATTGGCAGACCAAAATCCGCCACTTTTAGAACCATGGATGTGGTTGGTTTAGACACGGCAGTTAACGTTTCTAATAATTTATTGAAAGATTTAAAAGAAGACGAATCAGTATCTATGTTTAAACTTCCTGATTCAGTAAAAAAATTATATAACAACAAACAGTGGGGAGATAAAACAGGCAAAGGTTTTTATAAAAAAGAAGTTGACGAAAAAGGAAAAAAAACATTTTATGAGATAAACCTAAAAACTGACAAATACGAAACATACGAAAACAATCAAGACAAAGAATTATTAAACATAAAAAAAGAAGAAAGTTTAGATAAGCGAATTACTGACTTGGTGTCTCTTAAAACAAAACATGGAGATTTTTATAGATCTATTTTTTATGATTCTTTTAGGTATTGTTCTTTACGGATACCCGAAGTAAGTGATGACATCTATAAAATAGATAAAGCTATTTGTTCTGGTTTTGGATGGAAAAAAGGCCCTTTTGAAACATGGGACGCAATAGGAGTAGAAAAAGTGTTTAACGAAATGTTAAAACTTAAATTAAAACCAGCGCCTTGGGTTGAGGAAATGTTGTCTTTAGGAATAAAATCATTTTATAAATTTTCAAACAACAAAAAACATTTTTATGACATAAAAGAAAAACAACACAAACCCATTCCAGGATCAGAGGATTTAGTTGTTCTTGACGCCTTTAAAGAAAACGACATCGTTTGGTCGAATAAGGGAGTTACTTTATACGATATAAAAGATGGTGTCTTGAACCTTGAGTTCCACACCAAAATGAACACAATGGGTAAGGATGTTTTGGAAGGAATAAATTACGCTATCGATATTTGTGAAAAGCAATATACGGGTTTGGTAATTGCAAACGAAGCAGATTATTTTTCTGCTGGCGCTGATTTAGGTACTGTTTTTATGCTTGCAGGAAATAGAGATTTTGAATCGATAGAAAAATCTATTGATGCTTTTCAAAAAACAATAATGAAGGTAAGGTATTCATCAGTTCCTGTTGTTGTTGCAACGTCTGGGTTGGCTCTTGGGGGTGCTTGTGAACTTAGTATGCACGCAGATGCCGTTCAAGCACACAACGAAACATACATGGGTTTGGTAGAATTAGGTGCAGGCCTCATTCCTGCAGGTGGAGGAACAAAAGAAACGGTTTTAAGAGTTTCATCAGAATATTCTAAAGGAGACCCTGAGTTTAATAAACTAATGGAGTCTTTCATGACGATTGCTTCAGCCAAAGTAAGCACATCAGCACTAGAAGCACAAGAAATGGGTTTTTTCAAAAAAACAACAAATACAGCAAACAGAACAAACCTTATAAAAGACGCAAAAAACCAAGTTTTAAACATTGCTTCTTTAGGGTATGTTAAACCAACAATAAAAAAGAAAATTAAAGTTCACGGAAGATCTGCATTAGCAATGTTTAATGCGGGAATAGAAACAATGAAACAAGGCATGTATATCACCGAATACGATCAAAAACTTGCACAAAAGCTCGCACATATTATGTGTGGTGGAGACTTAACCCAAGAGTGCTATGTTGATGAACAATATTTGTTAGATTTAGAAAGAGAAACAATGGTAAGTCTTTGTGGTGAAGAAAAAACACTTCAAAGAATGCACTCTATTTTGTTTAAAAGAAAACCGTTAAGAAATTAAAATGAAAGAAGCGTATATAGTCTCGGGTTTAAGGTCCCCTGTAGGTAAAGCAAAAAAAGGAGGGTTAAGGTTTGTGCGCCCAGATGATCTTGCCGCAACCATTATTAAAAAGCTTGTTGAAAACACAGAGGGATTAGAAGGGAAAATGGTTGACGACCTAATTGTTGGTAACGCAGTACCAGAAGCAGAGCAAGGAATGCAAATGGCCAGATACATATCTCTGTTATCGCTACCAAAAGAGGTTCCCGGGTTGGTAATCAACAGATATTGTGGCTCCGGTTTAGAGGCAATTCACTTAGCCTGCGCTAAAATTAACTCTGGCTCAGCAGATTGTGTTATTGCTGGAGGAACTGAATCCATGAGTATGGTTCCTATGACAGGTTATAAGTCTGCGTTAAATTATAATATTTCTCAAAACAACCCAGAATATTATCTAAACATGGGCCTAACAGCTGAAAAACTTGCCCTAGAGTATGATATTAAAAGAGAGGAGTCTGATCTTTTTTCATTAGAATCTCATCAAAAGGCTGTAAAAGCAATTGAGAATAAATTGTTCAATAAAGAAATACACCCCATAGATGTAGAGGAAATTACAGTTGTTGAAGGAAAAAGAAAATCAAATAAATGGACAGTTAAGGAGGATGAGGGGCCGCGTAAAACAACAACAATTGAAGCATTATCTTCACTTAGGCCAGCCTTTAAAGTAGGGGGGCAGGTAACCGCGGGAAACTCTTCTCAAATGTCCGATGGCGCTGCTTTTGTTGTGGTTATGTCTGGTGAAATGATAAAAAAACTTAACCTTCAACCAATCGCCAGAATGGTTTCTTATGCTACCGCTGGCGTTGAACCTAGTATTATGGGAATAGGTCCAGCTGAAGCTGTACCCAAAGCTCTTAAGTTTGCTGGGTTAAAGTTATCTGATATTGATCAAATAGAACTTAACGAAGCATTTGCTGCTCAGGCTCTATCTGTTATTAAGGCGTTAGACTTTGATAAAGAAAAGGTAAACGTTAACGGAGGTGCTGTTGCTCTTGGTCACCCTTTAGGAATGACGGGAGCGAAATTATCTATTCAATTAATTAATGAACTAAAAAGAAGAAAACAAAAATACGGAATTGTAACAGCTTGTGTTGGTGGCGGCCAAGGAGTTTGTGGTATTTTTGAAAATCTTTAATTTAAAACCTCAACCACAACTTCAATTTCAACAGCAATATCGCTCGGTAAGGAAACTAAACCAACAGCAGATCTAGCGTGCCTTCCTCTGTCTCCAAAAACCTCAACTATAAAATCAGAAAAACCATTAATAACAGCTGGTTGTTGATTAAAGCTTGGTGTCGAGTTAACCATACCAATTACCTTAACAAAACGAACAACTTTGTTTAAATCCCCAATTTCTCCTTTGAGAGAGCCTAGAATATTTAGGGCAGTAAGCCTTGCTGCATCATAACCCTCTTCGATTGTTAGATCTTGATCAACCTTCCCGGTTATGTATGTTCCTTCTTTAGTTTTTGGTCCCGTTCCAGAAACATAAACCAATTTCGTTTTTCCTGACTCTGAAAAAGAAACAGCAGGAACATAATTTGCAATAGGTGCAGATGGTTCAGGAACCTTAAGCCCCATTTCGTTTATTTTTTTTTCAATATCATAATCATATAATGGTTCATTTTGTGTGCAACCAACTATCAATAAAATAAAAAACAAACTAAATACCTTCTCCATATGATGTAATTATAATTTTTCTAACCTTTCCACCGTTCCGGTGTTCACACAAATATATTCCTTGCCAGGTTCCTAACAAAGGAACACCGTTTTTAATTGGAAACGAAACCGAACTTCCTAACAAACTAGATTTAATATGTGAAGTCATATCATCGGGACCCTCAGCGGTGTGCTTGTAATAAGTCTCATCTTCAGACACCATGTTGTTAAAATGAGTTTCAAAATCCTCTCTTACCGTTGGGTCTGCGTTTTCATTTATTGTTAGGCTTGCTGATGTGTGTTTAATAAACACGTTTACAACCCCAGTTATGAATGGCAAATGTTTAGTTATTTCATTTGTAATTAAATGAAAGCCCCTGCCGTAAGAAGGAAGTGAAATTTCTTTTTGATCAATCATTATTTCCGGTCTTCATTCTTTCTGCATTTTCTGCAATCCTAAGCTTTTCTGTAAAAGAAAAAAGATCCCCCGAAACAATTTCTGTTAAATTATAAACAGTATAGTTTATTCTGTGGTCTGTAACCCTTGCTTGTGGATAGTTGTAAGTTCTTATTTTATCAGACCTATCCCCAGAACCCACCATGCTTTTTCTTTGTCCCGCTATCTCTTCGTTCTGCTTTTTTATTTCAAGCTCATACAACTTTGATCGAAGAACCTTCATGGCCTTATCATAGTTTGCGTGTTGAGAGCGTCCATCTTGACACTCAACAACAACCCCAGTGGGTTCATGTGTTAGTCTGACCGCTGATTCTGTTTTGTTTACATGTTGTCCCCCAGCTCCTGAAGCCCTGTAGGTGTCCTTTCTTATGTCTGCAGTATTAATCTCTAACTCAACATCTTCTGCTTCTGGCAAAACAGCAACCGTTGCCGCAGAAGTATGAACCCTACCTTGTGTTTCGGTGTTAGGAACCCTCTGTACTCTGTGTGTACCAGCCTCAAACTTTAATTTTCCGTATACATCTTCACCCTCAACAGAACACACAATTTCTTTATAACCACCAGAAGAACCTTCGTTAAAATTAATAACATTAAACCCCCATTTGTTTTTTTCAGAATAAAGTTGGTACATTCTTAGCAGGTCTCCAGCAAAAATAGCAGCCTCATCCCCACCGGTTCCAGCTCTAATTTCTAGAATTACATTTTTCTCGTCATTAGGGTCTTTGGGTATTAGTAAAACCTTTAGCGCCTCTTCCTCTTCTGTTTTTTTAATCAGCAAAACATCTAATTCTTTTTTTGCTATTTCTCTAAACTCCTCGTCTTTTTCTGTTTCAATTATTTTTTTAGCCTCATCAATACCAACCATTGTTGCTTTATGTTGTTGATACGCCTCAACAATTTTTCCTAATGATTTATACTCCTTATTTAGTTTTTTGAACAAATTTAAGTCTGATACTGTCTCGGGTTTAGATAACTCCCCCTCAACCTCAAGGTACTTTTTATTTAACTCTTCTAGTTTATCAATCATCTTATCAACGAAGATAAAAACCTATCTTCAATTTATTTCATAAATTACGTTTTATTAGAAAGTAAGACAATGTTAGGTAGCCTTCTTCCGTTTCAAAACAAAACCTTATGTTTGTTTTTTGTGTTGTCGTTGGTTGCGTTATGTTTAAGCGCTCAACAACAAACACCAATTCAAAACAAAACACTTGTTGTGTTTTCTTTCTTAAACAAAGAAAATGAAAACCAAAACCTACTAGACACACACAAGAACCTTATAGCTATTGGGGTTGATGCTGTTAATTACATAAACCTTCTAAACCTTAGCTCTTCTCCAGATATAAAAAAAAGCATAAACGATTATCTAAAAAACAGAGAAATAAAAAACATTTTGTTTTATAATGAAGAATCAAAAGAGATTAATCTATTAACCCTTGGCTCTTTTTTAAATAACCAACAACCATACATGTCTATTAAAGGAGATTCTGTTTTAAAAAAACTAAAGGAGGAGCTCATAAACAAAAAACTAACTCAAAACACCTTTTTATATTCACCGAAACCAGAGGTTATTGACAAGGTTAACGTTAAGCCTTTTAATAAAATTTTAGTTAAACCAAACCTTGAAAACCAAAAAATAGGATCTTTAAAAAACTACAATACGAACCAACCGGTGGAGATTGTTGTTGTTGAAGAAAAAGAAGACTATCGGTTTTATTACTCAAATGGGATCAACTATTTTATTACTTTTTATAAAGGAACTGAATCTTTCTTAAAAAACACATATGGTGTTGACGGACTGGAGCGTGGTTCTAACAAAGAAACCTTAATTTTAGTTTTAGAACACACAGCAACACGAAATAAACTTTTCTACTTCAACAAAGAAAAAACCTCAGAACAAGAGTTGTTATCGGAATTTCTATCTAACTAAAAAGCTTTTTATTTAGAAAAGGAATTAAAGACAAAACAACAGCTTCTTCATAATACTTGGTTCGATCGATAAGCCCGCCTGTTAAAATTCCGATTGCTCCATCTTTTTTCTTTGAGTTTTTTCTATTAAAAACAATATCATCAGCCACCCCTAACTCTACACCACCCTCAATAAAATCTTTTATTTTTTTTGGAAGTTGAAACATAGATGTTTTTCCCCGTCCTTGTCTACCTTTTTTGTTTTCAACCACCACCCAAGCAAACGCATACAGGGTTTTTTCTTCGAAGCTACACCCACCTTCAATTCCAACATAAAAATCAGCAAGGTGTGTTTTAAGATTTTTGAGCCTGTTTTCTGCTCCGGTTTTTGTTTCGTTAGAACCCATTGGTTGATCCGATACACCCGACGGGACACTAACCCCACTCACAACAACATTGTTTTTTTTAAACACCCTTTTAAAAGCCTCGCTAACGGCTTTTATTTTTGTTGGGTTTTTTGAGCCAACAAGAACGTTTAGTTTATTTGCACCCAACTTTCTTTTTTGTTTTTATTAAATGTTAGTGTTTTTTTTGTGTTGTTAACCTTAACTCCCACGATATTTGTTTGTTCTTCTAAAACATCAAACAAAACAGTGTTTTTTATTGATAGATTTTTTTCTTCAAGAGTCTCTTCTATTGTAAAAACGACATTTGCGGTTTCAGTATAGTCACTCCCCTCAAAAATAAAACGATCTAAAAGTAAGTTTTTTTTTCTCCCATCAACAGAAACTATAAAGTTTGTTTTAATGTAATTAATAATGGCTGTTTTTTGTTTTTCTGTTAAATCACTTGAGTAGCCAACAAACCCTAAAGCGTCAAATATATCATCTTTAAAAGCTCTCATTGAGAAAAAAGAACGCTCGTTTTTTTGATAAATATTACAAACACTAACATATACCGCATGTGAATAAGAAAAATTAGAAGAAAAATAAAAGAAGAAAAAAACAGAATAAAAAAATAACTTTTTATAAACCATATTTATCTATTAGATAAACCAAAGAAGCCATTGAAGCGGTTCCTAGTTCTAATTCTCTTGCGTTAACTAATTCAAAAACATCTTTTGCGGTATGGTGCATCTCAAAATATTTTTGACCATCAATACTTAAACCAAACATTGGTGTTCCTGTTTGTCTATGAAGAGGACCTATATCCGCACCACCTCCACCTTTTGAAAAGTATGAAATTGTATTTTTATCAAAATATTTTAACCAATCTTGAATTTTTTTGTGTTGTTCGTCGCTTCCAGAAAAACCAAAACCCCTTGGGACATACCCACTTGCATCACTTTCTATTGCCGCTATATGTTGTTCGTTATCCATTACCGCAACATCTGCATACTTTTGACCACCTCTCAACCCATTCTCTTCATTCATAAACATCACAGCTCTAATTGTGTTATTTGGTTTAATGTTTTGTTTTTGAAACAACCTCAACGCTCCGATAGAGTGTACACATCCAGCCCCATCATCATGAGCTCCTTCACCAACATCCCACGAATCAAGATGTCCACCAACTGTAATTATTTTTTCTGGGCTTTTACTTCCCCTTAGTTCTCCAACAACATTGTGAGATAGTGCATCTGGAAACCACTTTCCGGACAGCTTAACAGTTAAGTTTAATCTAGGATTTTCTTTAAGAGCTTGAGATAGTTTTTCTGAAGACAAAACACCTAAACCACCATGAGGAATACTATCCAACCCCTCTCTATAAGACATTCCACCCGTATGAGGAAAGTCTTCATATGTGGATGATGATAATGACCTAAAAACAGACGCTAAAGCTCCGTGTTCAGCCGCTTTTACAGCACCTGATCTTCTTTGAAATCCAGTTTGACCATAAGAAGCCCCTTGATTAATATACCTTTGATTGAACGCTTTGTTGTAGAAAACAATTTTCCCCTCAACATTTTCTCTTCCCAATTCATCTACCTCATCTAATGAAGACACCTCAACAACTTCAGCTGTTATTCCTTCTTTTGGTGTAGAGACCGTGCCCCCAGCACCTAAAATTGATAAATTAATTTTATTTTTTCCATTATAAAAGTAAGCCTCTTCTAACTCACCCCTTTCCCAGTGTGGAACCATTACCTCTTGAAGATAAACGGTATCAAACCCGTAATTCTCCATCACTTCTTTTGACCATAAAACAGCTTTTTTAGCTCCCTCAGAACCACTCAACCTTTGTCCAACATCTTTTGATAAACCTCTTAACAACTCGTAACTTTCCTTAAACTCAAGCGCGTCACCATAAAAAGTGGTAATTACATCTGAGGTTTCTTGATCAAAAGGAACACTTTCGTTCTTACAAGAAATTAGACAAAAAGACAGTAGTATAATAATAAAATTTTTCATGTTTTTAGTTTCTATAATTTAAAGCGGGTTTTCTATCTCCAATTAAGGAATTATAAATATAGTTTTTGCCCTTCTTATTTTCAAACTCTTTTTTTGCTTCTTCGATAATTTGAGGGTTTTGTATCACCTCATAAATTGATCCACCTAAAACTTTGGCGGCGTTTATCATACCCTTATAACCAATAGAGGTTCCTGTGCAAGAAGCAGCCTGCCAAGAGTGACCGGGTGTTCCAGGAACATAAGTTGCGGTAGAGAAACCAACAGTTGGAGCAACCCAACTAACATCACCCACATCTGTAGAGCCACCACCTTTTGTGGAAAGGTTTATAGTGAAGGGAGATATAACCTCTGAAGTGTTAAGCTCTTTTTTATTTATAAGGGTTGCTTGAATTTTTTCTGCATAGTCTCTCTCTTCTTCATTATAAAAAACCCCCCCAACCACTTTCAGCTCTTCATATACCATTCTTTGAAGTGTCTCGTTTGGTAAAATATTATAAACACCACCAATCACTTCAGACTCAAAAGTTGTTTCGGTTCCTAGAGCCGCTCCCTCTGCACATAACTCAACTCTTTTCCACATTTTTCTAACTTCTTCTGGGTCTGGATGTCTTACATAATAATAACCTTCAGCGAAATTAGGAACAACATTTGGCGCGTCTCCACCTTTTGTGATTACATAATGTATTCTACTTTCTTGCTCTACATGCTCTCTCATTAAGTTTATCATATTGTTCATTGCTTCTAAACCATCTAGAGCTGACCTACCTTGTTCTGGAGCGCTTGCCGCATGAGACGAAACACCATAAAACCTAAACTTTCCTGTTTTGTTAGCTAATGACGTTCGAAGCGAAGCGCTGTTTGAACTTGAAGGGTGCCAATGAAAGACAACATCAACATCGTTAAATAACCCCTCCCTAACCATATACACTTTACCAGAACCACCCTCTTCAGCTGGACAACCATAAAACCTAACTGTTCCTTTACTCTTTGTTTCTTTCAACCATTTTTTAACAGATATAGCAGCCGCAGCGCTAGCAACACCAAATAAGTTATGCCCACAAGCATGACCAGCGTGAACGTTTTTTCTCTTTTTTTGTTCTGGATCAGAAGTTTGTGAAAGACCCGGTAAAGCATCATACTCCCCTAAGATAGCAACAATAGGGCCACCTGCATTATACTCCGCAATAAAAGCAGTAGGAATATCAGCAACCCCCTCTTTAATCACAAACCCCTCTTCTTTTAAAAGAGAAATTAATTCTGCTGAGCTTTTTTCTTCCTGATACCCAACCTCAGCAAAGTCCCATATTTTTTGTGCAGACTCTATATATTTATTTTTATTTAAATCTACATTTTCCATAATACCTTTTTTTTGAGCAGAAAGAAAAAAAGGAAATAAAAAACAAATTATTCTTAATAAACTCATAATATCTAAAATTTAAAATCCTCCACTAACATTATACGCCTTCCAAAAGATAAATAAAATAAACGTTACATAAGAGGCGATTAAAATTAAAGCTTGGCTTCTTGTTACACCACCAGATCTGGTATATAAAAAAATTGAAAAGGCAGTAAGCCCAAAAAACCATAAAGAAAGGCTTGTTATCAAACTAACAATTTCTTGAGTCAACTCAATAGGACCATATAGAAAAGTAAAGAAAAACAAAGGAACACCCAGAGCGACACAAAGATTAAATATATTACTTCCATATGCGTTTGAAATAGCATCATCATAATTTCCTTTTTGTGCATCTTTATAAGAGATAATTGTATCTGGAAAACTACTACCTATTGCCGCAAAAACTATAGCAATAAACAATAAAGGAATTCCTAGACCTTGCAGTTCACCAAAACCATATACACTATATGTTTCGCTACCTAACCACTCACAAGCCAAGACCAAAAAATAACAAACAAAACCAATTATTAAAGAAGAGACAATAAACACCATCCAAGCGGTTCTTGTGTTTAGTTTTTGGTTTCCAATTATCATTCTTTTTAAATCTAAGATCATAAAAGCAGAGAGAAAAGAAACCTTATCTTTATCAGAAAACGGCTCTTCGTAATTAATATCGTGACCACCTTTCATGGTTTTAAACAAGTACAATACGTATAAGCCGTATAGAACAATTAAAACCAAACTCTCAACCCAACTAATTACCCCTTGTTGTATAAAATATATTAATACAAATTCAACTAACAACAACCAAAGACCATCTCTAACGATTATTTTTCTAGATATAACAACAGAGTTCTTTTTTGATTTAGACAAGACACCTAAAACAGCTGCTGATGGGATAATTAACGAATTAAACAACACACTTCCAAAAGAAGTTCCTAGCCCCCCAGAGAAACCTGTTACGTCTTTTAAGAAAAACAAAAAAAACAGAGCGATAAATAATTCTGGCATCGAACTTGCTACTGCGTTTATTGTAGCTCCTTTCACACCATCTCTCAAATTTCTTCCTATGTAGTTTGAC
>Ga0181569_10002412_pt1 | contig 14813 bp, 9 predicted proteins | sample 101ome_19_FD_132452 | JGI IMG/M metagenome (GOLD analysis project Ga0181569, IMG submission 132452) | Coastal salt marsh microbial communities from the Groves Creek Marsh, Skidaway Island, Georgia - 101405AT metaG (megahit assembly) | ecosystem: Environmental > Aquatic > Marine > Intertidal zone...
TGAGTATTGGACAAAGAGCAGACTTAAAAGAAAAATTTGTTATATTCCAAAAAACACAACCAGGTGTGGATATGAATCTCAAACGAATGCTGCATAAATTCTTCTTATTATGGACTGGCTGCTTGTACATAACGCTAAGTAATGCTCAACCGCTGAGCCAGCCTAGTGACATATCCTTTGTAACGAATGCCGGAGTGCTTTCCGACGGCACGGCTTATCGAATTGATTATCCAGATAATTTCAATGGCACATTGCTGATAGGTCTTGACTATGCAGCCAGTCAATACCAATCCCAGGAATCACAGTCCTTACTTGCCTTGGGTTATGCACTGGCAGGCGTCACCCGATTGGTTACTGGCTGGGATGTAGAATCATCAGCAAGCAACCATCTGACAACATTGGATATATACAATCAATTATATGGCAGCCCTCAACAAACTCTTCTCTATGGACGCTCACTTGGGGCGCACACTGGTGCGGCAATTGTGCACAAATATGCTGATCGTTTTGATGGAGCCCTGCTGGCTTGCGGTGGTTTAGGCGGTGCAGTGGGAATCTGGAATGGTAAGTTTGATGCACTTTTTATCGCCAAGACCTTACTTGCTGAAAATAATTCTGAACTGAAAGTAATTGACATTCCGGATGATTTCGCTACGACAACCCGACCTGCTTGGCTGGAGTTACTAGCCAGAGCACAAGAAACGCCAGAAGGGAGAGCAAGAATTGCACTCGCTGCTGTCATCGCACAATTACCAACCTGGTCACATCCTGCTAAACAACAGCCTGCCCCTTTTGATCTAGCTGCCTTGCAGGAAGGCTTATATGACAGTCTGGCAGGTTCACCATTACCAACAGTCGGTCAGGCAATGAGTAGCAGGAATGAATTAAATCGACGCGGTGGCGGCAGTATCTCGTTTAACAAGGGCGTTAATTATCGTGACATTCTGCAAAGTTTGGAGAATGCCGATATTGTTGTTGAATTATATCGGCAGGCAGGTCTCGATATTGACAGCGATTTATCCAAGCTTGAGCAAGCCCCCAGATTCTCAGCAGATCTGCAGGCCTTAACCTGGATTGCTCCGCAAATATGGAGTGGCCGCCTGACTATACCAGTGCTAACTCTGAGTAATATAGGCGATAATATTTCTGCGGTTTCTGCACAACATGCCTTTCAGGAAACAGTAAACCGGGCAGGAAGTGCAGCGCTTTTACGTCAGGTCTACGTAAATTCTTCAGGACACTGTGGTTTTTCTCCTGCAGAATCGATTACAGCAATTAATACACTTGCAGACCGGGTCAGCACAGGAACCTGGGGTATGAACACTAACCCATACACAATGAATAGTAAGGCTGAAGCTTTAGATATTGGCCCATCAAGATTTATAAATTATCAGCCAGAACCTTTTGCTCGAGCATTTGATTCATGTGACCTTATGGAGTTGGGTGTGCAAGTGAACGCTTTAAATATAAACAGGCAATGTTCGGCAGACTAGCCGTATTTTTATCTGAAAATTTTACGCTCTACTTCCTGCTAATAACCCATCCATAAATTAAATAGACGTTATTTTAGCTTTAGCAAAAATTATCAATATTTTAGACAGCGTGCCTTTGCGTCTTGGGAAAAAATACCAGCTAAATAGAAAGCAAGCTTTCACATAAAACCGAGATAGCTTAAGGAAGATACGCCCCGCCATTGATGTGAATGGTTTGTCCAGTGATATACCGAGCTGAAGGGCCTGCCAAAAACACGACTGCTTCAGCTATTTCTTCTGGCTGACCACGACGGCCTAATAAATTTGTGCGTGTGGCATGATGATGAGGTTTATTTTTATCATCCCTGACAGTATCAATGAGTCCTGGCGCTATGCAGTTGACGGTAATGCCTTCTGGCGACAACTCACATGCCAATGCTTTAGTAAAGCCCACCACACCTGCCTTAGCTGATATAACATGAGCCCGGTTTGAGGCACCTGTATGTGCAGTCAATCCGCCAATATTAATAATCGACCCTTGCTCACTTTGACCAAGTGGTTTCATTGCTGCCTGTGACATTAAAAAAACAGCGTCCAGGCATACCCCCATAACCTTGCGCCATTCTGTATAGCTTATGTCGGCAATCGGCGTTTCCGGTCGAATCGCCGCATTATTGACCAGAATATCGAGTCGTCCGAAATGCGCGATGATTTCACTCATGATTCGAGTAGCAATGTCAGGATCTGATAGATCGCCAAGCGTTAGCATGCCTTTTACACCATAAGATTCAAGCTGCTTTAAGGTCTCTGCAGCCTCAGCCTGAGCTTGAGCGGCGTGCACTACGACATTGGTGCCGGTTTTGGCTAAGGCTAAAGCGATGGCTCTGCCGATATTCCGTGATGCGCCAGTAACCAGAGCGACTCGATTAGAGTTTGTTGCCTTTGCTGCTGTCATTCAGTAGCACCCATTCCCCGAATTAATTGATAGTCGGCTTCCATTGATGCAATAGACTTGCAAATAGCCAGTAATTGATCAGGATCAGAATGCCCACCATATTGGCAGTTAGCGTAAAATTTTTCCGTTAATTCATTCTGGCTAAGCGGTGAATCTTGCCCTCCACGCATAAACCCTTGCCTGACTTCTTTATGAGTTCCGTCTTTAAAAACCAGCCTAACGTGACCGGTAAAGGCTGTTGGATAAGGATTATCCAAATCAATTTCATAATTGACCTTTGCAGCAAGACTCAACAAATCAGGATCAGCAATAGACGCTTCACTGTAGTCACCCAGGTTTGCATGACCTCGCAATAGCCCCAAAGCAATACCAAAAGGCACACTGAATTTAGCGGCATAGGGGCTTGGCGGCACACGCTTTATTTCTTTTGGTTCCCACAAGCGATGCACATAACCTTCAGCAGTTTCACAAAGAATTGACTCAATATCACTGATATTAATCCCTTGTTCCCTCAATTGACGGGAACAATCAATATAAGGCTGAATCATGGTGCCACAAGGATAAGGCTTGAATGAAATTGTATCGCTGACATATTGTCGACCAAGCTGGTCAAACAAACAGTCCAGTTTAGGCTCAATCGATGATGCAAACACTTTGAATAAGCCATGCTTGCCTTCGAAAACAAATCTGGGTCCTTCAAATCCAGCCTTGGCCATGGCGAATGCTCTCAAACCGGATTGAGCTGCCCAACCGGGATGCATGCGCTTGGTCCAGCTGCCATCACCCAGATACTCAATAATGCCCGAGGCCATGCTGCCGGCAATCCCGAGCGCATTAGTGATAATCTTGCTGTCGGCTTTACAAGCCACGGCTATGCCAAATGCCGCCGCAAAAGAACCCAGTACTGCGGTGGGATGAAATCCTGACTTGTGAATGGCTTTGGGTAAGGTCAAGGCCAGCCGGCAAAGAATCTCATTGCCAGCAGCAAGTCCCAACATGGTATCTGCAGAATTCAACTGATAACGTTCAGCCGCCGCAAGCATGGCGGGCACCATGACCACTCCGGAATGAACAGGACCACCCTCAAAGGTATCATCGAAATCTTCACCATGAGCCGCTGTGCCATTCACGATTGCAGCACTTGCCGCCGATGTTCTCAGGCGATGACCAATCAGGGTATGCTCACCGGTTTCTGATGCCTCAATCACTGCCTGAACATAATCGTTCTTGCGTGAGGCTATGCACAAACCGACGATATCGAGCAATATATCCCCGTTTTTTTCCAGAGTACTGTCTGGCAAACTTGAAGGCTCTAGCTCCTCACCCCAATTCCCAAGTTTCTGGGCAATACTTTCTTCAATCATGAACGCTCCTTTTCTAAGGGCTGGTAATATCAGTGAATTTACTTTTTAAGCTAGCAAACAAAAGCCCAATCAAGCGCCTGGTGAGCGAGCCAATAATAAATAATGCTGCAACAGATAAAAGCACCAGGGAAATTCTGTCATTGAAAAATATACTCAACTCATCCCCGGACAATAACAATGATCTACGAAAATTACTTTCAATCATAAAACCCAGCACCAAGCCCAGAACAGTGGGCAAAAATGGAAATTTTAGTAATCTCATAAAATAACCAATTAGACCTGCCACCAATACAACTGAAAGTTCAAACAGGCTATTATTAATTGAATAAATACCCGACATAATTAACGCCATAATAAAGGCATTAAGGTAAGGCCTTGGTTGATTCACTAACCAGATACACACAGGCATAATTGCAATACCAATAAAAAGTAAAGCAATTGCTGCGAAAAACAAACCAACATATAAATCTCCCACAATATCGCCTGAGCGTGCAAATAACATTGGCCCCGGGATCAGGCCGTGAATCAGAAAGCCGCCTAATAAAATTGCCGTGGAGTTAGAGCCAGGGATACCGAAACTTAACAATGGAATAAGTGAGGTTTCTGCAACGGTATTATTAGCTGTTTCCGGCGCAGCGATTCCTTCGGGTGAACCTTTACCAAACTCATGTTTTGCCTTAGACCAGCGTTTAGCTTCGTTGTATGACATGAAGGAGGCAACGGTTCCACCGGCGCCAGGCATAACTCCCTCAAATACGCCAAATAAAGCGCCTATGCACTGCGGCAGGACCAACCTTTTTTTTAACTTATTATCAGGAAACTGGATTCTGGGAATAGCCTTTACTCTTGATTCATTTAGCGCCGAAGCCTGTTTCAGCAATTCACTCATTGCAAACAGGCCCACCATGATCAGGATGGGTTGAATGCCTGAAAGGAGATCTGAAACCCCGAAAGTAAAACGGCTGATTCCAGACACAGGATCAGTACCTATGGTAGAAATCATCAAGCCCAACAAAGCGGCAATGAGCCCTTTTACCAGTGACTCCCCTGACAAACTGACAATAACACTAAGGCCGAGTACACCTAGGGCAAAATAAGCTGGCGGGGTGAATGAGAGAGCAAGTCTGGCCAGGGGCTCACTGAACAGGATCAGGACTGACAAACCTACCAGACTGCCGATGACGCCTGAATACAGCGATATGCCCAGAGCAAGACCGGCTTTACCCTGCTTGTTCATTTCATAACCATCGATAACCGAGGCTGCGGCTGCATTGGTCCCCGGGGTGCGGATAAGAATGGCGGGAATCGATCCGCCATATTCTGCACCTACATAGGTAGAAGCCAATAAGACGATAGCAATCGATGGCTCCAGCGCATAGGTAAAAGGCAGCAGCAAAGCCATCGTGATTGAAGGGGATATGCCGGGCAGAGCCCCACCGACAATACCCCAGACAACACCCAGTATTGCAGCGAGGACTAGATAAAATTCCAGATTGGCAAGTGAGGTGAATATCGCTTCCATATCAGTCTTGGAACAATATGCCGACGGGCATAGGAACATCCAGCAGGATCACAAAAATCGCCCAGAGCATCGCTGCCCCTGCTGCCGCAATAATTATCATTCGCCAACTAAAGGCAGCACCTAAATAAAAAGCGAGGCTTGCAAGTAACAGTGCTATCGATAATACATAACCCAGGAATGCCAGCATAAAAAGATAGATCACAGCAATAACCACCAGGCCGAATGCCCGAAAGATTTTTCTGGCTTCGCCATCCCATTCTGCTGATGCCGGTACAACAGATTTTCTGCTTTGATAGATAGCCTGAACACAAAGTATGATACCCAAGGACACCATGAGAATGCCCAGCACTTTTGGCATGCCTGCCGGACCGATGGTATCGGCCAAGGCACTTACCCTTTGCCTGAATGAAAAAAACAGATAAAGACTGCCCAGAGCAATAGCAACCATTCCACCAACAAAATCTCTGGACAACATATCAACTCACTTTTCTAGTTCACACGCATAAATTATGCAGCATCAGCAGCGCTGCACTAAACTCTTATTCAATAAGCCCCACACTTCTCAGGTAGTTTCTAGTTTCGTTTGCAAATTCATCAATGAAGCTCTGGTACTCAGCATGATTGATGTAATTTAATCTTAGATTGTCAGCAAGGTAAGACGCCTGATAATCCGGGTTTTTCAATACATTTTGAATAGCCTGCTCCCACTGACGAATTAATTCGGGCGCCAGGCCTTTGGGCGCTGCAATTCCCCTGAACTTACGGACTACAACTTCATAGCCCAGTTCCTGCACTGTTGGTATTTCAGGAAACTGCGCCAAACGCGTATCACTCAATGTAGCCAGAAGTCGTAAACTGCCAGCCTGAATTTGAGATTGCAATTCCTGAGCCTCACCAACACCGATGTCCAAAGTGCCATTAAGAACATTGATCATTAAATCACCGCCCCCTTCATGGCTAATTACTGCTGCATTCAAGCCGGTAGCCAGTTTCAACTGCTCTAAAGATTGTCTTTCCATGGAACCAGGATTTGCAGCGCCCCACAATCCACGCGAGTTTCTGGCTTTATCTAGCACATCTTCCAGCGTTAGAAACGGGCTGTCTGCCGCGGTGTAAATGAGTTCAGGATCAAAAAACAAATTAACCAGCGGATCTACATCCTGATAGGTATAGGCAGGTTGGGAAAGTAACGAGGTATAGATAAATGTCGGCGTAGTTGCGTAGAATTTTGAACCATCAGGTTTCGCCCTGGACAATTCAGCAATTGCGCTAGCCCCGGATCCGCCTGTTACGTTTTTAACTATAATATTGGCGCCCAATTCAGGTCCGAGGTAGAGAGACAATTCTCGAAGAAATACATCGCTTCCACCCCCTGGCCTTGAATGTGTCAGTATCGTTATGGTGTCGACAGGGTATTCTTGAGCATAGCAATGAAAACTATAACTGAGAATTAATAAAAGGATAACTGCTGCTTTTTGATTTTTAAAAATCATATTATTCGGTTTTAGTCTCGCATTAATCAGGTTTCAAGCTGTTGCTGTCCAGACTCCTCAAAGTTACTGACAAGTTAAGGCCCATATCCTCACCGTGGCAGTTCAGGCAATGCTGGTAATAAAGAACCTGCCCCTGAATGGCCTGTGCCTCGCTATAAATGCCATCAAATACAGAAGGCCCAGTTGTTGATTACGCCATCAGTGACAGGCTTGTGCCTGCAGAAAAAGCGACAAACAACACCAGGCATACTGGCTTCAACAAAACCCTGGCGTAAAACATTTCACGGCCCTTCTGAACCTTCGATTGGAGCCACACCAGCTGGCTCTCTCTGCATGGTACTGCCTTCCAGCGTCAGACGAGCGCCGTTTGTTATAAGTACTGATTCAGGCGGCCCCTGGAAAAAGCTATAGCCGTCCCGTGTGTCCTTCCAGGCTAATGGGCCAGCCACATATTTACCGGCGTTCAGCGTAGCCTCTTTGATAGCCGTTACCATCGCTTCGTAATTCACGTCTCCCTGGCGCAGACCGGTAAAACTGCCCAGGTCAGTGCTGGCAACAAATACGACATCCACCTCTTCAAGACCGGCGATTTGATCAGCAATTTCTACACCGGCCGGATTCTCAACCATCGCGACAATCATGATGTTATCGTTGGCTGTCTGGCGATAGTTGCTGCCCCACAGTGTGCGGTACTGGCCGCCGCCCTGGCTGCGCTTCCCAATGGGAGGATATTTGGCATAAGTGATTGCGTTTTCGATTTTCTCAACAGTGTCGACCATGGGCACAATGACGCCGAGTGCTCCTATATCCACCGCCTTCTGAATATCTCCCTCATTGGCATCAGGGACACGGATAAAAGGAACCGCAGGTCCGGGGCAGGCACGGATCATAGTCGCGACTTCCTGATAGGTCAGCGGACTGTGCTGCATTTCAATCCATAAAAAGTCAAAACCTGCATTGGCCATGGCACAATAAACGTTCAAGTCTGCTGTGCTCACCGTACCACCGACAACCTGTTCACCCCGTGCAAGTTTCGCTTTTACTGTGTTGTACATGGTGTCGCTGGCTTCGGCGGCAAATACGCTTGAGCTGCAAAACACTATCAGTAGCGCTGCATAGCCTAGTAATTCCAAGGGACTGTTGATTGGCGTTTTATATGATTTCATTTCTATTTATCCTCTGGTTTGTCGATGCTGTATTAGTTTAAAAATAAAATTGCTTATTACGGAAGCTCCAATTGGTAAATGGCATTCCCAGTAAAAATCTCATGCTAGCAGATATGTGCGCCAGGTATGGCGAGGTAAAGTGAGTAAAGAGACTGGCTTGCCGTCATAAACAGGCGATTCCTTTTTGGGCCACCGAAGCAGACATTGGCACAGATTTCCGGGAGCCTGATCATGCCTATGGGGTCGCCTTCCGGAGACAACACCATGACCCCAGGATTGGCTCCCGCCCAGACATTGCCAAAGCTATCACAGCGAATGCCGTCTGGCGCAGAACGTCCACCATCCGGCAGAGTGACCTGTGCAAAGGTGCGGCCATTACGCAAACGTGTACCATCAATATCCCAGACTTTAGTCTGGCCGGAATCTGCTACATACAAACGGCTGTAGTCAGGCGAAAAACACAGGCCGTTTGGCTGCCCGACCTCATCGGTGAGTACTTCAATTCGGCCATTTGAACCATCTACCCGGTAAACCGCCTCTTTAAGCTCGGATTCAGCGGGGTTGCCTTCGTAAAGCCCACGGATACCAAATGTTGGATCTGTAAACCAGATACTGCCATCAGGGTGGACAACCAGGTCGTTTGGTGAGTTCAACCTTTTCCCATCATAACTATCGGCAATGACGGTAATGCTGCCATTCTGCTCATAGCGGACAACCCGACGTCCACCATGTTCTGCTGAGAGCTGGCGTCCCTGAAAATCAAAGGTATTGCCATTACTGTTTCCCGACGGGCTACGAAAGCTGGTAACACGAGCATCATCCTCTATCCAGCGCATCTGTTGATTATTTGGAATATCACTCCATACCAGAAAACGCCCTACCCCGTTCCAGGCAGGCCCTTCAGCCCAAAGCGTCCCTGTGTGAAGTCGAAGAATGGGAGAATTGAATTGTAAACAGCGACGAAAGCTTGGATCGAGTGTAATGATATCAGGGTCAGGATAACGAATAGGATTGTTGCCACTCCAGTCCCGGCTGGAAGCAACGGTAGAGATATCATCAGGAATAGTCTGCGATCTGGCCAGATCTGAAAATAACGGCAGGACTGCAGCCCCGGTTATTGTCTTGATCAAGCGCCTGCGTGTTGGGTCAGGTGTAATACTTTTGAGTTGATCGGCATTGCTGTTCATGTCTGTTATTTTTTTATTCATGAAACTACTCCCGGTATAGCCTGTTATTTCCCAACTAATCCATACGCTCGATCCGAGTATAAAAAACTAAATTATTTTTGAACACTCATTTGTTCCGTTCTCCAAGAGGAGTGATTTATAGAAAGAGTGCCAACCATTCCTGTAACGAATTGATACAGCGCTTTGCTTTGAACTGGCACAAACAAATACATTCGGGCAATCGTCAAAAGTTTTTACAGCCAAGCAGCTAAACTACCTGTTACGTTCGAGACCAATTTTTTTGGCTTCGGCGCAATGAATCATCACATCGTAATACCTTTCAACCCACTCTGGAGAGGAGGCAAAGGGATTTGGGCCAAAGCCCCTGCCTGGAATCATCCTCGCCTTGTCATGAGCATTATCGAATTCTGAATGATTAGTCAGCAAAACCGTCGCCCCTGCTTCGGCAGACCTTTGTGCAAACATGCTTTGAGATTCTATATATTCTTCCAGATTTGGAATTCCCGGGTTTGGAGTAGCGGTGGGAAAATTAAAGGCGGTGCCGCCAGAATACGAAACGACCATGGGTCTGCCGAAATCGTGGACAGTAAAAATATACGAAAGCGTTCCCTTTGTATGGCCGGGAGTCGGATAAATATCCACGCTCAATTCACCCAGTGTTAATTGCATGAATTCACTAACCTGGATACCGGTAGAACGGTCCGGGGTCATCGAAGCATAGCGGTTAGGGTAATCCGCAACCATTTGCCAATCCGCCGTTCCCATGATTACGGGAGCTCCACTGGCAGCCTGCACCACTTCAACCCCGCCAATATGATCCCCATGTGCCTGGGAAATCAGAATATAACGAATATCGGCTGGATCAAGGCCCAGTTTTCTCATCCCCTCGAGTATCAATTCGCCCGAATTGTAGGGAAATTGCGTATCAATAAGGATATGCCCTTCGCTGCCGGTCAACAACCAGGCAGAGTGGACGGAACCTCCCAGCCAGTACAGATCGTCAAAGACCTGAACCGGGGCTGCATACCAGCTATCACGAGGCGGTGCCAAACTTGGATCACGGACATAGCCTGGAACATTGTTACTGGTATTTTCACCCAGACTCGGCGGCAAAACACAAAGCCGGTTCAGCACACCCAGATACTCAAAGCCAGCTGCTTGCTTTGCCTGCCTGATAGCATCCTCAATTTCCGCAGCATAATTTCTTGAGCCTTGCTGAGCGCTCGCGTTTACAGCACTGAAGACAAAAAGACAAAGACCCAATAAGTTCGATAATCGTTTAATCATTCTCGCTTCTCCCTTTCCTGAATGCAGGCCGTTGCTGACTGCCACATTAATTTTCGGTATTGCCAAGTTAACTCCATAAAATGACGACATTCAACCAATGAATACGCCTGCCATAAAATAAAAATTCAGCGATAATATTGGGGATCAATCGTTTCTGGAAGTTGGAACCAGCCTGCTGGTCATCAATGCAGTTGGTTCTATTCTCGGACCACTGTCTGTTGTTCAGACAATGCAGTGGTTTGGCATACAATCATTCTTCATTTTTAATGCGCTGGTGTTGGCCATCGGCGGTTCATTGACCGTGCTGTTTATTCGAACCCGTGCTCCAAGCCAGGATCACTCTTCTAAATTCCAGGCAGCCACTACAGCTGCAACCCAGGGCGCTCTGGAAATAGACCCGCGCAGTCATAGTGAATAAATAAGTTCGATATACTTTTGGACAAAGCATAAACTTACCCTTTCGTGGTTTCTTTTATGGCGGAGAGGGAGGGATCGTTCACTTCCTGAATCCCTGCGGGACGACCCTACAAAACGGGTCGCGCTGCGCTCGCTGTCGTGAGCTTGTAGAAGCCTAACGAGGCTTCTCACAGCAAATCTGATATCTAAAAAAGCCCGCTCATAAAAAAACCGCTTTCGCGGTTTCTTTTTTATGACCTATGGCGGTGTAGGCAGTCTCCTGCGAAACCTGCTCTAAATTTCCTTAATATCAGGGTAATTTACAGGTATTTCCCGACCCACACTACCCTATTCCTCTGGTGAAAATAGTATTTACCCTCTATTTCAATAGGTTATGAAAATTCTTAAAAATCAAACTGAAAATTAACAGGGAATAACAGGAAAAAGGTGAGGACTAAATAGGATATTGACGAGCTTGGGTGTCCATTGTAATCCATCTTAGCTCAGTAAAAGAATCAATCCCAGCTTTGCCGCCGAAACGTCCATAGCCGGATGCACCGACACCACCAAATGGCATTTGAGCTTCATCATGGACAGTAGCCCCATTGATATGACAAATCCCCGATCTGATTTGTTTTGCTACATTCAATCCCCTGGCTGAATCTTGAGTAAATACTGCTGCAGATAAACCGTATTCTGTATCATTGGCGATTCTTATTGCGTCTTTTTCATCTTCAGCATGAATAATTCCGATGACAGGCCCAAAAGACTCTTCACTATAAATTCGCATATCCGGGGTAACGCAATCGATGACCGTGGCAGGCATCAGAACTGAATCTGCCAGCCCTCCAGTGCGAAGACTTGCACCTTTAGCCAGCGCATCTTCGATCAGAGCATTAACTCTGCGGACTGTATTTGGATCGGCTACTGCGCCAAGTGGAGCATTGTCTTCTCTTGGGTCACCGGTTTTCATTGTTTTCACTTTGTCGGTAAATTTATGAACAAATATCTCAGCGACTTCTTTTACAACCACAATGCGCTCCGTGGACATGCATATCTGACCCTGATTCATGAAAGCACCAAATGAAGAAGCTGCTACAGCTTCATCCATGTCTGCATCTTCCAAAACAATAAATGGCGCTTTTCCTCCAAGTTCAAGTAAACAGGGCTTCAGATATTCTGCCGCACGTTTGGCTATTAGTCGGCCAACAGTAGTAGAGCCGGTAAAATTAATATGCCTTATATGTGGATGATCTATTAAAGCATTAACAACATCAGCGGCATCTGCAGGCGCATTGCTTACTATGTTGACTGTTCCTTCAGGGAAGCCGGCCGCAATAAAGGCATCGATCATGAGCGCATGCGTTTGCGGACAGTTTTCAGACGCCTTAAAAATAACAGCATTACCACAAGCAAGGGGAACAGCTATTGCACGGACACCGAGAATAAGTGGCGCATTCCACGGAGCAATACCAAGAATGACACCGATTGGTGCTTTTTGTGCCATGGCTACGCATCCCGGCACATCAGAGGGAATAATTTCGCCGGCTATTTGGGTCGTAATAGCAGCAGCTTCTTCAATAATATTGATTGCACGTCTGACATTAAACATCGCCCAACTTCGAGTCGAACCGGTTTCCGCCAGCATCACTTCTACAATCTCATCTTGCCTTTGCTGTAAGGCCTCAGCTGCTTTGAGAAGTGTTCTGCGACGCACATTAGGGGTCGTTTCAGACCATAAGGAAAAAGCTTTTTGTGCACGCTCTGCAATAGCTGCCATATCGCTTGCCTGCATGGATTCTGCAATGCTTGCAACTTCTCCGGTAAGCGGATTAATTCGTTCAAATTGCATAATAAAATCCGGTCTGGCTTATTGAGCTAACTGCCTATTAGCCTCTTCAATTAGATAGGCACGAATGCCTTCTGTATCTTCAGTATCCAATTCTTCAGCAAATGAAACCATGCCTCTTTCGCTCAGGACGCCGCCAAGCACAACCGTATCAAAACCTTCCTGGGTATACAGTAATGGAGTTCTATGCAGGTCAGGGAAAGTTCCTCGAGTCAGAAGATTAGTGTTTTCTCCGTGGCACAGGACACAATATTCAGCATAAGTATCCCCACCGGCACTGATCAATTCAGCTGGGGCAGTGGATTCGGGAGGATTAAGCGGTCGCTGGGTAAATTCCTGTAAGGGAGGAAGACTGATATTGGCGCCCAGTTTAAACACCAGTACACGCGATTGATTAGGTGCATAATAACCTCCATCGGGTCTGTCGCCTGTCACAATAGCAATATATTGCTCATCATTAATCATGTAGCTTGCTGCACCAGCAACGACGCCTGTCTGCACAGGCATAGACCACAGCTTCTGACCGGTTTCAGCGTGATAGGCCGCAAATTCCTGATTGGCACTATTTCCCTGAAATACCAGGTTACCAGCAGTTGTCATGGTGCCACCGCCTCGGCTTGTACCAAAAGATACGCTCCAGGCTTCTTCCTGGGTCAGTGGGTCCCAGGCTAGCAGGCGCCCTTCATTCACCGGTTCTATCTGCCCATCTTGTCCCACGAGATCACGACCAGCAATTATATCAATAGCAAGATTGGTTCCTCTTGCACTTACAGTGAAATCATTTGCAGCAACATAACCAAAGGAGCTACGAATTTCCGGAATATAAACCAATCCAGTGTCAGGATTGTATGACCAGGGATGCCAGCTGTGAGCACCTTGAGGGCCTGGAATAACAATGTGCCCCTGCCCAGTCACATCATAACGCGCTTCAGGAATTTCAATCGGACGCCCGGTTTCGATACTGATACCAGTCGCCCAGTTTACTGTTGAAAAAGCTTCTGCTGAAATCAACTCGCCATTCTCAGCATCCAGTAGATAGAAGAAACCGTTTTTAGGAGCCTGCATTACGACCCTACGCTCCTGCCCGTCAATAAACAGGTTCGCGATCATAATAGGCTGAGTAGCCGTGTAATCCCAGGTCTCTCCTGGTGTAGTCTGATAATGCCAACGGTATTCGCCGCTATCAGCATCAACCGCAACTATGGAAGAAAGGAACAGGTTATCACCACCTCCTGGGCTGCGAACCTCTGCATTCCATGGTGAACCATTACCCACACCAAAATAAATCTGATCCAGCACCTGATCATAAACGATGGCATCCCAGACTGTTCCTCCACCACCAAGGGCCCACCACTCGCCGTTCCAGGTTTCCGCAGCCAGAGCCAGAACTTCATTCTCAAAGCCTTCGGCCGGATTACCAGGAACAGTATAAAAGCGCCATAGCAATTCACCACTGTCTGCATCATAAGCAGAGAGATAACCTCTCACGCCAAATTCAGCGCCACCCTGCCCGATCAGTACCATCCCCTTGGCAACCCGGGGAGCTCCTGTAATTGAATAGCGTGAATCGGCAGCAGTCGTTTGGATACTCCAGATTTCTTCACCGCTTGATGCATCTAAGGCAACCAATCGACCATCCAGCGTCCCCAAATAAATTTTGCCTTCCCAGGCTGCGACACCACGATTAACGACATCACAACAGGCATTAACCGCCCATTCTCCAGGTACCTTCGGGTCGTAAAACCACAATTCTTCACCACTTAACGCGTCATAGGCATAGACTTTGGACCATGCAGTTGACACATAGATAGTGCCGTCAATTATCAAAGGAGTCGCTTCCTGTCCTCGATTGGTATCAAAGTCGGCAAACCAGGCCAAGCCCAGTTCATTGACATTTTCGGTATTGATCTGATTCAGCGGACTGAAACGCTGCTCATCATAATTACGTCCATAACTCATCCATTGCTCAGGCTCAGCATCAGCATTTTCCAAACGTTCTGCATTAACCTGGGCAAAAGTACTGTCTCCTGCAATTACAGCAAGATTATTGTTAATCTCTGGAATTTCCTGCTCCGAGTTATCACAGGCACTTACAACAGCAAGCATTGTGACGAAAATTAAA
>Ga0181569_10002421_pt1 | contig 14786 bp, 5 predicted proteins | sample 101ome_19_FD_132452 | JGI IMG/M metagenome (GOLD analysis project Ga0181569, IMG submission 132452) | Coastal salt marsh microbial communities from the Groves Creek Marsh, Skidaway Island, Georgia - 101405AT metaG (megahit assembly) | ecosystem: Environmental > Aquatic > Marine > Intertidal zone...
ATTTGCTGATGATGAAATAGGAAGAACTGGTGCAAATTTTGAAACTAAATTGGTTGGTGAAGATGGTTTTGGTATAGATAACCAAACCTTAACAAGTTTTGAAAGAATTTTTGAAGACCTTGGAAAAATTGAAGGGGATATTTCAGGAGCAGACATAGCAAGTGAAATTGACGATGAGCATGCAAATATTACTCAATATGCAAAAGATACAGAAAAGTCTTTTATGAAAATTGCTACTATATCTGAAAAGTTAGAATCTAAAAATTTAGAGTTTGATGATAAATTTCAAGATATAATTACTAAAGCTGAAACTCAAGGATTTGCAAAACCAGGACAATTCCAAGGAGCAGAAGGTTTACGTGCTATGGTACAAGGTTTTGAAAAAGACCCAGATAGTTCATTAAACATGGCTAGTCAAATTAATAAAATGAAACGAAGTGGAATGGACGAATCTGCTATTGCTAAAGATTTAAAAATATCAAATGAAGAATTAAAACGACACCTTGAACTAGGAAGGCAACAGAAAAAACTCTTAAGCGATTATAACACTTTGTTAAAATCCTTGGATAGTGAGGGTAATTTTAAAGAACTTACCAATGACCTTAAAAATGCAAGAACCGAACATCAGCATAATATTGATGCTTTAAAACATATTAAAAATGAATTGAATGGATTGGACGATGTAAGTAAAGAAGTTTATAGCGACATGGTTATGGATGTTGATAAATTAATTGCACATATTGATGGATTAATTTTAGCTACAGAAGAATTTGGTAATGTAGATAAAGTTGTAAGTGATGAAAAAAAAGCGAGACTTAATGAAATACGTAATGAATTGATAAAAAATGCAGATGCACAAAATAAATTAACTGGTGAAACTGTAGAAGACAATAACGCAGCAAAAATTCAAAACAGACTTTATCAACAATCTACAAAAGAACTATTAAAACTTAATAAAGCCAAAATTGAAGCTTTGATGATTGAAAAAAGAAAAAAAGGTAAATTAAATAAAGACCAAACAGAAGAGCTAGGTACATTGCAATCTGAAAGAAAAGAATTACTTCAAGAAAGAGATTTTGAAAAAACTGGCAGAACTAATAAAGCAACACAAGCATTTAAAGAATTGTTTAGAGGGTTTATGTTTGGAGACCAAATAGCGAAACTTCTTTCATCATCATTAGACTTTTTAACAAAGATATTGGACAAATTAATTGCTAAATTAAGCACTTTATTTGAAGCACTATCAAAACTGTTTGGTCCTTTAGCTGAGTTTTTAAAATGGATAGGAAAGTCTGCAATTGAATTAGGTACTAAATTCTTTAAAGCTATACCTAAAGTTGCTGAAGCCATAGGTAAATTTTTATTAGAAAAAATACAACAGTTTACTTCATTTATAAGTACTAAATTTATTAATGGTATGGATAAAGCATTAGAAGGAATTATTAGATTTGGTCAGGTATTAAGAGGAAAATTTACAGCTGGTGTAGAAAAAGCAAAGATTGGACTTATAAAATTCATGAAGATGTTAATTAATAGTAAAGCTTTTGAGAAGTTCCTCACTCAATTATTTTTGATGCAAGCTAGACTTAAAATATTCCGAAGTCTATTGCAAAACGTTGGATTAAGACTTAAAAATTTTAAATTAAGAATACAAAATGCATTTTTAGAATTTAAAGCTGCACAAATTGAATTGTTTACTTTTATTAAATTCTTTAAATCTCACTTTTTAATGAACCTTAGAGAAGGAATAGCAGTTATTCGTAGTGCTTTTAATAGGTTGAAATCAAGTATTATGGAATCAATGCCTGTTGAAATGATAAGAATGTTTGTTACAAGAATGGCTGATGCATTTGTAGGTTTAGGTGAATTAATTATGAGCCTACCAGCAAAACTAAAAACAGGATTTAATCAATTAGTTTCATTGCTTTCAAAATTAGGAGTAGCTTTTAAAAACAGTTTGCCTGGTTTCTTAATAATAGAAACAGCTAAAAGGTTTGGTATTGCTATGTTTGAAATGGGCAAAATGGCATTAGATTTTGGTAAAAAATTAGCAATTGGTTTGAAAAACTCAAAGGCATTTAAAATGCTAGATTCTGGTGTTAGAAAAACTGCACTAATGTTTAAAAACTTAGCTATAACTATCGGTGCTTTTGTAAGTTCAACATTAATGTCACTTGGTCAAGGTTTGAAAAAACTTGCTATGGGTGCCTTTGCTGGATTTAATAAAGGTTTAGATGCATTAACAGAAAAATTTAAAAAATTCTTATCAGATACTGGTGCACAAGCAAAAGATATTGCTAAAAATAGTCAAGTCTACGATAAAGCTGCTGTTAAGTTAAAAATTATGGGTGGCAGTGCTGCTAATGCTGGAAAAAATGCAATGAAGTCTATGGAAAGATTTGCAAGACTACATAAAGGATTGCAATCTTTATTAAATATTATTGGTGGTGTTACTGGTGCTTTACTTAGAAAAAGAAAAACATTAATAAGTATTAATGCAGCATTACAAAAATCTATTGCATTTTCTAAAGGTTTTAAATTAGCTTCTGCTGGTTTAACTGCTGTAATAAATGGTCTTAAAGCTGCCATTATGGGTCTTGTTACTATGTTTGGTTCTATGATATTAATGACAGCAGTATTTGGATTTTTCTTTAAATTACAAGAAGAAGCAAAGAAAACTGCTGCTGCTATAAAAGAAATATCAAATGAAATTAATCAACTTAATGAAGTAACAAAAGACTTAGATTTCCAAGAAATACGTTTACAAGAATTACAAAAAGCATTAGACAAAGAGTTAGCTAAAGCAAAACCTAATACAGAAATAATAAAAGTTATTGAAGACGAAATAGACAATATAACTAGAGCTTATGCAATGAAGTCTGAAGAAGTTAGAGAAGCTGAACAAGAACTTGGTAAAACATTATTATTTGATACAACAGCACAAGGTCAAAATGTTGAAAAAAGATTTGAAGCAATATTTAAATCAATGGGATTTGATGCAGTACAAAGTAAAAACTTTACAAAAGTAATACAACAAGAACTTGGAGCAATGCTAAATGATTTTGATTTTGATAGTGCTGATGATATAGCAATACAATTATTTTCAGCATTAGATGAAAGTTTTGGAACTCAAGCTAATAACTTTGGAGCTGGTCAACTTCAATTAATGCAAGAATTAGCTAAGCAACAAGGAATGTCTTTAGAAGCATATATAGACCAGTTTGATACATTGGTTGACTTTGGAATGCTTGACAGCATGATAGGAACTGTATTTACAGACAGTGCTGGTGGATTCATTAAATCACTAGAAAAAGGTAACTTTGATTTTGGTGGTTTGAGTGCAGAAGAATTTTTAAAGCAAAGTGGAATTAGCAACTTTACTCAAGAGCTTTTCAATGCTACAAATGTAGAGTTTGAAGATGCTGGAAATGGAATGATAAGAGTATTCCAAGAAGTTGAAGAATATGTTATGGGTTCAGGAGTTATTACTAGAACAAAAGAATTAGGTCTTATTCCTGAAGCTTTATTGGGAACAAATCCAACTCAAGGTTTAACTGATTTTATAGAAAATATGGTTTTCCTCGACACTGTATTTAGTCAAATGAGAGGTAAGGGCGGTAACCCTATAATAGCTGATAACCGACAAGTTGGTAATCAAGCTAAAATGTCTACATTTATGCAAATGCAAAATGAAGCATTAATTGAAAGATTTGAATTCTTAAGAATGAACAATGCTATATCTCAAGATTTAAATGCCCACACAATGAACAGAGAAGAGTTAATTAAAACTGTAATGATGGCAGAAAATCAATTACACGAACAACAACTAGAAGAAGCTAAAAAACAACTAGAAGGTCTTGGCTTATTGGAATTTGAAATGACCAAGTTTGAAAAAGCCTTAAATGAAACACTTGCTAAATCTGCAAGCAATGCAGTTACAATATTTAGCGATTTACCAAAACGTATGAGAAAAAGCGTCAGAGCTATGTTAGAAGAACTTACAATAAAAAGTTTCCAACTTTCTAAATTTGATAAAGATGTTAGAAGATTAGCATCAATTGCACCAATGTTAGCTAAAGACATTGCATCTCAAGGATTAGCTGCTCAATCAATATTACAAGACTTCTTAAGAGACCCAGCAGCAATAGCAACTGCTGAAGGATTGCTACAAAGAATGAGACCTAAAGATGCAGCTGACATGGGTCTTACAACTGAAGAGCAAGCGAAAGCACAAGCTCAAGGTCTTGCTTTAGGTAATGCTACTTCTGAAGGTATCTTAATTGGTATACAAGAGCGTCAAGCACAAATAGGTGCAGCATTAGTTTCTGGTATGGAAAATGCAATTGAAGAATCAAAAGCTTTTCTTGATGTAGTAAACCCATCTATGTTAGTTGCAAGAGAAATTGGTAAGCCAATGGCAGAAGGTGCTGCTTATGGTGTGGAAGATAATCATGGATTTTTAGAAAAAGCTATGATTGATATGGCTCAATCTGGTATCGATGCTGCTGATGATAAATTTTCAGAAATGGAAGATTTTATAAGTGAAAGAGGATATTTTGATGGAGGGGAATATTATAAACAATTTGCTGAAGGAATCAGAGCTAATGGAGATACAGTAGTTCAAGCAGTTGCAGAAGAAATACAAGAAGTATCTCAATTTGTAACATATGGATTTAGTCAAGCTACTCAAGACATAGCTGAAGCATTGAATATGATGTTTGCTGTAACAGGTGGATTGAGAGATATTACTTCTGCTAATTATGCAGTCCAAAAAGCAGAACAATCTTTGATGGCTACTAGAAGAAAGAATGCAACATTAAGTGAAAGAATAATCAAAAATCAAATAGCTTTACAAGAAGCAGAACTAAAAGGCAGAAAAAACAACATTACTATGACAGAAGAAGCTGGATTACTACAAAAGAAAATAGCTCTTGATGAAATGAAGCGTAAACAAAAAGGTCAGTTTTCTGCATCTGAAAGAAAACGTATTGTAGAAGCTGAAGAAGAATTAGAAAGAGTAAGGCTTGCAGCTGAAGCTGGCATAGCTACATCATTAGATGTTGAAGTAGCAGAAGAAAAATTAGCAGAACTTAAAGGTACCAATAAATCACTAGATGAACAAAAACTTGCAATATTAGAAGTATCAATAGCTGAAGAAGAATTAAACGATGCAAGAGAAAAAGCAAGAGAAGTAGACCCTGAATTAATTGCTTTACGAGAAGAACAAATTGCTTTACTTGATGAACAAGCTAATGCTAGTTTTGAATTGCAAACTGCTTATGACGGATTAGAAGCTGCAACAGAAAATGTATACACAACCGAACTTAAATATGAAGAAGCAAGACAAGCATTTATAGATTTTGCAGAATCTTCACCAGCTGCATTTCAAGCATTAGTTGATGCATATGGTGGTGTTGGTGGTTCTATAGATACAGTAATAACAAAAACAATAAACTTAGCTAACAATACTGAAACATCAATGGATAAAGCTATTAAATCAGTTCAAACATACATAACTGAATTAGAAAGAGCTCAACATGTAGAATCTTTAAGTCATGCTTTAGGTTCAACTACTAGGGCAGATTATAGTACTGACCCAGACATTCGTTCAGAGCTAAATACCAGAAAATCAATTGGAGGATTATTTGGAGATACAGGTATTGAAGATACTGCATTATCTTCTATTCAATCAGATATATTAAATCCTGGATTTTCTAGTTTTGGTGATGATACTTCTACTGCTGCAAATAGAGATGTATTTGAAAGTTCAGAGGATTATTTAAGAAGTCAAACAGCATTAAAAAACTTACGTAAAGGTAAAGGTAGTAGAAGAGACTTAGCAAATGCATTTCAGTATCTTTATGGAATACAGACATCAATTGATAATACTGGTCAAGTAGTAATAAATTCAGCACAGTTACAAGCTGCTATGAATGATAAAAATAATCCTTTATCTAAACTTGGAGTAGATTATAAAACATTAGTACAACAAATAAGTGAGGCTCAGGGTATTACTGTAGCAGACATGAGTAGTTCTGTTCAAAGAGAAGGTGTAGACCTAGCAAGAACTCAAGATGGAGAAAGACTTGACTATAGATATGACTCTGCAAGAGTTCCTTATGCTCAAATGTATGACCCACAAAATATAGGTCATGTAGCTAGATTAATTAATATGTCTGGTGGAACTACTACTAGTGATAACCAAACAGCCGAAGTATTATTAGGTGCTGGTAAAACAGCATTGGACTATCATTCCGCAGTAGCAAAAGGTCAAAAAGATATGTTACGTAGACTACTTGTAGAAAGACTTGACAAAGCACATGAAAAAGGAGAATTTGATAAGTTTAGTGTTGTTCTTAAGAGAAAATATGGTGGAATGGTTGCTCCATTTAGAAGAGCACTTGTAGGTGAATATGGACCAGAAATGGTTACTTCATTACCTCAAGGTGGATTAAGAGTAACACCTCAAGGTTCTGAAAGAAGTGGTAGTATAAGTGTAGAAAACTTAAATGTAAATGTAACAGGAGTTCCAACTGACCCAATACAGGCTAGAAAAGCTGCTGTTCAAATACAAGGTGCTTTAAGAAGATTAGAAAAAGAAGGAAACGCAGGTTCAGGATTAAGTAGGAGATAATGCCAAATCAAGTACATATAGGTCGTCTTAGCTTTACTTCACCTGGAAATCTTAACTTTTCATCAACAGATGGCGGTAGAGAGCTAAGTATATCAGGTAAGATTGGTGGTGTTGAGTTGACACTAGACCACGTTAAGTATATTAGAGATGAGTTAATTTCTATGGCAGCATATGGAATTACTGTTCCATTTACATATGATGGTGACTCTAGTTACGATGGTTATGTAAAGATAATGAACAGCAGTGTTCAAACACAAAGATACACTAGAGCTGGTTTTAATTATTCAGTTGATTTTGAATATATGGGTAGAAGTGGTGAAATACAATTTGAATCAAGATTTACTGGTGCTTTACTAGACAATGACCACAGTATAACTAGCACAACAAATCAATTTCATGCTCCCCCTGGAAATCATTACAATTATTACCATACTGGTCAACCAACAGACGGAACAAGACTTTCTAAAGATTTAACTAGTACTGCAACTGGTGCTACTACAACATTAAGACTCAAAACAGATAACAATTTAAGAAATGCAAATGCTACTTATCATGTTGAACCATCAGACTATTACAAAGGTTCATGTCGTGTTAGTACTGGTACTTTTGCTGATACAAGTACTACAACTGCATTAGAAGTTAGAAATGGTTTATTCTCTACAAATAAACCAACAGCTCTTTCAATAGAAAATGGATTAATAAAAGTAGATTTTGATACATCAACTACACAAGCATTATTTGATACTTATATATTTGACGTAAGTGATTATCAATCAGGTAAAACATGGGCATTTAGTAAAGGTGAACCTACTGGTTCTGACCAACTAGGAGATGATTGGTTAGGTTGGAGAACTATGCAAATACTTAAAAACCATCCTGAATGTATAACTGTAAGATGTACTACTTACCTAAATGCTGATAGTAAAGACGGTAGGTTAGTAGTAGATTTTACATTAAGACGTGGTGCTCATCATGTTTCTATAGTTGCTAACTCATACGTAGCAGCAAGATTTAATCTATCACTTGCTACTGCTTCTGGAACTGATGCTGCAACTGGCACTGGTTATATAATTGATGACACAGCTTCTCCTGAAGATGGTAATAAATGGATATTAGGTAGTGCAGAAGATAGTGCTAGCTCTATTAGTTATGACGTTACTAGAGAAATGTTATATAAAAATGGTTCTCAAATGAAAGTGTTTTTAGGTTATGAACTTGCACAAGAAGACGCAAGTATAAATTCTGGAGATACTGCTACATCTGTAAGAGACCAATATTTAGACAATGTATATGAATACCAGAAGTTGGTGAAAGCTTAATGTCAGTTACAGAAAAATTAATGACTCAAGGAAGTTTTACACTTCAATTAGATTACAACAAATTACCTAACTCTGTTCTCAATACAATAGATGCATGGGACCAAATAGTAATAATACCTTCAAGAGTTGAAGAAAATGAATTAGATGACGATGCTATGTTGGATTCAGCAGAGTATGTAGGTGTAGTTCAATCATTAGGATTAGGAGATGACGCAGTAGATATTGAAGGTGTTGGATTAGTAACTTATTTAGGTGACGGAGATGCTAGAGGTATGCCTGTATCAGAAACAGGTGGTGTTTCTAAATTAAGAAGTTATGAAAATAAATCATTGGAATTTGTTTTAAATAATGTTACAGATGGTACACCTTATGGTTTATTGCGTGATGGTGAAAGTGGAAATCTGCGTTCGATTACACCAGGAACTATAACTAACCCAAGTAAAGAACAAACAGATTTGTTACTTAATTTTGAAGGAACTGATGGTGCTAAAACAACTACAGACGCAACTGATAAGAAACACGATATAACATTTTATGGTAATGCAGAAATAAGTACTGACCAAGCTAAGTTTGGCAGTTCTAGTCTGTATCTTGATGGTAGTAGGTCATATATAGAAGCTGATTACTCTTATCATCTACAGTTAGAAAATGATGACTTCACTGTAGAATGGTGGGAGTATAGGGTGAATTAAAATGCCTCAATTCGATTTAGCTAACGCAAACTTAAGCTCAGATGGTCTCGCTGCTATTAAGACTAGAGTAGGATTCGTTCCTTATGTATATGACACAGGATATCCTCTTAATGGAGTTTACTTAGACAATGACCCAGTACCTAGTGGTTCTGATAACTTTACTGAATCTATAGGTGGACGAGTTCCTTTTGACCCTGATTTTCATTCTGGTGTGAGAGGTAACTTAGTAGTAGGTTATGGTCACACACACTTAAACGGTGGTGGTCAATATAGAGGTTCTGAATCTTTATATTATGATTTTTATAATGAAGATATACCTTTTCAAATTAACAGTGTAAATTATAACTTTCCAATTGAAAAAGGAGACAGTGTAGCAACTTCTGATGATGGTGGTCACTACTTAGATTCTAGTAATACAGAACAAACACTAGGTGTAAGAATTAAATATACTGGTGACGATTCAAGTAACTCAAATATGAGGTTTTCAGAGTCATTAGCTAGTACATTGTTATCGGCAGACTTAGTAGGACATATAGCTAAAGTTAAATCTGTATTTGAGGATTATGAAGATTCTTTCCCTTATGATAATACTTTAGCTCAACAACATTTTGACATGATGGTTGGCTTATGTTTTATGATTGGTAAAGAACCTTTTGCTGATTCTTTATTTGTTCATTGGTATAAACAAGTAGACGGTACAGCAGTAACAAGTTCATCTGATTTAAGTGATTACAACGATGCAGGATATTCTTTAATGTTTTTTGGTGGTAAACCAAAACCTGTTGATTATCCAAAAAATAATGACACTATAGGTCCTGCTGTAAATTTAATTCTTTATGAGCCATGGGTTACAAATTCAAATAAAATTACTTGGGAAAATATATTTGTTTGGGACGATGCAATGATAAAGCAAAGAAGAGCAGATATAGATGACTTATTAGGTACAGATAGTGCAGTAAATCCTACTGCTACACCATTAGACCCTAGAACTAATTCACAATGGTATCAAGGAACAGCTATACCGCAAGATTTTTTTGTAGCATCAGCAACCAATTTATTACCTTCTTGGGAAGAAACAGTAATATCAACACTTCCAGTTGGTAGTGTTACTAATACTATTGCTGAACTTATAAGATTAGGTAGCGACAGAATACCAGAGTGGTACACAGGTGATGCTTCAATATACGAAACAGAAGAAGGAAGTCTTACTTTTTATGAAGATAATCCTATTTACCAAAAAAACTTTTCTGAATTTTGGCAAATAAATAATAGGTGGTACACAGGTGCACAAACATATATAAGTGCACCAACTCAAACTACTAATGGAGCAGCAGTATCAGCACAGGGTGATGGTTCTGTTCCTGGATTTATATTTGGACTTGATAATGGTTCTGGAGAACTACAAGTATTTATGACTGATACATATGCAGAAAGTACTATTGATGGTGTTACTGGTATAGATAGCACCGTATGGAGCATTGCTAATGGTGTTAAATTAGGAGACAAAGCTGTAGGTCAATGGGTTCATAGAGCCGTAACTAGAAAAGGTAATAAGTTTACTACTTGGGAAAATGGTGCTCTTGTATCACAATGGATAGATGATAAAACTATAAAAAGAAATACATTGGATGCTAAAACAGGTGGAATAACAGATAGAGCATCTTTAAATTTATCTATTGGTAGAACACAACAAGGTAACTATTTTAAAGGTTATATTGACGGATTTAAATTTACTAAAGGTGAAGCTCTTTATGACACTGCTTTTACACCCTCTACTACTGCTCCAACTATTGATAACACTGCTAACAATTATAAAGGCACTCACAATGTTGAATCTGTTTTTTCTGCAATCAAAAAGGTTATGTCAATATTAGATACAGAATTTAGAGTAAATCATAACGGAACAATAGATGCAGGACCTAGAGAAAGTTTATTTGTTGGTCATGGAGATAACGACCCAAATGCAATAATTGTCAGAGACAGTTCTGGTGAAGACCCTGGAATAATAGGTTTAAATCCTGATGCTTTGACTACACAGTTTGAAGCTGAAGACTGGGTTGCTGGTGTTGAATACTTAGTTGACTCAGGTGTTGATGGTCAAAAAATTGACACAATAGAAAGATTTTTAACAGACATTCCATATTATGACCTACATGGCAATAAATTAATGAGAGTAGCATACGTAACTGAAACTGATACTAATACAAATATGGCTAACAAAAGAGCAGAGGCATATTTAGATGAATTTACTAGGGTTAAAAAATCATTATCACTATCTCTTGAGTATTACGATATCAAAGGTGATTTTGAAGTAGGAGACAATATATTTGTTTATGACCCAGAAGTTGGATTTGTAGACACTTTAGATAAAGCAGTTGCAGATGGTAGAACTAAACCGTATGAAGCAGTATGGCAAGGTCAAATAATTAACCCAGAAAAAATTAGAATTGTAGGTATTACATTTCCTATTGAAGAAGGTTTTGGTGTTTACTTAAGAAAAGTTGTATCTGCTAGTCCATTTAGAATTGCTTATATTGATTTAACAGATTATGTAGTTTGGGAAAGTGGAAATACTTCTTTAGAAGTTGGTGACTTAAACAAACAAATAGGTGACGACTTAAGATTTAGTAATCAACTATCTGGTACTGTTACAGGACAAAGGTCATATAAACCAGGGAAAGTTCTTGACCCAGACGATGTTGATTCAGAAGGTATAAGAACAAGTTCAAGTTTTTACACTGACGCTTTAGGAACACAACAAGCAATTATATTTATAGAGTGGGTTACTCCACAAAATACAAACAATACAGTTATTCAAAATGGTTTACATTATGAAGTTACTGTTGAACCAGTAAACCCAGATTTAGGAGGAGCAACTAGATACTTTGTACAATGGGGTAATAATAGCTTTACTGTAGAAAATTTACAGAAAGCTACAGACTATAAAATAGGAGTACAAGCAGTAACAACTGGTGCAGCTTCAGGATTTGTTTATGAAACTATTACAACAGCAGTAGATACAGCTACACCTAATACTCCAGCAGAAGCTACAACTATTGCAACAATACAGGGTGCTGTTCAGATAATACATCATTTAGGAGCAGCGACAGATAATTCTGGAAACCCAGTATCTTCTGTTACTAATTTTACACTACCTGCTGACTTGTCATACTTAAACGTATATGGTTCAACTACATCTGGTTTTACAGTAGAAGAAGCAACTAAATTAGGAAACATACCATGTGATGCTTCTTTCTTAAGATTAGGAATACCAGCAGTAGCAACTCTTAAGGGTGAATCTTTAGATAGTGCTGCAACAATGTTTTTTAGATTTACAGCAGTAGATAATGCTGGTAATGAATCTGCTGCTTCAACAGAACAACAAGGAAATGCAGATTTAGTTAAAACTGCAAATATAGACGATGCTGCTATTACTTCTGCAAAAATACAAAACTTAGCTGTAGGCACTGCAAAGATTGCAGACGCAGCTATATCAAATGCAAAGATTGCAAACACAATAGAATCTGATAATTACTCAGCAGGTTCTACTGGTTGGTCTATACAGAAAACTGCTGTTGGATATACTAACGGTTTTGCAGAATTCAATGACGCAATATTTAGAGGTAACATAACTGCTACTACTGGAGAAATTGGTGGTTGGACTATTGCTAATGATAAATTATCAGCAGGAAACCTAGAACTTGATGGTGGTAATACTACAATAAAAGGTAACTACTCATCTGGTTCACAAGGATTTATATTAAATAATGATGGAACTGTAGAATTTAATGATGGTACATTTAGGGGAGACTTGGTTGCAGGAACAATAGATATTGGTTCTAACGCTTTCCAAGTAGATAGTCAAGGAAGGTTATTTATGGGAGCATCTACTTTTGGCAACGCTAACTTTAGTGTTGATGCAAACGGTACAATGGTAGCTTCAGGAGCAACAATAGCTGGTACAATGACAATAACTTCAGGAGCAGTACATATAGGTTAAATTATGGCAATACATATTGATAGTGATGGTAATTTTTATTTTGGTGCTAGTGGCACTACTGAGTTTGATAGTTTAAGTTATACACCTGTATTTTCTGTAACAAAAGATGGTGTGTTAACAGCAAGTTCAGGAACAGTTGGAGGTATAGATTTAGCATCCGACCATATAAAATCTAGTAACTACAGTGCAACATCTGGTTCTGAAGCAGGTTTCAAAATTACTGATGATGGTGATGCTTTCTTTAACAGTGTTGATATAAGAATTAAAGAATCTGGTGCTAATGAGGGCGATGTTCCTCCTGATGGAACACAAAGTATACAAATTGGTTCTGCTCAAATATACGAATCTAACAACAACTTATATCTAAATTCTAATTCTATGGGAAATAGCATAATTATAAGTGCTGGTGATAAATTTATATTATCTGGTGCAACAGCAAGCCCTAACTTAACATTTGATGGTGCTAGCACTCAAGATATAGAATTTAATGCTGCATATATTGAGGATTATGATATTAGCGATGGAAGAAGTTATAATTCAAACGCATTAGGATTTATTTATGAATTGACTATATCAAATCAAAATGTAGATATATACAGAATTAACGCACAAAACAATGATGTTTATTTTTATGGTGATGTAGAAGTAGATGGACATATAGAGGTAAATAGCTTAAAAGTATATGATGGGTTTGGTTCTTCTGGTGAAGTATTAACTAGAACCACCAATGGTCTGGAATGGGCTGCTGCTGGTGGTGCTCACGCAGATAGTGACCATACAAGTTTTGCTACAACATCACAAATATCAAATTTTATTACACAATCTGATGCTGATACTAGATATGTTAACGAAGACGACCATACACATAGCAACTTAATAGGAGATACAGCTTTTAATAATCACGCTAACAGTTCTACTGCACACGGTACTTTTGACTACTATAGCTATTGGAGGCTTAGAGGAAATCCAGGAGGAAACCTCCAAGTTGCAAATGTAGGCAGTACAGGTTACGCTAGTATTTATGCTGGCACAAGTATGTCAGCTCAAATGAGTGGTACATCAATAACATTAAATAACACTGGTGTAACAAGTATTGGTCAATCTGGTAATGATGGTTTCGTTACAGCAGTTAGTGGCAGTACTGTAACAACTAGCCGAAGCTTAGGAACAGCAACTATAGAAACAGGACATCATTTATCTAATAGTTACGGTTCTGCGTTAGGTTCATCTTCTTTTGGAGATAAATGGTATAAGTTATGGGCACATAATGCTTCAGATACATCATCAGATGAAAGATTAAAAGAAAATATAATAGATATTGATTATGGTTTAGATTTTATAAATGACTTAAGACCTGTTGAATTTGATTGGAGAAGTGTTACAGAATATTACTGTGAAGAACACCCTGAAGAAAAATATAACAAAGTAAGAGATTATTGTTTTTCTTGTAAAAAAGAAAACGACATTATCTATATGGATTACTTAAAAGAAAAAGAATTATTTGATAATGACTTAATAGAAGAAGAACCAACAGAGCCAACTTTTACGCCTTGTGTTATGTTAGAAAGTTCAAAAGATATGAACGATGGTAAAAAAACTTGGGGTTTAATTGCTCAAGAAGTAAAAACTGTTTTAGGAGATTATCAAAATCATTTACTAAGCCACGATACTGAAAGTGATTATTATGGGTTAGCTTACGAAAACTTAATAGCACCATTGATAAAAGCAGTACAAGAACTAAGCACACAGATTTCAGATTTAACTGCTAGAGTAGAAGCATTGGAGGGATAATGTCAGAAGAAAATAAAACCCAAGAAGACTGGAATACTGATTATTTATTTTTTAATCATGAAGCCAAAAGAGACTATATATTAAACAGGATGTTTGAAGTTGAAAGACTTCACTTTGAGCTTATGGTAGATAAGTATGAAGAAGGTCATAGCGAATTTGAATCATGGAAAAATGCAGCTATAGAACTTAAACAAGAATTAGAAAGACTACGTTTTTTATATAAACAATATGGAGGTACATTAGGCAGCGAGCAACCCTACGATTTTAGATAATGGCTATTGACACTACACATGACGCTGCCCAAAGAATAGCTGGTTCTACTGACTATAACGACCATATATTTAGTCTTG